>Ga0326512_10002197_pt1 | contig 14437 bp, 15 predicted proteins | sample 1_2617_0518_D_FD_203652 | JGI IMG/M metagenome (GOLD analysis project Ga0326512, IMG submission 203652) | Bovine rumen microbial communities from UC Davis, California, United States - 1_2617_0518 | ecosystem: Host-associated > Mammals > Digestive system > Stomach > Rumen | place: USA... | reverse complement strand
AAGCTGTGGAACGAGCACGAACGCGAGGTCTATGACAACAACAACGACGTGGTGTGCGGCATCTACTGCATCGCCGGCTACGTCTGCGCCCTGCTGTTCATGCCCTCGCTCAAAGTGGCCATGTTCATCTGGGGCATGTGCTGCGCCATCGACAACATCGGCTGGCTGGTAGTGTATCATAGGAACAAGGATAAATTTACGGAGGACTGAGCGATGAAAGAACCGCTGAGAATTGACAATTTCGAGAAGGCCGTGATGTCGGCGGCCAACGGGGAAAAGATGCTGGTGAGACAGTATCAGATTGCAAGCGACCTGACATACTACGTGAAACACGGGTTTGCCAAGTCGAAGGAGGAGATGACGAGCAAGTGCAACAAGGCCCTGTACGACCTGGCCGAGAAGCGAGGCATCAGCCTATGGGATTTGTGCTTCAGCGTGGTTCCACGATGGAATAAAGTAGATAGCGACGTTGACATGTCAGACCCGCTGAATATAACATTCAATGCCGACTACCGGCTTGACCTCGTTCCTCTGGAGATAGATTTTGAACACGGTCCCGACTACTGGGAGGTGAAGTACCGCCAGCTGAAAAGCAAGATAGAGAAACTGATTAGCGAGAAGGAGGGCTGACCTATGATCGACCAAAATAATGGAGAAATAACCAATGACGATAGAAACTATCAAATGCCCTTATTGCGGACATGAAATGGAAGTGGACATGCCTGAACCGCATCAGTACGAAGCCTACCAGATTGAGCGGTTCTGTAGCAGCTGTGACATGAAGGTTATTATACCGATACTACCGAAGTTTAACGCAAGACCAATAGAATGAAAGAAGTAACATTGTTTGGCGGCACGATTGACAGCTGCCTGAAGGATTTAAGAGAGATGGCCGCTGCAGACGAGAGCGGCGAGGTATTGAAGGCCGCGTTCAACGACAAGTACCTGCTTTCGACCGACACCGACGATGATGCCTATCTGCGCATCACGGGCAAGACGAAGGCCGAGCACGACGAGGAAGTGAGGAAGTGGCAGGAGGACTACGAGGCCAAGCGGAAGGCGCACGAGGCACGCATCCCCGAGCTGACGGAGCACTACCGCAAGGAGGCTCGCGGTGTGATCATCGAGAGCGAACTGGAGTATTGGGACGAGATAGTGCCCATCCGTCTCGGCGACCTCTACCGTGGTATGGAACTTGGCCAGGTGCTCGACTGCGCCAGGGTGATGCGCGACGAGACGCTGAGCCGCATAGAGCGGCTGCGCAAGGCTTACAAGATTTTCAACGATGCAGGCCACAGCGGCATGTCGGCAGGGCTGACGATGGCGATGCTGCGCCGCTTCTGTCCCGACGGCAACGAACTGGCCGATGCCTGCAATGAGTTCCGCTACGCCCCCGACCACAAGACGAAGCTGTACGTCAGCCGCGACGGTGACGGCAAACTGCTCCTGCACTTTGCCTATCCGCATTGGGGCGACAACCACGACTTCCGCAGCCCGAACCAAGTGGAGCTGAACCCGCTGCTGTTTCCCGAGGTGAAGCCCGGCAGCAGGGTGGAGTACGAGGCAGGAGAGGTGTTTGATACAATCATATAAACGACGAATAAAACGGATTTGAATGAAGCAGACAGAGGAAATCAAGGCCATGATTCGCGGGATGATGGCTCAGGAGATGGAGAACTTCAAGGAGGCTGTCAGTAACGGCGATGCAGACGAAACGGCTTCACCCGTAGTCTATACGATGCTGCAAGTGCTGATGTCAAAGATTGAAGCGATGCCGAAGGTGTGGCACAGTATCGACGAGAAAGCAGACGGCAGCAAGTTTGTAGTGCTTTACGATGTTGATGCAGGCTACATGAGCCCGCCGTGCAGATGTATGCTCGAGTTTGATTCAATGTTCATCAATGCGATGAACAAGAAGTACGGAGCCAATTATACGATGTGGGCATACCAGGATGACCTGGCACCAATCAAGCAGGAGGGCGTATGACCGTCAAGGAACTGGCAATGGCTAAGTGCAAGCATTATAACAGCTAAAAGGAACAGTATGGCAACAAACCCATTTCTATACACGCGCCGCCATTCGGACATGATACTGGCGGCAAACCCCAACATGACGCAGGAGCGCTACATGCAGGGATATGACAGGGCGAACACCCTGGTGAACACGATGATCGGCATCGCCAACGAGGTGGCGAGGCTCGCCATCTCCGACGGCATCGACGCCATCAAGCGGGGGGGCCACTTCCGCCAGAAGACAAAGCAGCTCTGCAATGAGACGTTCCGGCGCCAGGAGGAGTACGAGGCGATACACAACCAGAACTTCGGAGACCGCCTGAAGCTGTGGCTCGACTACCTCGACGGCACGGAGGAGGAGTACCGCCGCCATATCTTCAACATCTACATGGCCGTGAAGCAGGCGCTCGACCGCCACCGCCAACACAACACCGAGCTGAAGGCGCGGATAGAGTGCGGCAGGATCTGCGCCGAGCTCGCCGTGGGGCAGTTCGACGCGCTGATGCAGGACCTGAAGGACAGGTTCGGCGTGGACTACTCGCCGATATTCATCCGAGGGCGTTACGACGGGCCGCTGCACACGTGGCGTCAGGTATGCGACCTCTACGTCAGGACCGATGACCCGGAGGAGTACATCAACCTGAACGACGACCAGAACCTGCGGCTGGCGGTTGACATCCTCGCCAGGAAACTGAGCGACAGTGACGTGCTGAACCGCATCGGCAAGCACGCCATCGAGCAGAACCTGGAGGTGGCCAGCCGCTACGCCTCAGAGGAGGACATGGAGGAACTCGGGATTACGGCTGCGAACGGAAGTTAAATCGAGTTATAACAAAAGTTATAATGCAGTGTATTTATACCGAGCCTATGCACGTGCCGCAAACACGTGCTTTTTTCACGCCATTTTTGTATTATCTTTGCAGCAGAAAACAAGAAAAATGAGAAGATTATGAATTGCAACGAGACTTTCCTTTCCGAGGTGACTCACGTGGAGCTGGTGACGGCAGCGAGCTGCTCGATACCCGTCCCGCCGAACGCGATAGCGCTGACGGAGCTTGCCGGCTGCACCGTCGGCACACCGTCGCTGGCGGTCGATACGACAGACGACGACAGTTATACGGGGCTGATGGAATCCGCGCCGACGCTGAAGCCGTCGATGAAGGCGCAGGCGGGCGGACGCATCCGCCAGCACGACCTTTCCGTGCCCGTGCGTATAAATAATAAGGTGAGACAGGCCGTCGACGCGCTGCAGGGCGTGGACTTCCACGTGGTGCTGCGGACGCAGGACGGCACGCGCTACCTGCTTTACTCGCTGCCCGGCAGCCCGGCGGTGAGCATCGACGGGCAGTTCGGCGGCGCCGACCCGAAGATGACGCTGAAGGTCAGCCTTCAGTCGCTCTCCGGCATGATACAGATGAAATGACCGACTTTCCATACTTATTATTAATAAATGTATATCTCGTATTTATAAGTTAAAAGGTATTTAATTAGGTAAAACATGACGGAAGGCTGGCGCGCGATGCGTCGGCCTTCTTTTTTTGCGCCAGAAGCCGCAATACGCGCGAATTTGCCCTAAAACCAAGTTTGTTGGGCAAAAAAACTGTCCCGAAGCAAATCCTGACAGCGTACCTTTGCCGATGTGGACGACAAGCCACACCAGCAAAATTAAAAATCGAAAATCAGATTTATGAACGGATTATTTGAAATACTCAGCAACAAGGAGTGGATGATACAGCAGGAGTTCCTGCACAGCATCCTGCCTACGCTGCAGTACAACATCACAAACCATGCCTCGCTCGGCATCGACCGCGAGAAGAAGTCGCCAATGGCCATCGGTCAGCAGGGACAGGACTTCATTCGTGAGTATCAGGTGACACAGGACGGCAAGACGCACGGTCGTTACGGCTGGCGCGGCGACAGCCTGTCAGAGTTGAATGAACCTTTCGTCAATGTCATGCCTATCGACGGACCTATCACCCGCAATGGCGGTGCCTGCAGCTACGGGTCGATGGAAATCCGCGACTGGATGATGGAAGCCGCCAACAATCCCGCTTGCGTGGGTCACGTACTGAACATCAACACCCCTGGCGGCAGCGCATGGGCTAAGAACGACTTCCAGCAGGGCATCGACTATGCTCACGCCCGTGGTCAGCGCGTCATCGCCTTCATCGACGGCCTTTGTGCTTCAGCAGGCATGTATCTCGCTTCGCTCTGCGACGAAGTGTATGTAATGAACCCGAAAGATCAGTTGGGCTGCGTCGGCGTGATGGCTGCCTTCTGCACCATGAAGAGCGGCGAGAAGTTCATGTCGGGCGAGACCTACCGCGAATACTACGCCACCAAGAGTATCAATAAGAATAAGGAGATGCGCGACATCGCCGAGAACGACGACGCCAAACTGCTTATCGAAGAGCTCGACAAACTGGAGGCTGAGTTCCGTGCCGACATGAAGGCCGCTTTCCCCAATGCCGAGGACGAGCATCTGGACGGCAAGGTATTCGACGCCAAGGACGTGATGGGCATCCTGTGCGACGGGCAGATGATGCTGGGTGACGTGATTAGCCGCGTGTTCAACCTCGCCAACGGAACCGAACAGCCCATCGAGCGCACGGCAGGCCGCAAGATTGCCAAGCGTACCACCGCAGGCAGTGGATCTCCCGCTGCTTCCCACCAATCCAACATTTCATCAACCCAAACAAATAACATCAACATGAAAGAGAAATTTCCCGCACTATTTGCAGCCCTCCAGGTGGAGGAAATGCAGATGCAGGAGGGTGGCGCATTCATCAACACAGAACTGCTCGCCACGCTGAATGCAAACATCGAGGCGGCACAGAAGGAGAAAGCCGATGCACTGGCATTGGTGGAGAGCCTGACCGCCGAGAAGAACGAGTTGACCGCTAAGGTCGAGGAACTGACTGCCCAGGCAGAGGCTAAGGAGACTGAGCACGCCAAGGCCATTGAGGATCTGAATGCCGCTCACGCTACTGCTATCGAAGAGAAGGACAACCAGATTTCTGCCCTGGAGCAGGAGAAGGCCGACCTGCAAGGCGATGTCAATACAAAGGCCGAGAGCATCGAGACCATGCAGACCGCACTCAACGGCGCCAAAGATAGCCTGAAGGCAGCCGAGGACAAGATTGCAGAGCGCGACCAGCAGGTCAGCGACCTGAACGCACAGATTGCCGAACTGCAGCACGACTCCGGACAGGGCGCACAGGCTGGCGCAGCACCTCAGAACAACGGTGGCGGAGCAGAAGGCCCACAGGTGGTAGTGAACCGCTACGTTTACAACAACGACTTGACTTACGAGCAGAACCTCGAAGCCGAAGAGAAGTGGAACAAGGAGCACGGCAAGTGACCGTGGTCAAGTAGTCATCCCCCAACCGACACAGAAAGACTTTTTAGTAACATTAATATTCACCAAAACAAAAATTAAACAAGTTATGGCAGCACTTAACTTTATCGGTATTGACAACGTGAAGCACGTTGCCGACCAGTTGCAGCCCAACATCATCATGGGTCCTGCTTACTTCAACAAAGATGAGTTGAAGCGCCTTGGCATCAAGGTGATAACTGGTGTTCAGTTCAAGAACACCGCAATGGTTCTCAACCGCAAGGGCGGAACCTCACGCCGTAAGGTGGTAGGCTCACCTATCGAAAGCAAGATCGGTTATCTGACCGAGCGCGTTATGACGGCCCGCATCGTCTGGAACCGTTTCCGTCACAATGAGGATGAGTTCCAGGAGAAGCCAATCGCCATCGAGGGAAGCGCTAACTTCCACTATCCTCTCACCGAGGAGATCATCACCTCTATCGGTAAGACTTTCTCTGAGGATGTTTACGCCTGTCTGTTCCATGGCGACGAGAACAGCGAGATTGCAGAGCTCGCCTTGTTCGACGGTCTGCAGACCAACATCAACAAGGACATCGAGAGCGGTGCCATCAGCGAGGCTCTTGGCAACCTGGTGCCCTGTGGCGTGATCGACGCACCTCAGTCTGAGGGCGATTCAGCCGCCTGGGACGCATGGACGAAGTGGTATGACAAATGGTCTCCTGCCCTGAAGCGTCAGAACGTGCTCTGCTACATGAGCATCGAGTATGGTCATAACATTGCCGACAGTTACGGTCAGAAGCACCGCAACCTCCGCGAGGTGACATACCTGCCCGACGCTAACGGCAACTTCAAGGTTCCTGAGTACCCGAAGGTGACGTTCGTTCCCTCCGACGACTGGGGCAAGGGCACCCGCATGGCCGCCATGCCTGCAGGCAACCTCGAACTCGGCGTGAACACTGAGGGAGCCGAGAGCTTCGTAGCCGTACAGCACGGCAGCGATGAGGATGTGAAGGATATTATCTTCCAGATTCAGGGAATCTTCGGTACTCGTGTGCTGAACGTACTGCCTTCAAACTTCGTCACCAACGGCGGTGTGATTGAGGACAGCGTATGGCAGGGCGACTACAAGAAGGATAGCTACACCGCTGTGGCCAACGATCCTGAGCTGGGTAGTGTAGCAGTATCTCCAGAGCCTGTGGACGGTGAGTACGCTAAGGGCACCACCCTGACACTGACCGCTTCTGCCAAGACTGGTGGTAAGTTCGTGAAGTGGAGCAACGGCAAGACCGATGCAAGTATTCAGGTAGTGAAGGGCGACGGTCCCGAGGGTATCGTAGCAATTTTCGAGGCTGAATAAACTCACAGAAGGGGCATAGGGAGGTCAACCGCTATATCGCCCGGCCACACCTCCCTCCCCTTTTCCTTCAAGTAAAGTAGTAACCACACAAAAACATTGATAATATGGCACAGAATTGTCCTACAATGATGAATATTCTCAAAGCCGATGAGTGCTTGGAGAATCTGGCCGGCATCAGCGCCGACGTGTATGTCGGCATCAAGTCTGAACTGTCAGCCCCCCTGACCGCCGAGGAAAACGTCTATTCGACGCCCGCCTTCGCTGCCGGTAAGGGTCTGTTCAAAATTCAGGGTAAGAACGAGGCGCAGAAGATCAGCTTCTCAAGCCTTGGCCCCCGCAAGGGCTACGACTTGGGTATCACCATCGTCATCGAGTCGCTCAACAAGACGTTCTCGAAGGCTGGCCGTGCGCTGAACAACCTCGACCTGTTCTTCATCGTGAAAGATGGTGATGAGTCGCTGATCATGTACGACCCCAACCGCCGCTGCGAGGCTGACAACGGAGGCATTGCCGGCGACACCGGCGACACTGCCGACAGCGACCGCCAGGCCACCTGCGAGTTTCACCTCAAACCCGTTAAATATCCTCTGCTCTACGTCACCGAGCCCGCTTCAGGCGGCTGGGACAGCCTGATGGCAGAGTAGCCTTTTTCCCACCAAGAATCATCGGAATGGTTTCATAAGTAGTTGATTTTAGGTTGTATTGGCCCCGCGTCACGAGTTGGCGCGGGGTTTTCTTGTCATTCAGCGTCGGCAGGGGCAGCGTCGGGTGCAGGCGCTTCCGTGCTCTCAGAAGCCTCCGTCTGTTCCGGCGCTTCCGCCTCGGGCTTCTTCTTCCTGTCCTTGCGCTTCTGCAGGCGCAGCACGGCACGCAGGTTCTCCACAAGCGATCCGGCCACACCGTCGCTGCCCAGCATGCGGGCGTTGCCGCCAACGGTGGCCGAGTAGGCCGTCATCACCGCCTCGGTGCGCGGCTGGAGCAGCATCTCGCCCTGCAGCACCATCGACTCACGGTCGCCCACCACGCATACCACCTCCAGCCCGAGCCCCTCGCGCCAGCCGTATTCCGTGCGGGCCGCCAGCTCCTCGCCGAGCTCCGAGGCCACGAGCAGGTGCTGGTCGGTAGCCGTCAGCAGCCTGAGCTGCCTGATCCACCCCCGCTGCATCCAGTGCCGAAGGAACCGCATCAGCACGACGTCCACCTCGCGCACCACAATCCAATACTCGCCATAACCGCCGCTTGCCATGCAGCAGGCGGCCTGCATCAGCTTCTCAATCGTCACGTCGCCGTTCGTCTGGAACAGCGCACTGCCATTGGCATTTCTAATCAGCCTTGGGATCTGCGTCTCTGCGCAGCATGGTTCTACAAACATAATCCTAACAGTTTTTTGATTACTACACAGGCAAAATTACGACCCCCCGGAGCCTGAACTGGGACTGACTGTCCGATTTTTGTCCCAAACAAGGAAGATCTGTGCGCTATCTTTGCAGTCAGACGAACTTATGAAACAATTGGAGACGAAATGAACTTAGACAAGGCATACAAGGAATGGCAGGATCTCTCGCAGAACCGCGAACTGTACGTGAAGACCCGCGAGGCGTTCCGCAAGGCGTGGTTCACGCTGCCCACCAACAAGCCCTGCTCGTACTACACGAAGCAGATACTCGGCGAGGCGCTGGCCGCCACGCGCGAGGTCGAGAGCGTCAAGGCGAAGGCCGCAAGCGTGATGGTTCACGTGCTGACGTTCGCGAACTTTGCCGAGCCGAAGCTGAACCCCAAGCCCGACTTCACCTTCCACGACCTGATGGAATATACCAGGGGACCGCTTGCAGACCCCGGGAAGACCGGGCGCAGGCAGGAGGACGACGATGACAAACCTGAAATAGAAACGAATATGGGACAGCAAGAGAAAACAAAGCAGCGGGGCCGCCCCAAGAAGCAGGCCGCCTTCACTTCAACGAAGCGCCGCAGGGCGCACCGTTCCCCTCAATGGTGGTAATATTCAAAGGAGATCAAGATGAATCGGTTGATAGGACTGGTTGACGTCGACGGACACGCCAAGAAGAAGAAATGGGGGGCGACGGTCTATCCGAACCTCGCCCTGACCAAGATTGCCCGATACCATAAGGAGCAGGACGACTACGTGGAATGGGCATGGCCGCTGAAGCACTACGACCGGGTGTATATATCAAAGGTTTTCAACTTCTCGCCCGATGACCTCACGGCCTACGATGCCGACGAGGTTATAAGGGGAGGCACGGGCTACGACATCAGCAGCCAACTGCCTGACGAGATTGACCGCCTGCAGCCAGACTACTCGATTTATCCTGCATTGCCGAAAGATACAGCCTACGGGTTTCTGACACGCGGCTGTCCGAACAAATGCCAGTGGTGCGTCGTGCCGCGCAAGGAGGGAAAGATACGTCCCTACATGGACATCGACCAGATAGCCATCGAGGGCAGAAAGAAGGTGGTGCTGATGGACAACAACATCCTCGCTGCGGGCGACTATGCCAGGGAGCAGCTGGAGAAGATCATCGAGCGCGGCTATCACGTCGATTTCAACCAGGCACTCGATGCACGGCTTGTCAACGACGAGTATGCCCGTCTGCTGGCCAGGATAAAGTTCATCGGCCATCGCGTCCGCTTCGGCTGCGACACGCCTGCACAGATCGGCGAGGTGGAGCGTGCCGTCGAACTGATGACGGGCTACGGCTTCAAGGGCAGCATATTCCTCTATACGATGATAGGCGGCAAGTCAGACTTCAACGAGTCGTACAGCCGCATCCACTATTGGTGGATCCGCAATCACGAGTTGCGCAGCCGGCACGCCGGTTATGGCATCTATCCGTATGCGCAGCCTTACCGGGATCCCGACAACCCGAGGTTTACCCCCCCCAATGGCAAAAGGACATGGCGCGGTGGGTCAACAAACATCAGATATTCGAGGTCACGGACTTCCCCGACTTCTCTCCCCGCAAGGGCTTTAAGTGCTCGGCCTGGCTTGAGCGATTCGGCTACCGGCAGGAGGGCTGACCAATATCGAAGAAAAGAATCATTAATACATAAAACAAAACAACTATGGAACAGAAACGACTTTACCCCGACATGACGGCTGAGGAGCAGCTGACATGGGTGACAGACTTTGAGGCGCTGATGAAGGACGGCGGCGACCGCATCGTGGCCGAGGCACGGAAGCGTCAGCCGCAGTGGCAGCAGGGCGACGCGCAGACGGTGCGCCGGCTGGTGGGAATGCTCGCCGTGTGGCCGTTCGCGCAGGACTTCTGCGACAAGGCACAGCGCTACGGCGACTACATGGCAAGGGCCGTGCGACTGCCCGTATATATCGACAAAGCAAAGGAGCGGCTGGCCGACGGGCTGACGATGACAGATGCCGACGGACGCACCGTGGCCTACGTGTCACCATCGACACCCCTGCGCCGACGTGGACGCCCGAGCCGCGAGGAGACTGCCGCAAAGCTCAGGGGCGAGACGGTCAGCGCCGGACCGGCCGACGATGCCGAAGCCCGCAAGCGCCGCATCGTGGCCCGCATGCTCGGGCTGGAGGTGGTCAGCGGCGAGGCACCCCGCGAGAAAAACAATGCCGAGCTGGCCGCCGACCGTGCCGCCCGCCGCAAGGAATACGAGCGCCAGAACCCCAGTCTCTTCGGAGCGCAGGCCCCCACTGCCGCCGCAGAGGAACAGCCGTCGAAAGCACAGACTCCCCCTGTCCCACTCGCCTGCCCCACGATGGCAGAGATTTATCAGCAGCGCATCGAACAGGACCGCCTGCGCCTCAGTGACCTCGCCTGGCTCTGCAGCGACGAGCTGCGACAGCGCATCCAGACGGTCAGGTCGCTGCGCGTCACCGCCGAGTCGTCCTCCGAACGCGCCAAGACGATGGCCGAGCTCAACGAGCCCGCCAGCGCCATCGAGCCATACGCGCAGCAGGCCAAGGAGGCCACCGAAGCCTATCTGGCCATCTACGCCGCCGTCGATGACGAACTGGCCGTGCTGTTCAAGCGCCTCTCGCTCGACGAGCCGTTTCTCAACAGGTTCAAAGGCCGTTTCCGCGGTGTCGATATCGAGAAGGTGCTCCACATCTGCCGCCCCTACTACGAGAAGGTGAAGGATCAGGAACGGCAGCGCGGCCTTGAGATGTCAAAGAAGGGAGAACTGACCATCGACGAGCGCATCCGGCTGCTCATCGAGCGCGACAACCCCGAATACGCCGCCCGCATGAAAGCCGAGGAAGAAAAGAAGCAGGAAGTCACCGACATTCTCCGCTATCTAAAGCGTAGGGACAAAATGGCTACTGATGTTAGGTTAAAATCTGCAAAAGAAGTAAAGTTTCCAAGACTTGTCGAACTGATTGGTGAGAAAGAAGCAATGAACTATTATCCGCTGATAACCTACATCGAGGAAGAGAATCGAAAACTCCACGAAGCCGATGGAAAGGAAAAAGTGTCGGAGACTGGTAACTCTCAGGAAAAAGATAAAGATACCAAGTTTAAGAAACCAGCCAAAAAGAAATCCGACAAACAGAAAACAGGAAAAAAGAAGGATGGGCAATAATGCTCATCCTTTTCTTTTGGATGTTTTAGTGATGGTATATTCTTCTTGGGCATGTGTGCAACTGAGAAGGCCCGTGCGGGCGGTTTTTATTCCCCTTGCTTGAGCAGCGGCTCGATCTCCGACCATGGCGCCAGCTCCATGTCATTAGTCTCAGGGTCGAAGTAGCCCACCGCAATGAGTTTGGCAGCGGCATCCGTCGTCTCCTGCACGATAAAGAACTCAAAGGGCTCCACCTTCGGCGGCTCGATAGCCGACTCAGCCACCTTCTGACGGGCAGCCAGCCGGATGCGCTCCACGTCGGCACGGCTCAGCTGCACCCTCTGGTGGTTCTCGCCCGTGCCGGCAGCCCTCACCGCCGCCAGCTCCTCCTTCAGGAAATGCGCGTTCCAGGCATCCTGCGCCTGCTGGTAGTACAGCCACTGATACACGTTCTGCACGAATGCCGACCACGACTCCGCATCCTTCATCATCAGCACGGCCAGGCTCTGCGCGATAAAGAGCCTGCGCTGCTTCTGATCCCATACAAGCAGTCCCGACTGCTCCAGTCTGTCTAACGTCGAAAACCTGCTGGCAAACGCCTTCAGTTCCCTTAACCTGCGCCTTTGTTCCCTGCGGCGCTTCGTAAAATAAGCAAATGGATTCATCATCTCTTGATTTTTTTTGTTCTTAAGTCCTATTTTTTATTCACTATTCACTTTTACCTTTTATTCTTCCTCCTGATTTTCTCCATCTCCTCCGCTTCCACCGCCATGTCGTTCAGGTGGCGCAGGATGGCGTGCGCCGTCTGGGCATTGATCTCTGCTTCGGTCAGTCCGCCGAGATACTTCTGCAGCGTGGCCATGCTCCGCGTATAGAGCTCGATGGGCAGCGCCTGCTGCTTCGGGCGCGAGGTCTTGCCGCCCCCCTTGAAGCACTTCGGGTACTGCTCCTTCAGATACTGCATCATCGACGACCACCAGAACATCACGACCTGCCATTCCACATCCGTGATGCGGGCCAGCCTGATGCGCCACTTCGGGCAGCCGAATATGAGCGACAATACCGTCGCCCTGATATTCCGCTCCTGCCGTGCAAGCTCAGCAGCGGCGACAGGCGCTTTCGCCCCCTTCTCCCGCGCCGACACAAGCTGATTAGCCGTGTTGGTGTAAGCCTCCATCCAGTCGTTGATCCAGCGGTACTGCTGCCACGTCATACCGTCGAGCAGTTCGCCGGGCACATAATACTCGCGTCGCCACAGTGGCCACCAGCGTCTGATGCGCTTCGGGTAAGGCCACATCATCTTCGGCATCGCGGCAGGCCGCCCTTTCGCATCGACCGCATCAATCCACGCGAGGTGCTGCGTAACAAACGAATGCACCTGCCACGTCCGCAGCTCGAACGCCGTGCCCTTGTGCCGGCAGACAAAAACCTGTTCTTCTGTTCCGCTGTCCAGGACATCCTTTACCTCCACCTCGGCGAACCTGAAGAACAGCCGCGTTTTGATCTCCGTCCAGTCAAACGGATGAAACCGGCTCAGAGCTGCCATCATCTGACTGCGTATCATCTCCTCTGCAATCATCTCCAACTCGCGGGTGGAGCACATCCCCCACCCTTTCGGCACCTTCAGGTCAATCGTCATCTTTTCCATATATATTTCTGATCATAAGCACAAAAGAACATCATTGTATCATTTTCAATGCCCGCCCGGCGTCATCAGCATCGACGTGCCGCCGTTTCTATAATGTCTTACACCGATATAGAGCGTGTCAAAAGCGTCAGTTCCGTCCGTTCTTAGTTCTTCGGGCGTGGCTCCGGCGGTCTTACGTTCAGAGTCGGTTGTCAGTTTCTCGCCCGCCTTATCCTTGGTCACGCGGCTGTTTTCCCGCCCGTAGGCCAGCTTCGTGCCGCAGTTCTCGATGGCGATGCAGAGCGCCTCGTTGTTCTGCGCATTGAATCTCACCTGCGGATAGCTGAGCCCGGCCAGGCCCTCGTTCTCATCTTTATATCTGAGGTGATGCGCCCACGTCTGTCCGATAGGCACGGGGGTCACGTTCCAACCATACTTGCGCAGTTCCTCGATAATCGTGTCCTTGATGTCGTTGATATACACACCCGTCGGCTTGAACAGGAACGTGTGGTCGTAGTAGAATATCACGTCGGCATTCTTCCGCTTGTGGGGCGCGTAGTAGATGCTCCACTTGCGAATCAGGTGCTGTAGCATCTCGCCGTCCTTCACGAACATCGAAGAGATGACGTTCAGCGTCTCGTGACCGTCGCGGGGGTACATCTGTCCCGTCACAATCCACGACACGATCTTACCTGCGTCGAAGGCTATCTGCAACGGCTCGTCGTCGTGGCAGTCACCGTCGAGCGTGCAGTCATCGACATCAGCCAGATAGCCGAAGTCAGGTGTCTCGTATTCCGTCTTATAGGCCGTGCCGCCCACTATCTGCTTACCCTGCTTGATGATATACGACTTGTCGATGGCGGGACAGTCGTCGTCGGTATAGCAGTGGATGTCGGGGTCGTAGTTATAATAGAATCCCTCACCTGTGCGGCCAGGCTTCAGATTGAGCACCGACACGAGGAACACCAGCGGCGGCAGGTCGCGCTTCATGCGCCGTATATAGTCTTCACCAAGAATATCAATATTGTCTAATGACGATGCCCTGACGAAGTAGAAACAATTCCTGCGCAGCGCGTCGATATGTTTCTGATACTTCTTCGACCCGCGTATGGCCATCATCTCGAACTGTTCCTCCTGCGTCATCAGATACTTGTAGTCGAACAGCAGTTCCGCGTCGCCCTCGTCGATGAGCTTATACGACAGCAGCATCTCGATGGTGTGCTTGTGATCGACCTGATACTGACGGGGGATAATCCTGAACTGACCCTCGCGGGCTTCGACGGCGGCAGCGATAGCTCGGATGCGTTCCTTGGTGTCAGCCGACACCACCTGCACCCTGTGACCGCTCCGCTTTGCCGAGCGCAACAGTTCATTGAAAAACATCACGCGGTCGGCATACTGCTCCAGCTCTGCTTGAATCTCTTTATATAATTTTCCCTGCATTTCGCCGCCCTCGACCTTTTCATCGAGAATAGACTCTTCTTTGGCGAGCCAGTTGTTTCTACTACTCAAACTCGCGTCCGAACAAAAGAACGTGCTTTTGTAGAAG
>Ga0326512_10002195_pt1 | contig 14446 bp, 20 predicted proteins | sample 1_2617_0518_D_FD_203652 | JGI IMG/M metagenome (GOLD analysis project Ga0326512, IMG submission 203652) | Bovine rumen microbial communities from UC Davis, California, United States - 1_2617_0518 | ecosystem: Host-associated > Mammals > Digestive system > Stomach > Rumen | place: USA... | reverse complement strand
TGCACGACGCCGAAAGGCAAGACCAACGAGAAGAAGAAAAAACGGTTGCAGGACGTTTTGGCAAGATACTTGATAAGTTATATCGGAACTTATGAGATATATCACAAAACGACCTGATGAGCGGAAAAACTATAAGGAATAAGGTTGTGCAGGATATAAAGGGCATACCCATGCGCGAACAAAAAAAATGAAACAATAACCGAAATCGCAAAACAAACAAAGTAATGATTATGGACAAAGTGTTTATCGTAACGTCGGGGTGTTACTCTGACTATCAGATTGAGGCTATTTTCTCTACAAGAGAGAAAGCGGATGCTTATATCAACGCAAAAGGTACAGATGATGATTGGGAGGTGAACGAATGGGATGTTGATGCAGAAAGCACAGAATGTCACGATGCTATCTATGACGTATCTATAAATATGAAGTCTGGATGTGTTACTGTCAATGGACGTTCGGAACAAGGAGATGGTTGGGGTTATGAGTTTGATGTTAAGCGAAAGGATTGCTTTTTGTATACAGGTCATAGTATTAGAATGTGGCTTGAGTCAGACAGCCTCGAGAGGGTAAAGAAGGTTGCTTCTGAGCGATGGATGCAGATAAAAGCCTTGCATCCTGTCGTATTTCCATATCTGTATGAAAAAGTTGTTGATGATAGACGACACTTCGGTCTACCTTGCCACGAATACCCTATGTATAACTTCTTTACAAAGAAGATAATACTTTCTGACACCCAAAAACTTGATATAAGATATATTATAAAATAAAAAAACAATGAATGAAGACACAATAAAAGTAAAAGTGAACGAGAACGGTCAGTGGACAGAATACAACTTGGCGTTCGAAGAATACGCATATATCCAACCCATTCTCGAACGCTGCAAGGACAAGCGGGTGGTCAACTTCGACCCCAACGACCCAGAGCAGTCCGCGGAACTCATAGGTCGTATCTTTATGCCGCTTGGCACCGCCCAACAGAACGGACGCATGGGCGTCATCTACAACCTCAACGACAAACCCAAGGAGATGACGCGCGAGCAGATAGAGGATATATACCAACGGAAGAACATCCTCTACATCCGCAGCAAGAAAACACCGACACAACAAATATCATGAATATGAAAACATTGCATTTGTCGCTCAAACGAGAATGGTTTGAAATGATAAAATCAGGAGAGAAGAAGGAGGAATACAGGGAGATAAACCCTTATTGGGTCATTCGTCTAATCGACACACACAAATTAGGGGCAAAAATTTTATCTAATTCGCAATCTGTTTTGAAACGCCTTATTGATTCAGGAAGTGTACAGTTCAAGCAATTCGATTATGTAGAGTTCACACTAGGATACCCAAAGAAAGACGATGACAGCAGGCGAATACTCTATAAATTTGTCAATATAAGTATTGGCAAACCAAGACCAGGTTGGTGCCCTAAAGATGCAGAGGGGAAGGACTATTTCGTCATAAAACTCAAATAATACTGAAAACGTTCTAGGATTAATATTAAAAGAAGAGGCTCGGCAACTTAATCCGAGCCTCTTGCGTCGTATTTGGAAGAAAACGGAAACTCACTCCTTGGGAACAAACGCCGGGTCGTAAAGACTGACATCACCAGTTTGGGCATCCACATAGAGCGTACTCTCGATATTCCCAAATGTGTACTGTGCGTTGCTGTCATACGGGCCTACAGATTTCCGAATGGCGCACTTCTGTGAGTGTGGCTTTGGATAGTTAGTCCTCATCATGCTTTCATACGCATCATTAAATGTAACAGTAACGTCCAAAGGCTTCATGGCGCAGTCCTCTATCCAAATGTCGTCATGCAGTGACGTGTCGCATTTGTTGTCGTAGTGTTTGAACATGACAACGTGCGGCTGTCCGTCTTCTATGTACTGGAAGACGTTGGTTACAGAAGCCACGGTAACGGTATTGCTCTCGTCGAACCATTCATTGGTGACAATCTGCGCCTCGTACCACACGAAATCCTCGTGGTTTGCGGTCATGTAGGCATAGTCGGTTTTGATGGTCTTTTCAACCATCGTTTCATCGGTCTGCTTCTCACGCTTGCAGGAATTGCAAGAGGTGGCGCCGAGCAGAAGTACGGCTGCCATCATAAACATTAGAAATCTTTTCATTTTGTTTGAGTTTTTTGGTGAATAATAATGCTAGTAATCTTTATTAAACCAGATGTTAAGCATATCCTTGATATGCACAATCTTAGAACTGCCGTGCAGCGTACCCTGTATTGTGCCGTTCTCGTAGAACGCCATCACAGGATACGCCTCGATGTGCCGTCTATCTGCAATCGCCCTCTCTGTGGTGAAGCCGAAGGAAACAAGAGGATACTGCTTCTCTATGCCATCTATGACAGTCTCAACGATGGAACAGTGCAGGCAATCCTTCTTGCCGAATACAACCACGGCACGTTGATTCCTGTTGATGAACTCTTTGAGTTCGGTTTCGGTGGTGATAGTCTTACTCATCGCTTCCTGTATTGGTAGTGTTTGTTTTCGAGTATTTTGCCTCAATCTGTTTTGTGCGCTCGGCCTTTTGCGCCTCAAACTCCATATCCTCGGCTTTCTCTACTTCGAGGCGTTCGCATTCGTCTGGGCGACTGATGGTATTGGCTTCCGTTCCGGTGCGACGCGAGAGAATCTTCTGTGATACCATAGTGCCAAGCATGGCGTTGTATTGTTCCTCGCTGTACGGCTGCCAAATGTCGAACTGAGCGTTAATGTTAAGTTTCTCAAAACGCGGTACGGCGTTGTCAAGTATTCTTTTATTCCGAAGTTCCATAGCGAGTCCGTGCTTGAACAGGCGCACCATCTTGTCGGCGACGTTCTGCCACTCAACAATACCGTTCTTCGCCGTCTGTATGTCGAGACTCTGCGTCATCTGTACGGCAACACCGCTTGTGTCGCTCGAGGTGTGGATGTCCTTTGGAAGTATGAAGGTCGTGCCGCTACCAATCTGAATACGGTCGAAGATGCTTTCCAAAGTGGCAATCATATTCTGTGGCGACGGCGGTTCGAGGAACTTTGCGTCTCCCTTGCCCTCGATGCTTACATCATTCAGCACGATGTTGCCAGCAATCTTCTGTGCCTTCGGGTCTATACGTCCCTTGACGTACAGCATTCCCCATCCCCATTTCTTCTGCAAGACTTGGAAGATGTTGTACAGCGTCTCATAACTGTCGCAGAGAGATTGGACGCCCTCCCACGCAACGTTCGTGCGCTTGGTGATAAGCGGTATCTCGTTGAAGCCATGAGCAGACCGCGACAACGTCCACTCGCCTCCATCGCTCAACTCATAGCGGTACATATAAGTGTCATCCCAACTGTCGATGTACTCCTTGTTGTCGACGGTATAGTAAACACTTTCCATAAGGCGGTCTCCGTTTTCGTCGTTGTGAGAGCAGATGACATAGCCGTCCGCATAGGAAATCAACCGTGAACGTATCTCACCGCGACGGTCAAGGTAGAAGAGAAGACCTGCGTCGCCATACGACTTCGCAGTGGCCACCATCTTCACCTTCATCCCGTCTTGGTTGCGCAAGTCCCAGTAGTGCTTGAATGTCACGAAGTCCTCCTGCATCTCGTTCGTCGGCTTCTTGTCCGACAAGGTGAACTTCATAGGCATACTCGCCATGTGCAGCGTCTGCTTTTCCATTATAGACCGCTGAAACGGTATCGCCGTCTTCGTGAACTGTCGGTCTTGGAAACTGCCGTCGTTGAACTTCACGCATATCGACGGTATGTTTTCGTCAAACAATACCGTGTGCATGTTCGGGTCAAGTTCAGCGATGTACTGGTCTTGGCTAATTACGTTCCTCTTTACCTTCGGAAGCCTTGCCCTGACACGACCACCGGCGTACACTCCGGGGAAATCACTGTCCATTGATTTCATGTCAGCGCCCCTTGTGAACGGTTTTCGCTCCAGCAACCGCTCGGGGTCGGCAAGCAAATAGTTTATCTGTGTCTGTGTGTCCATTTTACTGTGGTTTTTCTATAAGGTTGTATATTTCCATTAAATCCTCTTTGCTCGGGAGGTAACACTCGCAATGGTATTTCTCGCAAATATGGTTATATTTTTTCTCCACAACAATCAACCTGTCTTTCTCTGCCGCCTCTACTTTGAACTTATCATTGAGTTTTGTGCGGATACTCTCCATACGAGCATAGCCGTCTTTTCTCTCGATAATGCCGCTGTCCATATCCTCTTGGATGTCCTTCAGCATCTTCTCCATGGCGTGTTTGTTTTCGGCGAATGTAATGCCGCCTGTTTCGGCGTCTGTGCTGAAACTCTTGATATATCCTTGCTCTGTCAGATAGGTTTCAAGTTTGCTGCGCATATCGTCGGTTACATACTCGTCGAAGCCGTCGCTACCGAATAAGCATTGGTATGCCGTCTTGCTGTCGGAGAACATCTTTGATAGCAATGTGAAAGCGATGTCCCTCACGCGGACGGTCTCTCCGTCTTCTTTGAAATGTTCTACCGTCTCTTTGATTTGTTCGTTGTCCATATTGTTTAATACCAGGTTGTTTCGTCATAAATATCCACTCTGCCGCCATTCTCCTCATCGTCCTTGTACTGTTCGTACTCCATGCGGCTGTTCTCCAACTCGTAACCGTCGGGCGAATTTAGCAATGGGTACATTCTCATACCAAAAGGGTCCATCAGGTCCATTGAACGACCGCGACCGAGCATTTTATTCATTTCTTTTTTTGTGAGTAGGCGTTTTTTTCCATTCGGTGCGTCCGCCCACCGTATAACCCTCGCCTCCTCTATAAACTCATTCTGCACCGTTATGTCAGACTTTGTTTTCTCTGCCACGTTGACATATCTCCGACTTGCCACATCGTCCGAAACGGATATGCCGTTATTCTTTATAAGCCAAACGAGTTTGCCGTAACAGCAGTCTTTGAGTTTGACATATTGCAAGGCGTTCACACCAATAGGGGCGCGGTATGATTCAAACGGCACTGCCTCTGGAATGTAATCATTTATATACCTGCCTCGTATGGCATCGTAAATGATATGTCTATATCCTATGTTGTGCTTGTTGGCCATCGACTTCATACGGTTGGCGTTTTCGGCGGGAGTTGTATATGGTGCAATGTCAATGTCTATAACGTGCAGTCCATTCCACACGACTTGCACGAAGTTGTTAGTGCCGCTGTCAGCAAGGTCTACCGTAATCCATTTATCGCCGTTCATCTGCGGGTCGTTAGTAAACACGCTGTTGGCCTCGTCAAAAGAGATAACCGTTCCCTCTTCGTCGCGGGAACTGACATTCCAGTTGCCAAGCAACATTTTTTCTGCCTCTGCGCCTCCTGACATGGCGATAGAGCCGAGATAGCCCTCGTTATTTTCGAGCATCTCCTTGTTCTCGCTCATTCGACCGAGATAGAAACAGAATGATTTGATTAGTGACGGCCATTTGTCGCGACCTTTCATAAAGCCATATACACGGTCGAGTTTCTTGTCTATGTCTGCCTTGCAGAGCATATAGACCTCCTCCTTACTGTCACCCCAAACCGTATCGGTGACATTTGGCCCCATCATATAGAAATATCTGACAACTCCGTCCCTCTCTTCCATGATGTATCCGTCATCCCCGACGTACCAATCAATGAAAGTGCGAATCCAACTCTCTCTCTCTGGGTTTGTCGATGCCCTACACTTGCCAGAGTATTTGGATTTACCCCTGTTTCGCGTAAGGATAGTCTTGAATGCGTCCCAAGTAAAGCCCGTAAGTTCGTCATAGATAATCGTGTCATACTGGCGCCCCTTAAAACGTCTGAGAAGTGCCTCAATTGATTGGTCAGCAGCGTGGGTCACGTCGCAGTATGCCCCACTTGGAAACATAACACGTGGCATGTCCGCAGTGCGAATTTGGATTGAGTTCCCATATACTTCGTGGAATGTATCAAGTATCGACCCTCCTGCCTTAATATCATCTAAGTTATTGCGCAAGAATAATCCACGCCAATTCGGGTCGAGGGATTCTTCTGCGATAGATAGCACTTCCCCGTAAGTTTTGCCGGAACCCAACGAGGAACCACCAAAACATACGTCTACGCTTGTCCTTACAAAGGACCTTTGAAAGCCTCTATGCGGGGAAATTATTTGGGTAACAGACATATCATTACTAATTTAATGGCACATAACTCCAATGAAATCCACGATAGAAATTATTACCTTCCCGATGGTATTTGTTGTTGCAACATAGATTCACATTCCCGCCGCTAAATCCATTCCTGCCACACTCTTTTGTGCTTTCCCAAATCCTTACAAGAACCATATCCTTCGTGTATTGATAAACAGCCTTTGCCGTAGCCAATGCGACTTTTCTCGAATGAGAGCCATAGTTGACGTTTTCTTTATGTGAAATCAACTCCAAGTTTTCCACATAGTTATTCGCTCTATTTTCATCTTTGTGGTTAATTTCAAAAATATCTTCGCCCCTACCGCCTCTTTTGTAGTTTGGAAGTTCACCTACAAAAGATTCGTAAACAAGACGATGAATCTTAAACGCCTTATATACACCGTTTTTCAACAAATCAATTGTCGCATATCCTTTATAAAAATGAGGTGACATAAGCCGTTCTTCTCCAGAACGCTTATAATTTAGGCTTTTTACTCTACCTTTGTTACTCACTGCGTATTTACCTTCGTAACCTACCACGTCTTTCCATGTTTCGTTTTCTAAGTTTTCTACCATTTTTGCCGTATTTTTTGTGCCGCGTTTATAAAAAAGAATGGAGGTGGAAATCAAACACGGCGTAAACATTCCGCCTCCATTACGTTTGAAATTTCGACTGCAAAAGTACGAACTTTTTCTGACGTGGCAAAATTTACTTAAAGAAAAGGTTTAAATTTTTGTGTTTTCAACGTTATAAATCAGCGTTTTTTGTATCCTAGTTAAAGTAAAACTTGAACTAATTGTTAAAGTGTAACTTTAATAAGTAGAACATCTTACGTTGAAAATCAACAATATGTATAAAAAAAAATTTTGCAGAAACAAAAAAAGTTTTTATTTTTGCCGCCGAAAAATATAAATTTCAAAAAAAACAGATATGAAGTTCACCAAAGAGCAAGCGGTTGAAGAAATCACCGCCAAAATCACCGACAAGGACAAAGACCTTGACCTTGCACGCACCGTGAATGAGTGTGTAGAAAACGCGCTCAAAATGGTCGGTGAGAACGAGGAGATGGAACTGGACGCTTTCGTGTCGTTTGTGCAGCCTTTCGTGGCAACCGCCGCAGGTCTTGCACACAAAAACGCGGCCACCGCTACGAAGACGCTGCAAGAGAAGATTGCAGAGTTGGAGAAGAAAGACCCTGATAAACCCGACCCGAAAGCAGACCCGAAACCCGGCGAAAGCGAGGAAATGAAATCCCTGCGAGAGCGCCTAGAAGCCCTCGAGAAGGACAAGGAGGCAAATGCAAAGGCTGCGAAGATTTCCGAGAAGCGCAATGCAATCGCTGCAAAAATCAAGGAGTTGGGCGTGTCTGACGAAAAGTGGGTAAACACACTGTTAGACGAAGTGTCCATTACAGAGGATACTGACGTCGAGAAGAAGTCGAAAGACTATGTTGCCATATACAATTCGTCGCATTCTTCCTCCTCCATTACACCAAGGGTTCCCGGCGCACCGAGTGTTGACAAAATCGACCTCACTGGGCTTGACGACGCCCTCAAACAAATCCGAGGTGACTTCGGAAAACCGAACGATAACAAAAATTAAAAATCACAGAAACAATGGTAACAAGCGTTGATTACGGCTATTTCCGCGGTAGAGTGCTGGTACAGAAAAGTGGCAGCATTGGCGGTTATAAGTCCGTGTTTGTGAAACTCAAGGAGTTGCACAACGAACTCGTCTACCCGACTTTCGGTGGCATCATCATGAACCCCTTCAAGGGTCGCGCCAAGTTTTTCGCTGGCGACCTGATGGAGTTCCGCACCAACGACAAGGGTGTACGCCCCGAAGTCTACATCCTCAAGACCTTCAAGGTCGTTTCCGCAAGCAGCACCACCGTGAACGTGCTTCGTGACGGCTTCCTGCACAAGCCCTTCGTTGGCGACGTGCTGATGAAAGCCCCCAGCGTTATCGGCGGCACTGGTACTGCTGCTACTGTGACCGCTGTCACCCCGACCACCGTCACAGTCAGCAACGTCACCTATGACGTGTACGCCCTCACGACTTCCACCGCCCTGACCCTCGTCAAGGACGACATCCTTGTCGAAGCAGAAGAGGCTGGCAGTGACAAGAAGATGCTCGTCAAGAACATAAATGCCGTCGCCGATTGCGATGCCGATATGATGTTCGACGAGGTGGCTAACACCGCCAACATCGGCACCGATAACGAGGACTTCGTGGACGCCCGCTACCTCTACACCCCCGCTCTTGGCGGTTTGATGTACACCCACAAGATGTCCCCGATGCCCCAGTGCGTTCTTAACCTCAATCGCTCGAACGTCAACGGATGGTTCAAGGTTAATTATTACGACATGGACGGCAACGCCGCTGCAATCGCAGCCCTCGAAGCCCGTGTCGCTGCTTTGGAAGCTTAATAAGAAAGGAGTAACACATGGCAAAATTTGATTCAACCCAGTATGCTGCTCTTTGGTCGAAGGAAGGCCGCGCTATCCAGAGCCTCATCCTCAACGACCCGAACCGCATACCCCAGTATTACACATTTTGGCGTGAGAAGTTCACGGTCGACCCCGTGACCACCCCCACCGCGCCAGACGGTTCCGCCTCCTATATCTCCCGTATGCGCCGCTTGGAGACTGGTGTCCTTATGGACATGCGTGCTCCCCTTGCCGACGGTACGCCTATGGAGAAGGGAAACGCAGCCCAGTACACGGGCATCATCCCCGACTTCATCGCAAAGACATATCTCGAGACCGCCATGGAGCGCGAGTACAAGGAGCGTCTGTTCGAGCAGGTCGGTGAGGACAACGCCTCGCTTGCTGGTTACGTAGTGGACTTCCTCCAGTCCGCCGTCAACTCCGCCAATATGACCCTCTCTCACATGTCCGCCCAGTTGCTTTCGACTGGAAATGTCAACTACAAGCAGGGCGAGGGTATTCAGGCAGGCGTCAGCAAGGCTGACATCCCCGCCGAGAACTTCCTCAACGCTGGCGGCGTCGTGTGGAGCGACACCACCAACTTCAAGTTCCTCGAGTGGGGTCGCGACCTCGTGAAACGACTCAACGACAAGTACGGTGTCGACATGGCTTGGCAAGTCGAAATCCCGCGCGACATCTGGATTAACTACATCCTTAAGAACGCGCAGGTCATCGACCAGATTCGCTTCATCAACAACATCAACGGTATCCTGTTGCCATCGACCGCACAGATGACCGAGGATATGGCTATGAACGCCATCCGTCGTTGGGAGGGTATGCCCACCATCGTCATCGTCGAGGAGAAGCAGAAAGACATCACCAACGGTCTTGTCAGCGGATGGGCACAGAACATCGTCGTCGTGCGTCCTGCTGGTTTCGCTGGCGTTATCCGCCACACCACCAACCTCGACTCGATGCTGTCGAAGTATCAGAACAACCTCATCAGCGCCGTGTATACCACTGCCCTCGGCGGTCTTCTGACCATCGAGAACGCCGTTGTTCCCAACGGTATCTACAAGGAGTGGCACGCCAAGGCCATGATGCAGGCTATCCCCTCGCTCGACGAGTTCCTGTATCACTACATCATCAAGACGAACGTTGCAGGCGACCCCTACAACTTCTGATTGTAACACCGAAAAACGTAGACGAAAATGGCTGTCATAGAGTTCGACATCTTACAGTACATGAGCGGTCTCACTGGTTTCACCTTTGACAAGGCGGTGCTTACACGCATCGCCTTGAAAAGAGGTGTTGCCAACGTCACAGAATACGAGGAACTGACTGAGAAGCAGGAAGACCTGATTACCGCCGACCTTCTGCTGACCGCTTACCTTTCTCCCACCACTTGGGCATCGTTCAACCAGTCCCACGGCTCTTACAAGAAGGGCGTCGGGTCGCAGACGATGTACAACAAGGAGGATATACTGGAGTGGCTCAGGGGAATCTACGAAAAGTACGAAGACCCGATGCTCGACAAGGTGCCGGACAACTCCGCCAAAGTCTTCTTCCGAAACGACATTTAACAAAAAGAGAACCAATGGCATACATCGACAGGGACGAATTGCAGGACTATCCTTTCGAGGGTGAGTTTTACCGCTCGGTGAGCAATCCTTCTTCGCTTCTGAACCCTCAGACGGAGGAGATTATCGCCAAGGTGGTATGCGACATTCAGGAGGATGCCAACTTCCGCGCGACTGCGACTGCGAAAGCGGTCTACGCCGTGTACGTTCCTTTCGACAGCGACACCGACGTCGTTCCCGTGCAGCGAGGTAATATGTTCAGAGGCTACCAATACGGGCTGCTTGTGGCTGGCAAGGTCATAGGCGTTTTCCCGTCACAGTTGGGGACTTTCGAGAACTACACCGAACGAGGGGATGACGTGGTGCCGCACCGATGCCGTGGTTATCTTGCAAGGGTGGAGGCTACTGACGTATGATTGGAGGTATATTCCTTGAAATCCCATTCGGGCAAGTCTACAAGCAGAGTTCTGTGTTAAGCATACACAAAAACATCAACCGCTTGTTTGGCTTTTCTGACAATTACCTCACAAAAGGTAATATGGATAGAGAGATTGTAAGCCAAATCTTGAGAATAGGTAAAGAGGATATTTCTCGCCACCTTAGTAGCATAAATAGAGAATACCAGCATAGGTCTTCTGACCTAATCAGAAGCACCGTTCTTGGTGTTTTCAAAGATGGAAAGTGGACAAAGGACTACTATCGTTTTGACAGCAAACAGCCGGAGGAAGCGCCGCCGCTGCGCCCTCACGATTGGGATTTAGACCAACGTGCAGTTGAATTTTTGAGTGAATATAAACTACATTATACAGGCTCTCGATTCACAGCAGTAATTGCCGCTACTGCGCCGTATGCAGTACGAGTTGAGGCAAATAATTGGGCAGTAGATAGATACCCAGGATATGCTCTCGCCGTCCTCAAATACGGAATCAACAGGATAGGCGGTGCATTGATGAAGGCAAGACCAGATGCCGCAAGCGGGAAGGCAGTGTATGGATACATATTTGAGTCCACAGGAACGTCACAAATACAGAAAAACGGATTATAATGAACGAGTTAAACAGAAACGCAAACACGTCGAACGTCGAAGAGTACCTGTACCAAGCCTTGTGGGGCAGGGTATCAGACCACGTTTTCGCAGGGACGCTGCCCACGACAGTAGGCGGCGACTGGAACGATATGGTGCTCATAGACTGCGACCTGCCGATGACGGACTACGGTCCTTACAGCAGCGCGACAGTCTACATTTTCCTCTATGCGAGACCCAACCCAGACGGCACAAAAAACGTCCCGCTTCTCGCACAGATGGAGAATAAGTTATGCGACGTGCTTGACAGTATCTCTGACGCCCACTACTCCGTGAACCGCATGTCCAATGGTGCTGACTACGATAACACATTGCAGTGGCACCGAAATTTCGTCTACTTCAATTTAATCATCAATTAGTAACAAAAACTTAAAAATTATAAATTATGGCAAACGCAACTAAAATCAAAAACGTAGAGGCTCGCTATAGCGACCCTACTGGCGTTATCTTCGTCCCTTGGACTGACGGCGACACCATCGGAACTATAGGTTACGATGTCTTCTCGATTGTCGGCGACACTTTCTCTGTGACGCAGGACGACCCCGACACCACCGAGATTCCCCATGAGTTCAGCGACAATCCGCTCGACGAGAACACTTCTCTCGGTAAGGCTACGCTGACCATGCAGTGCCTCGACTTCGACGACGACCTGCTCGTCAAACTCTTCGGATGCACCAAGACAACCATCGGCACTGGCAATACGGCAAAGGACGTCATTTCGTTCCCTGCCGGATACAAAGACCTCTACTGCCTCGTGCAGTTGGAGTTCGCCGACAAGGTTGTCGTCTTCCCGAAGGTGAAGATGAACAGCAAGGCTGTCTTCGAGAATCTCCGCAGCGACATCGCTCGTGGCGAACTCAGCGGCACTCTGTACAATACCGACGTGAAACTCGGTGAAAGCATTGTCGACACTCCTCGTCTGCACGTCCCCGCTGGCGCGACATACACTGTCGGCGGCACCGTGAGTGGTTCTACTATGACTGGTGGCACGACCATCACCGTCAAGAGTGGCTCTACCGAGACCAACATCGCCGCCGCTTCCTAATCGGCAGCCAACCTCAAATTCAAATGGGAAAGGGAATGGTCGAGTACCGTTCCCTTTTCTTCTAAAAAAAGAATAGATTATGCCATTGATTGAGACAAAAACAGGACGGAAGTTCCTACGCAAGGCGGAGTCCATGATGCTTGTGCCGTATGTGTACGATGATACGGATGGTGTTGAGGACTACGTGCTTGGAAGCGACGTCTACGATATATCGGCTGTCATCGGCGACAGCATAGTTTTGGAACAGAAAGACGGCGAGGTGGAGGAGAAGTTTAACGAGTTCGTGAAGTCGCCGCTTGTGCGCAATGTCACCGCAGGGGCATACGACTTCACGGCACAGTGCCTCGACTTGCAGGACAAGGTGCTTCGTGCTTTGTTCGGTGCATATACAGCGAGTGGAACAAACGGCGTAGTGAACGGCGTTGCTGCGTTGCCAGATGATTATCAGTTGCAATACGCGATGATAAGAATACGGTTTCACGACACCAACCTCTCCGACGTTATATTGCCGAAGGTTCAGATGAACAGTAAACTTCTCTTGCAGCAGATGAAGACAAGAGGTTCGCAGGGGAACGTCACTGGCACTGCATTATCGCAGTGTGTTGCCGTTGTCGACAGGGATGCAGTATCGTCTATGGCTTTGCAGTTCGGCTCGCAGGCTGTCGGAGAGACCACGTTCGTCCCTCTCACGCCTATACTCTTTGTTCCGAGAACATACACACCTATGGTGCTCCACCACATGGACGAGAACGACAACGACAAATATATTTTCTCAACCGTAAACTTCACGACAGGCTCGGTATCACACAACAGAATTGTTGACAAATCCAACGGAAGTATCACTATTGGTTAGTTATTTGAGAAAAATTTTGTATCTTTGCATTAAAGTAAAACTTTGACATAATGCCATTATATAAATCTAAATCAAACGCTAAAGAGAAATTAAAAGAGCAGCAAAGGAAGGAACTGCTCGTCAGTGAAGAGGCGCAGAACCGCCTTGCCGAGATACTTGCCGACGCTCCGTCGATAGAGAAACTCGCAGGCACCGAGTGGGAGATGCGTCCGCTCCGCTTCGGGACGCAGTATCTTATCGTCGATGAGGTTTGCAAAATCAACCAAGCGGAGAGTGCAACATACGGAGACGTACTGAAAGGTATGCTCGCTCAGATACCAGCCACCTGCAAGGTGCTGACGCTTGCCCTGCTCAACGACAAGAACAGCATCTATCAGAACGGCGACCCCAACCAAGGGTTCAGCAAACTCTTCAACAAGACCTACAACACAGTCCTTTGGGAGGCTGACAGGAACGACCTTGCGAAGATTATGCTCGACTGCTTGCAGATGGTGGACGTCAGTTTTTTTATGGAGGCTCTGGGTATGCTCCAGATATTCAGAGCGAGCGTTACGGAGAAGAAGAGGACGAGGATAAAGAAAACAGGACAGAAGTAGTCCGCTCCGTAAGCGAAATTGGAGACATGGTTGACTTCATAAAGTCGTTCAACGGAGCAGTAAGCATCGACGACTATATGTGGAAGTACAGCATACCGATGATAAAGATAATGGGCATAGACAACTCTCATGTCAATTACCTGAGCGAGAATGAGGCGAAGAACAGAGGAGTGAAGAACGTCGATGTGAACAATATGAACGTGGAAGAGTTGAATAACGACCTTGGGGTTAAAATAAAATTTCCTAACGAACAATAAACAATAAAGGTATACCGATATGGCAGACAACGTCAGCAATCAGATAAAGAATCTCGACCAGTGGATTAAAAACGCAGATAAGTCGTTAAAAAATCTGTTGGATACATATAATAAGTTTGAAGCGAAGGCATCCGCTAGGTCGACTCGTAGTTTCAGTGTGGAAGAGAGGGCGAAACTTAATCGGGATATATCTACCGCACAGACAAAGATTAAAACACTTACTAACGAGATACGAAAATTGCTTCAAACGGCGAATAATCCTAAAGAGATTGCTGCGCTTAATAAAGCATTGCTAGATTTAAGCAAGTCATCTGCCTCGTTTAATACCGTCATGACTACGCTTAACCGTAGTAGACGGGCAACAACGGCGTTGTCAAGTAGATTTGCTTCGAGTCAGTCGTCGGCGATGGCGGCTTTTGCAAGATTAAATATTGCAAGCACTTATAATAATGG
>Ga0326512_10002194_pt1 | contig 14452 bp, 32 predicted proteins | sample 1_2617_0518_D_FD_203652 | JGI IMG/M metagenome (GOLD analysis project Ga0326512, IMG submission 203652) | Bovine rumen microbial communities from UC Davis, California, United States - 1_2617_0518 | ecosystem: Host-associated > Mammals > Digestive system > Stomach > Rumen | place: USA... | reverse complement strand
CGGATGTCCTACCGGTGTACCTCGTGTCGTCTCTTTCCTCCCATTGCGATGGCACGCTCATGGAGAGTCCGTCCACCGTCACGGCCCGGTCGAGTCTTGCCTTGCCACCACACCCGGCAAGTACGAGACAGGCGAACAGGGCGCATAAAACAGCTGCGGCCTTCATCGTCTTCTTCATGCTATCCCCTTTCTAACTCACGACTTAGGCGTCCAGGCGGGCCGAATCGTCCAGATGTTCGGCCCCGTCTTTTTCGATGCGGTTGGCTCCATCCTTGCCCAACCCACGCGCTACCCTGTGCAATGTCTCCTTCCCCTCCTCCCCGAGCGACTCGTAATAGCCGTTGATCGCTGCCTGCCGCTTGTCGGAGTATGTCCGCTTCTCGAAGCCTGGATATGGCCTCGGGTCCTGAGTGCGGCATAGCAGGTAATCGACGCTGCAGCCGAATGCGTCCGCGATATCGCAGAGTATCTCACCGTTGAGTTTGCCGCCGCCCTGCTCCCATTTCCGATAGCCCGAAAGCGATACTCCGAACATCTTAGCGGCATCTGCCTGATTTACCTTCTTTCCGGTTGCGAGCGAGTAGATTCGCCTCGCCTCTCCGATGTTGTTGTGCATGTTGTCACCTGCCTAAGTACAGTAACCAAAATATTATCACCTAAGTCAATTTTACCCTTGCAAATCACCAAATTTAGGTTACTATAATGAGCAGGTAACCTAATCTAGGTCACAAGGGGGTGAGATTTTGGAGCACAGGAACATGGCATCGGAGCGGGTGCGCATCGGGCTGAATCAGACGCAGATGGCCGAGCGGCTAGGGGTGTCGGTCGCGACGTTGCACGCGTACGAGACCGGCAAGCGAAAAATACCGCAGTCGGCGCTGGTATCCGCTGCAGACCTGTTCGGATGCAGCGTCGATTACCTGCTGGACAGGACGCCAGAGCGCATGGCACGCGAATCGTGAGAGGAGGACATATGCGTATCTTGACCGTAAATGAGGCCGCGAAGGCGATTCATCGCAGTACCGACGTCATCGACGCGGCGATCAAGGCGGACCCGGAGCACCCCAACCACCTGCCAGCGTACATCGACCCGGCAAGCAAGCGCGGGCGCGTCATCTTCGAGGACGACCTCGAGGCGTGGGTGAGGCGCAACTACGAGCCGGTGAGCGCGAGATGAACGTACGGGACCCGAAGGACTGGGCGAAACTCGCCGCAGGTCTGATCATAGGCTGGCTGGTCCTGGTAATCATCTGCATCTAGACGACCACAGGCAGCACCCGGGTAGATGCCGCGTCGGGACTTTCATCCTCCTCTTGACAGCAGGACTCCCTTCACGGTTCCAACATCCGCGACATCTCCACCGATGCGGCATCCGTCCGGGTGCTGTGGGCAAACGGAAGGAGGGCATTTTGGACACATGCATCGACTTCGGCGACCCCGTCGAGATGATGCGGCTCGCGTTCGCGACGCTCGCGAGCCATGAGCGCGTGTGGCGTGAGCGCATCGACGGCTGGACAGACCACACGATGACGGTGGAGGGATGGCACGAGCGACCATACGAGGGCGACATCGAGCGTGCGGCCCGGCTGCGCCGGTTCGCGGAGCGCCGGATGGCATGGCTCAAGGATGTAAACCTGCGCGAGCGGTTGTGCGGCCCCGCGACCATCGACGCGACGGATGAACCCGTTTGGTTCGCCGAGGTCGCCAAGCGCTGGCCCCGTGGCACTGGATACGGTCGGTGGAAGTCCGACAGGCTCCACAAGCTGCTGTCAGACCCGTACGACCCGGCGCACGGGACGGTTTACGGATATCGGCTCGGGTGCAGGTGCGAGAGGTGCAGCGCGATGGCTGACGAGTTCCGGGAGCGGTACCGCGAGCAGAAGGCGCGATGCAAGGCGAAACGACGCGCGGAGATCATGGCAAACCCGCACGACCCCGCACACGGGACGATGCATGGGTACTGGCTCGGATGCCATTGCTCGCGATGCCAGCAGAGATATCTGGAGCATAAGGCGGCGAGGCGATGAGCGGGCGCGATCATCTGGAGGGCCGAGTCTTCGTGGTGCGCGACGGGCACGCGAAGCCGCTCACCTGGCAGGAGCATCTGTGCATGGAGGTCGCTGACAAGGACAGCACCATCCACGGGAGCACGCATGGGCACGACGCGGGATGCACCTGCAAGGCTTGCGCCGCTGCGCATCAGGTCATGCGTGGCGAGCCACCGGCCGACGACCCCGAGTTCCTCGACGGCATCATGACTGCGATCAGGATAGCGAGGGGGTTGGAGTGAGCACCAACTACGAACGCGGGCGCAGCTTCGAGTACCGCTGCAGGCACGCCCTGGAGCAGGCGTGGCCATACGTGCTCCGCAGCGCTGGCAGCCACACCAAGATAGACTTGCTCGCGTTAAAGCGCAACCACGTCCCGGTCGCTGTCCAGTGCAAGCGCGACGGGAGGCTCGCGGTCGACGAGTGGAACCGCTTCTACGATCTGTGCACGCTGATAGGCGCTTTCCCGGTGCTCGCATGCGCGGAGGACAAGGAGCGCGGGCGCGGTCTCGAATGGTGGCACATCACCGGCAAGCGCGAGCCTGGGAGCCGCATAAAGCCCATGGAGAGATGGGAGCCGCTGCGGTGAGACGCGGCGAGCGCCTCAGACCGTGGTCGGTGGGTGACGTGCGATGGCTCGTCGAGAGCGCTGGCATGATGCCGTTGCGCGACATCTGCAGGCATCTGGGGAGGTCCGATCAGTCGGTGCGCAGCCGGGCCGCGCTGCTCAGGCGCTCCGGCGTGGACGTGCCGCCTCTGCGGTACCACCGGTCGACGCTGGTATGGTGCGATCACTGCGCGACGTGGAGGACACGCGTCGACGATATGGGCATGTGCCCGGTATGCGCCATGCGGAGCCGCCTCGCGGCTGCAAGGGGCGTCGAGGATGGCATCGTCGCCGCCCTGCCTGACGCGGACAGGGCGAGGCGCAGGGTGCACACACACGGCTCGCGCATCGACCCGAGGCCGAGGGCTCCCGACACGTCCGGCATGAGCGCCGTGCGCGCCGCGCGTGCCGAGGACGACCACTGCAGACGAGTCGAGGCATGGGAGACCGCGAACATCAGGCGCGAGCTCAAGGCGACATGGAGACGCATCGAGCGGATGCGGGAAAAAATCCGAAATGAATGCAACGAACGGAAAAACCGCAGGTAGATGGCCTGCAGGAAGGGAAACATATGGAAAATGTGAAGCAGTTGGAGTTCATCGAGGAGACCGCCGAGGTCGTTGATGCCGAGGTCATCGAGGACGTGCAACCGGAGAGCGAGCTGCGTATCGTGCACGCCGAGCCGGGGAGCGCGATCGAGGGCAACTTCGCGGCATTGAGGCTCTATATCGACAAGATGGTCGGCGGGTTCGAGCAGCGCCCCATCACGAGCGAGGAACAGTGGAAGTCGGCCAAGGGCGACCGCGCGTCGGTGCGCCGCATCATCTCCGACATCGAGGCCGAGCGCAAGCGCATCAAGCGGCTGTACACGGCTCCACTCGATGCCTTCGAGGCCGAGGTCAAGCAGGTCCTGGAGCCTGCGAGGGAGGCCGACGCTGCCATCAAGGGCGCGATGGACATGTGGGAGTCGCAGCGCAAGGGCAAGCGCATGGACGAGTTGGAGCGCCGTTACATCGAGTTCGCGCCGGCGCTCGTGCCGCTCGTGCCGTTCGGACGCATCTGCGAGGATGCATGGGTCGGTCGGTCGATGTCAGAGGACAAGGCCATCGCGGAGATGGAGCAGAGGGTCGGACAGCTGGCACGCGATTACGAGTCCATCCGATCACAGCATCTCAAGCACGAGGATGACGCCGTGGCGCGTTGGGCGGAGACCCTGGACGTTGGAGCGGCACTGGCCCGCGACCGCGAGCTCACCGAGCGCGAGGAGGCCGCACGCAGGCTCAGGGAGCTGCAGGAGCAGCCACCCGTGGCGCAGCCCGAGCCTCCCTCCCGCACGCAGGCGGCGGAACCTGCACCGGAGGCCGCGACATCGCACGAGACGTCTGAGGCTGCTCCTGAGATGGTCACCGGGCTCGTCATCGCGTACCAACCGATGACGCGGGCGCAGCTCGACGGCCTGATGGCCTACTGCAAGCAGGCGGGCATCCATGGGACCCGACGCATCGAGAGGAGCGGGAGATGAGCGAGCAGGGAATCGTCAGGTACACGGCAAGCGACGGGACGGAGGTCAAGCTGTCCCCGGCAATCGTCGCCAAATACGTCCTCACGGGCAACGGGGAGGCATCCGACAAGGACGTGTTCTCCTTCCTCGCGAAGTGCAGGGCACGTGGACTCAACCCACTGGCCGGTGACGCCTACATGACAAGCTACCGCAACCGTGACGGCAGCACGAGCACGAGCGTGATCGTTTCCAAGGATTATTTCGTGCGCACCGCGACGCAACAGGTCGGCTTTGACGGCATGCGTGCCGGTGTCGTCGTGGCGAACCGCAAGACCGGAGAGCTCACGTATCGCGAGGGAAGCATCGTCGGAAAGAACAGCGAATGCCTCGTCGGCGGATGGGCCGAGGTCTATGACAAAGGCCGTAGGTTCCCCTCACGCGCCGAGGTCAGCCTCGACGAGTACGACCAGGGGCGGAGCCTCTGGAAGAGCAAGCCGGCGACGATGATACGAAAGGTCGCACTTGTCCAGGCGCTGAGGGAGGCATATCCGGGTGCGTTCGGCGGTATCTACGACCGCGACGAGATGCCGGAGCCGGTGATACCGATACCGGATGCGCCGACCGTGGACGAGCAGCCCGCAGATGCTGAGGCCGTGGAAGCGGAGACGGTCGCGGAGCCGGGGTCCGTGGATGCCGATGAGGCCGAGGCACCGGCAGAGGCTGCGGATGGCCACTACGAGCAGGACGTCGAGTTCTAGGAGGCGCACATGAGCATCAACAGGGTAATGATCACAGGCAACCTGACGCGCGAACCCGAGGTGCGCAACACGCAATCGGGCATGGCTATCATGCGTCTCGGCGTAGCCGTGAACGACCGGCGCAAGAACCAGCAGACCGGGGAATGGGAGGACGTTCCCAACTTCATCGACTGCGTGATGTTCGGAACGCGTGCGGAGAACGTCTCGCGGTATCTCCGAAAGGGCAGCAAGGTCGCCATCGAGGGGAAGCTGCGGTGGAGCTCGTGGGAGGACAAGCAGGGCGGCAAACGCTCCAAGATAGAGGTCGTCGTCGATGACCTGGAGTTCATGAGCCGCGACGGAGGCGACGGCGGTCAAAGGCAGTCGGCACCGGCGAAGGCAGCTCCCGCAGCTGACGCATACGCGCAAGAGGATATCCCGTTCTGATGGGCATCCATTGGTTCAAGCACGATATAAGCGCGTTCGGTGACTCCAGCATCGCGATGCTGGTCGCCCGTCACGGATTCGATGGTTACGGCCATTACTGGCTGCTCGTCGAGTCGTGTCACGAGCACGGGCCGATATGGGACCTGTCTGATGACGATGTACGCGACGCGGTGGCCGCACGCCATGGCTGGACCGATGACGAGCTGTGCAGCTTCGTGGACGATTGCTGCAAGTTCGGGCTGTTCGATGCCGGAAGATGGCGCTCGCGAAAGCTCACCAACGCCCGCATATGCGCTCAGGTCGAGGCCTACGAGAGCCAGGTCGAGAAGTGCCGCAACGCATCGCGGGCGCGGTGGGATAAATGACGTCTGAATGCATGTTGCATGCATGATGGATTGCAAGCGCAATGCAAACGCAATCCCATTATTAGAAAGAGATATAGAACTCAACCTTACTTGTAAGTCTATCTGCAGGAGGCCTGTGGATAACTGCGGAACGGAGGACGGATGAAGCGGGAAACCGCCGAGAACCTGGTCGAGGCGTGGGAGCTTGCGAACGTCGATTGCCTGCTGAGCACACAGCGCGACAGGCTCGTGTACTGCTTAAGTCAGGTCGTGATTGACCTGATGGCTGACGATGGAGGGGATGACGCATGACGGTGATCAACTGCCGTGATTATTGCGAGCACTCTGACGATGATGGCGTGTGCCAGCTCGACGAGATCGAGTTCGAGTTCGACTGGAAGCGCGGGCGCGGCTGGGACTGCCTGCAGTACGTGCCGGAGCCGGGATTCGAGGAGGCGGACAGATGATCGTGTTGTCGCACGTGTTGGCTGGGATGGTCGGTGGTGTCATCGGCGCATGTGCGCTGGTGCTCCTGATGGCCGGACGCGATGAGTGAGGGGGGGAGCATGAGAGTACGCACGGTCTACCTGTCGGGTCCCATGACTGGCATCGACGATCACAACGGTCCGGCCTTCGCAGCCGCAGCCGAGCGGTTCGAGAAAGACGGCTGCAGGGTCATCAACCCGCATCGGCTCGTGTCGGTCCCGGGGATGACGCGCAAGGCGGCGATAAGGCGCGACATCAACGACATCCTGCTCGCCGACGAGGTGCACATGCTGAGGGGATGGAGGCGGTCAGACGGCGCGAGGCTCGAGCGCAAGATCGCGTTGGAGTTGGGACTCACCGTGACGTACGAGCGACGGTGCCATCGCAGGCCGGTGCCTCGGAGGGGCCGCGCAGCCGTCGCGGTCGACAGGCGATGACGATCGAGCTCGATGCCCGGCAGCGCAGGGCCGACAGGAGGCTGTCAGCACTCGACGCCGCTGAGCGCGACATCGACATGTGCCTCGCGATGGTCGAGCGTGCGGAGTCGATGGGCTCCAAGGTGACGGCGGTCGTCGACGGGCTTGGCATCACAGGGTCGGCAGGTGACAGGCTCGGGGATGCGGTGGCGATGATGGACGAGGCCGTTGACAAGCTCTGCGCTGTCGTGTCGGAGCGTACGACGCGCGTCATCGACGATGTGAGCACGACGGTGATGCGGGTGATGAGGCGCGACGCCGACGCCGGACACCTGCTCAGGCTGATATACGTCGACCGGTTGTCGGTTGCGGAGGCTGCGGAGAGCATGGGCTGCAGCCGCAAGGCTGCCTATGCGCGGCTGCGCTCGGCACTGGATATCGCATGTGATGAGATGGAGGACAACAGATGATAGACGAATCGCAGGTCGTAGAGGGCGCGACAGTGTATGTCCGCACCATCGGGGAGCGCGTGCGGGTCACGGGCAGGCGCGGCAGGTGGGTCGATTGCATCGGCATGAGGTTCGGCGAGCTGATGACATTCCCCATGGAATACATCGTAGGTCGCGGCCCAGGCGGGAGGAAACCGTCGGCGGTCGTCGTAGATGGAGTGCGATACGGGTCCGTGAGCGTTGCGGCTGAGGCAACCGGCATCAGCGAGCGCGTGCTGTACAAGGGGCTCAAGGCACCGCACACGACGGCATCGGGACACAAGATCGAGAGGGCGAGCGCATGATTGATGATTACGCACGGTTCGTGGAGTCCAAACGCGAGAGCTGGCCAGATTCCGGGTTCGAGCCGCGCAACATGAACGGCATGCTGTTCCCCTTCCAGGCCGACATCGTGCGATGGGCATGCAGAAAGGGTAAGGCTGCGGTTTTCGCCGATTGCGGTATGGGCAAGACGGCCATGCAGCTCGAATGGGCGCGTCAGGTCTGCGAGCACGCCGGAGGGATGGTGCTCGTGCTGGCACCGCTAGCGGTGTCTGCTCAGACGGTGCGGGAGGGTGCTAAGTTCGGCATCACAGTCAACAGGTGCCGCACGTCCGATGACCTTGTGCCAGGCATCAACATCACGAACTACGAGATGCTGCCGCACTTCGACGGCATCGACTTCACCGGCATCGTGCTCGACGAGTCGAGCATCCTCAAGAGCTACACCGGGGCGACGCGCAACATGATAATCTCGCGCTTCGCATCGACTCCATACCGGCTCGCATGTACCGGCACTCCGGCACCGAACGACCATATGGAGTTGGGCAACCACTCTGAGTTCCTCGGGTGCATGACGCGCACGGAGATGCTCGCCATGTTCTTCGTGCACGACGGCGGAGACACATCGAAATGGAGACTCAAGGGGCACTCGAAGGACGCCTTCTGGGAGTGGGTAAGCCAGTGGGCGGTGATGGTCACGTCCCCGTCAGACCTTGGATACGACCCCGAGGGATTCGACCTGCCGGAGCTGACGATAGACACCCACGTGCTGGACAGCGGCACAGACTCGGGGGATAGGCTGTTCAATCTGCCCGAGATGACGCTCTCTGGTCAGCAGAGGGCGCGCAGGGACACGGTTGAGGTCAAGGGCGATTACATCGCTCAGATGGTCAACCAATCGGATGACCCGTGGATCGTCTGGTGTGACCTCAACGTCGAGAGCGACCACATCTCAAAGTCCATCCCCGACGCCGTCGAGGTCAAGGGCAGCGACCCGAATGACTGGAAGGAGGAGGCGATGCTCGGGTTCGCCGATGGCCGTTATCGCGTGCTCGTCACGAAACCATCGATAGCAGGATTCGGCATGAACTGGCAGCATTGCAGCCACGTCGCGTTCTGCGGCATGAGTCATTCCTTCGAGCAGTTCTACCAAGCTGTCAGACGCTGCTACCGTTTCGGCCAGACATGCCCGGTCGATGTGCATATCGTCGTCACCGAGATGGAACAGGAGACGGTGCGTAACGTCCTTGCGAAAAAGGAGGCCAATGAAGGAATGAAGTCAGAACTCACGAAGAGAAGCATCAGGATAAAGCAGGACACAGACAAGACGGAGCGAGACGTGGCTCCATATATCGAGTCCGATGCGAGCGGTGACGGATGGCGCATGCTGCTCGGAGATTGCGTCACCAGGCTGCGCGAGTTCCCGGATGATCACTTCGGCTTCAGCGTGTTCTCGCCGCCGTTCGCGAGCCTCTACACCTACAGCAACAGCGACCGGGACATGGGCAACTGCAAGGACGACGCCGAGTTCATGGAACACTTCGGGTACCTCGTGCCGGAGCTGTATCGCGTGACGATGCCGGGGCGGCTGGTGAGCTTCCACTGCATGAACCTGCAGACGTTGAAGTCGCGTGATGGTTACATCGGCATCCGCGACTTCCGAGGCGAGCTTATCCGTGCATTTGAGTCTGCGGGGTTCATCTACCACTCCGAGGTGACGATATGGAAGGACCCGGTTACCGCCATGCAGCGGACCAAGGCGCTCGGGCTCCTCAACAAGCAGAAGAACAAGGACAGCTCGATGAGCCGTCAGGGGATACCGGACTATCTGGTGACGATGCGAAAGCCCGGAGACAACGCGGAGCCCATAGCGCACACCAACGACGAGTTCCCGATCGAGGTGTGGCAGCGCCTCGCGTCGCCTGTGTGGATGGACATCAATCCGTCTGACACGCTGCAGTACCGTGCGGCTCGCGAGAACGAGGACGAGCGTCATATCTGCCCGCTGCAGCTTGAGGTGATAAGGCGTGCGATCAAGCTGTGGAGCAATCCTGGTGACATCGTCCTGAGTCCTTTCGGGGGCATAGGTTCAGAGGGGTATGTGTCAATCAAGGAGGGCCGGCGCTTTGTCGGCATCGAACTCAAGAAGAGCTATTTCGACTTGGCGTGCAAGAACCTGGATGCAGCTGTCGCAGAGGCGAACGAGCTGACGTTGTTCGACTACAGGAAGGTGAGCGCATGATTGATGCGATCAACGCTGGGGACAGGCTGGACGTCGGTGGCGCACGTGTCGTGGTTGACAAGATAGACGGCGACGAGGTGCACATCCACGACGCCGAGGGCGGATGGTTCGTGGTCTCGCTCGATGACCTGCAGGAGGTGGCACGGTGAGCGCGACCGAAGTTCTGCGCCGCTTGCTTGACGAGCGCGGAGTGGAGTACGGCGGGAGCGATGCCGTGGTCTACTTCGCGGACAAGCGCGGATACAAGGCGTGCGCCTACGACGCGCCACGACGCTACGGCGATGGAGTCCTTTGCGTTTGTCACACCGCCACCCCCGAACAAGCCATAGCCGCAACGCTGGGCAATGATGAGTGCGAGATTGAGACAACGGAGAACTGGTTACCCGCTGAGAGATACCACCGTTGCAAGCATTGCGGCGCGTTCTTCGCGGTAATGAACGCAAGCGGGGACATACAGCCATGCGTGTGTCCGAACTGCGGGAAGAAGGTGAAGCGATGAACGTGCCAGACAAGCTAGAGGTGCCAGTGGTTGTCAAGGACACGGACGGCAACGAGCATGAAGTTGAGCGTCTTGTCTACAAGCTAGAGCGGAATGGCAAGAGCCGATGGGCTGAGCTGTTCGGCACGCCAGAGACGGCGGCGGGGACGATGGCGCGGCAATGCTTCGGCGCAACATCGGAGGCATGTGACATGTGCGTTTTCGATGAATGCGACGGTAAGCTGCGCAACAGCGGAACATATCAGACTGTTTATGACGCGCTGCTCGAATGGCTGAGGGGTGATGCGTGATGGCGTTCCTTGGAATAGGCGATTACCTGTGCGAAGCCTGCAAGCACTTCGACACCGACGGCGCGGACGGCAACCACCCATCATGTGCCAAGCAGGGATTGTCGAGCATAGCCGTGCGTCTCGGGCAGAAATGCCCATACGGATACGAGTTCGGAATCCCAAGCGGGTATCCCGTGAGCATGAAACGGAACGAGCAGATGGCGCATGAAATCAAGGCGAAGCTGGACGAACTGAGGGATGATGCGGAATGAGCGGCGATTACATCAAGACAGTCATTGTGGACGGCGTCGAGATTCAGGAGAACGGCATCATCCGCGACAAGCGCGGTTGGATTCTCGGGCGAGCCGACGATGAATGGATGCGCTATCAGTGGCGCATGCTGGAATCGGGAATCTGCCCATGTTGCGGAAGAGACGCACACGTCGAGCTGAGGGGTGATGCGGAATGAGCGTCTACACCTGCAAGAAGTGCGGCACGCACGAGAACATCAGGCTCACTGTCGAGCTGATACCAAAGAACGGTGATACGCCTAACGACGTTTGGACTGTCTGGGTGGACGCCTCGTGTTCGGGCTGCGGCGATTGGATATCCGTGGATGTCACCAGCGCGATGGCTGACTTCTTCGATTACTTCGGGCCGAACCGCGACGATGGCACGCTGATGTTGGACACGCACGCTGAACGAGAAGATGAGTGATGCGGAATGACCGAGCGAATCATTTGCAACGACAACGGCGGAGAGCTGCGCGAGGAAATCGTGAGGTGCAGGGATTGCAAGCACGCACGCCACTACCATCCTCTCGACTGGCGCACTGGCAAGCCGCACGAGACGGTTGAGGAATGGTACTGCGAGTGGCACAGCAACGCAGAGGGCGCATCGGAGATAGAACCGAACGGCTATTGCGCCTGGGCGTGTCGTAAGGAGGACTAATGAGCATCACCGACGAGCTGAGGGAGTGGATAAACGGCAACACCATCATTCACGTCACGGGGTTGCGAGCCATCGCCGACCGCATAGACGCGGAGCACGAGCGTGCCGTCATGAGCGCGATGAACGACGCGCTGTACCACGCCAACGACGAGAGCATGGCAGAACTTGGATGGGTGCGCAAGAACAAGGAGCACGTTATCTCTCATGCTACCTTCGAGATTACGCCACATATCGACTGGTCGCGCATGGCCGATGAGCTGGATGAGTTCGCCGAGATTGTTCGCGGCATGGCGGGTGATGCGGAATGAGCAACGCAGACAAGCTGCTGTGGCTCATAGCGATCATCGCTTGCCCGTTCGTGGTGCTGGCGATGCCAAGGGAGGTGGACGAATGAGCAGACCATCAGAGCAAGTCGGCAAGCTAGAGGAGCTGGTATGCGACCTGTACTGCCTCTGCTATCCAAGCGCGTTTTCGTGGGAAGTCTCAGACGAGACATACGAAAAGTACAGACCGTGCAAGCTGTGCGAAGAGGCTAACGGCGGCAAATCGCCATGCGCAAGGACAAGCAAAGACCTTAGCGACGAGTATTGCAAGCCATTTCAGGCTGTGGTCATTGCCGACCGCATGAGCGAGCTGGGAATCGAGGTGTAGACGATGGTTGCGATCTGGTGTGACATGAAGCGGTGCAAGTGGCACAGCCTCCGGGATGATTGGAGATGCGACCGGTCGGAGATGCCGAGGTTGGAGAGCGGTGTGTGCTCCAAGCTCGAGGCCGGGGACATGCTGGCATCGGCTGGACGCGACGCGGTGAGCCGCCCGGCGCATTATGCCGGCGACGGCGTCATCGAATGCAAGGATGCGATCAGGTCGATGATGACAGGAGCCGAGGTGACACCATCGCAGGCGTTCTGGTGGGGCAACCTTGCAAAGTACGTGTGGCGCTGGGCACGCAAGAACGGACGTGAGGACCTGGAGAAGGCGCGGGAGTGCATCGACAATCTTTTGGAGGACAAGTGAGGATCAACGTCAAACTGACCGACGGGGCACCGCTGCCCAATGACGTTTGGAGGGGCTGCTATGGCTGAAAAGGACGGTTTTGGTGCAAGCGGGAGGGGTGACAAAGTGCGCCTTACCCTGTGGCTTGAACCGAGGGTGAAGGATGCTCTGAAGGCACAGGCCGCTTCTCTTGGCGTGAGCGCATCGGCGTATGTGGCCGTGCTGGTTGGCGAGCGTCTGCACGCGAAGAGGTAAGCGAACATGTGTTCCTTTTATCTGAAATGAGGTATAATTCGATTGTTCGGGTAGTGGCCGAGCGGATAATCGAATATAATATCGAATTGCGCCATCGGCTTGGAGCCACTACCTCCTCGTCGGTGGCGTTTCGTTTGGAGTAGTGGTCCAGATGACAATTCAAAGAAATAAACCTCAGCGAAAAATCTCAATGCCAGAAACCCGCGATACGTGCGCTGTTTGCGGCAACCCGATTAAACCGCCAAAACGTGCGTATTGCTCGAAAGACTGCATGACATCAGCGCAGATAAAAAGGGAAGCGGAGAAGAAATTTCAATCACGAATAGCCGAAATGGCACAACTAGAGGTAGAAGACATCGATGACGGTGAGGAATGGCGACCGATTTCAGGATATGAAGGCGAATACGATGTGAGCAATTACGGGAGGGTCCGTTCGCGCGGGTTTATTCAAGAAGCCGTAAACGGGCGAAGAATCCTCATGAAGCCGCGCCTTTTAACGCAGCAAAAGACAAAAGATGGGTATATGAGAATTGAAATCTCAAAGCAGGGGCGTCAGAAGAAGTTCGCCGTTCACCGTCTTGTTGCAAATGCATTTATTCCGAACCAAGAAAACAAACCCCAAGTGAACCACATCGACAGCGACAGAGCCAACAACAAAGCCGAAAACCTTGAGTGGGTGACTGCGAGCGAAAATTCCATTCATGGGTACAAGTACGGATTCTTTAACCCAGACCCGACGAAAATGATAAATGCAAGGAAAAAGCCAGTTATCAGGAGCGATGGAAAGGTATTTCCTAGCGCGGTTGATGCGGCAAAAGACGCTGGGTTGTCGGATGGCGGATTGCAGTGGCACATGAAGCACGGGACGAAGGTGAAAAAGAACGGGTTGTTTTACAAATATGCCGAAGATGCAACAGAAAGGTGATTGTATGAAACTCAATGTGAAATTAAACGACAACGCACCGTTGCCCAAGCACGCTCATGCTGGAGATGCCGGACTAGACCTGACCACCCGCGAGACCGTCACGCTGCTCCCCGGCGATACGCGGGTCGTAGGCACCGGCGTCGCGGTCGAGATACCGGCGGGGCACTTCGGGCTGGTCGTGCCGAGGTCCGGTCTCGGGAGCCGGGGCGTCAACCTGAGCAACTGCGTAGGCGTCATCGACAGCGGCTATCGTGGCGAGATACGCGCCCCGCTGCACAACAACCATCGAGCGGGTGCGCCGGTGGTGATCAAGCGCGGAGAGCGCGTGGCACAGCTGCTCGTGATGCCTTACGCCACCTGCGAGTGCGTCGAGGTGGACGAGCTCGGCGAGACCGAGCGCGGGACGGATGGATTCGGGAGCACCGGTGATTGACATGTGTATGCGCTTCGTTTCGCTGTTCAGCGGCATCGAGGCCGCATCGGTTGCATGGATTCCCCTCGGCTGGACACCCGTCGCCTTCTGCGAGATCGACCCGTTCGCATGTGCCGTGCTCAGGCATCACTATCCGAGCGTCCCCAATCTCGGGGACATAACGCAGGTTGATTGGAGTGTGCTACGTGGAAAGGCAGATGTCGTTGTTGGAGGAAGTCCCTGCCAGTCATTCTCCATCGCGGGGAAACGCGAAGGACTCCAGGGCCAGTCTGGACTCATGTTCGAGTACATTCGAGCGGTACGCGAGATTCGTCCTAAGTGGTTTGTTTGGGAGAACGTCCCGGGAGCGCTCACGGTCGAACGTGGGGAGGCTTTCCGACAGTTCCTGTCCGAAATGGACAAACTCGGGTATGGCATGGCGTGGCGCATACTTGACTCGCAATTCTTCGGAGTGGCCCAGCGACGCCGACGTGTGTACGTTGTCGGACATCTTGGAGACATGCGTGCCGGAGACGTACTCTTTGAG
>Ga0326512_10002193_pt1 | contig 14459 bp, 18 predicted proteins | sample 1_2617_0518_D_FD_203652 | JGI IMG/M metagenome (GOLD analysis project Ga0326512, IMG submission 203652) | Bovine rumen microbial communities from UC Davis, California, United States - 1_2617_0518 | ecosystem: Host-associated > Mammals > Digestive system > Stomach > Rumen | place: USA... | reverse complement strand
CGTTGCCGCCGCTGGGCCTGTGCTTGGTACAGCTGGAAAGATTGTCACTGGTGTTCAGGGCATTTCCAAAGTGATTAAAGGCGCCGGCGGCCTGATCAGCCACCTCGGTGAAGTACCGGGAGCATTTGGCAAAGTCATCACAGCCGGGAACAACATGGCAGATGCGGTCACAAACACTGTCGGCAGGGCTTTCCAATGGTTCAGCTCTCAATCAACCGCATGGGGCGTCCAGATCGGCGCGCTCGGCACTGCTGCAATTGGCGTTGCTGACGCGATCCTCGTTGCATACGATGTGAAGAAGCTGCAAGAGGCGTGGTCAACTTATCATGAAGCGCTTCTGACACACAACAAGGAAGCTGAACAGGCGCTTTCAAATTACGCCAAGCTGTACGAAACCAAAGGAAAAGAAGTAGCCGACCAGTGGGCGCAGATGGTCTATCAGATAGATACATCTAGCATGAGCATGGACGAGGCTCAGAAGGCCATAGCGGCAAAGGTAGAAACCTACTGGGATGACGTTCCAACGAATATGTGGGACGGATTCAAACAAGGATGGGATCACTACTTCGGCAGCGGTGAGGGCGGCGGCATTATTGGACTTGGAAAAGATGCGTTCACCGGCCTTGTTGATGGCGTCAAAGGCTTGCTTGGAATCAACAGTCCGTCCAAGGTTTTCCAAGATATCGGGAGTAATACGTCACTTGGATACTATAAGGGCTTCGATTCCGAATGGGCAAAAACTGTCCTTGGTAATGTCAAAAACTTAATCGCGCAATTTCCAGAGGCATTCAAATCACTTACTGGAACAATTACCAATGTTGGTAAAGAAATAGTCGGAGGACTCGGCAAAGGCATCAGCGGCGCATGGAACAGTGCATCAAACACGGTTTCAGGCATCGCAAAAAAAATACCGCAGTTCTTTTCCAATCTTCCGCAAAACTTGTCCAATGTCGGTCAGAATATCATGAGTAAGCTGTCTTCCGGAATGTCTACGGCATGGTCGAAGGGCAGTAGCTTTCTTTCCAAAATTGGTACAAGCATAGGAAATGCGTTTTCTAAAGTACCTACGTCAATGCAGACAATTGGCAGCAATATTGCCACAGGTTTATCCAATGGTATCGCCAAAGGATCACAGCATGTCGGCGAAGGTATGAAGAAAATATCCGAGTTTGTTGGGAATTTCGCGAGCGGCTTGGATAAGGCAAAGGATCAGATGGTCACGATTGGTGGCAACCTACTGACAGGGCTCCGCAATGGCATTATCCAAAAAGCCAACGAAGCGCTTGGCGCTGTGAAGCAGGCCGCAACAAACGTAGTGAACACCGTCAAAGGTGTTTTCGGTGTCCATTCTCCGTCAAAGGTTTTCGAGGAGATCGGTGAGAACCTGATGGAAGGTCTTGCTGTCGGTATCGATGAAAATGGCGATACGGTCGAAACCGCAATCAATGCACTTTCCAAAAATGGGAAAGACGCATGGGGAGTAGGCGAAGAAATCTTCACCGCGCTGGTTAGTGGGGTTGATAACGGTGCTATATCCCTGAATGATTCTCTGGAAGGTGCGCGGAAATTCGTGCAGCAGTTCACGGATTCTTTCAAGGCTCTTGAGGATCACATGGGAGTTATTGGCCATAACCTTATGGTCAGCCTTGCAAATGGTATTGCAAAAGGCGCGAGCGAAGCGGCAAACGCTATGAGCTCCGCAATCAATCTTGTAAGTTCTGCGGCTGGATCATCCTCAAAGAGCAGTACAAAGGCGTCAAAGAGCAGCACCAAGACAACAACGGCAGCTGCAAAGGTCCTTACATCAGGCTCCGGAACTACATCGGGGACGATCATCGGAAACACGCAGAAAATGATTGACGATGGAACCGCAAAAACCGGAACCATCACCGGCGAAATCATCGGACGCACTGAGCAGATGATCAGGGACGCGCAGACGGCAACCAGTACGCTAAAGGACATCATCACGGAAGAGTATGAGGCCATACAGACAGCCGCGGAAGACATGCAGCCGCGTGCCAGTTCGGTAGTTTATGAGCCGTACAAGTCGCCGGTCCAGCAGGCAAGCGCCGCGGAAACCATAGTAAGCGCACTCGGTGAGCAGCTTTCAAAAATCAAAGTCGTGCTTGATGACGGAACGCTTGTTGGACACATGACGCCTGGAATCAATAGGGAACTTGGAACCATGACATATAATCAGCGGAGGGAGGTGCTTGCATGAGTAATGAGCGCCAATGGCCAATAATCGCGGCGCACTCGATGACGATCGGCGGAAAGCACACCTTCCGCGACTGGTCGCTTGTGCCTACGGAAATACCGTCATTTGCCCCGGCTATGCCTGACATGAGATATCAGGACGTGCCGGGGGCATCCGGATCACTGGATTCCACGGACGCGCTGACAGGCTCTGTAGCCTATCAGAACCGCGAGGGGTCGTTCAATTTCGTAGTGCTTCCGGATCAGAGCTGGGCAGCTGCTTACAGTGAGATTATGAATTTCTTACAAGGTAAGCGGTTCAACTGTATCCTCGATGATGATCCGGAATATTTCTATACTGGCCGTTTCTGGGTCAATCAATGGAAAAGCAACCCAGGTCACTCCACAATCGTAATTGATTACAATGTGGAGCCGTACAAGCAAAGCGTTGACACTACGGCAGATTATGACTGGCTGTGGGATGACCTCTTTGATATTACGATCTATTACGGAAGCTTCACAGTTAACGGCACAAAAACGCGCACATTTATCAATCCGGGGTCTGATGAAGTCACGCCGAAATTTACATGTTCCGCTCCTATGATTGTGGAAGTGAACGGGATCCCAGGTTATGTGCTGATGACGGGTGAAACGACATTACCAGGCTTCACGCTTCAGCCGGGCGAGAACACCTTGATATTTAGCGGAACCGGAAATGTCCTCGCGGACTATTCGATGGGTAAAATGCTATGAGTTATTACAGAGTTTTACTTGACGGGATTGATATATATGACCCCACGCAGCTTCCGCTCACATTCACGGTTCCCCGCGTGGTCTGCGGCCTGAGTGACGCAGGTAGTTTTGATTTCGTGATGCCGAAGGGTCATATTTTTTATAATAATGTCATTCCGTATGGCTCCACGATAGAAGTATTTGAGGACGGGCAATCCATTTTCTATGGACGGCCCACACTTCCAAAGATAGACTTTTACGGCAGCAAGCAGGTGCATTGCGAGGGTGCGCTTGCTTTTTTGAATGACGTGATCGTGCCGCCGATCAAAGTCAGTGGCGGCGCGAAAATCACAATGAAAGAGTATATCGAAATACTTTTCGAGCATTACAACAAAACATGCAGACGCGAAGACCGGAAACTCATCCTTGGAACTGTAAATCTTGCGTCCGATCAGGAAGCCAAGCACACATGGAATTATGAAACCTGTTTTGACATCCTGAAGCAAGGTATTTTGCCGTATACAGGCAGCTACACGGTCACGCGGCGCGCGCTGGGCGTGACTTACATAGACTTTGTTTATCGCTTCAACTCTCTTATAAATCAGCCGATTAAATTAGCATCCAACCTGCTCGACATGACGAAGACAGGACAGGAGTTCTATACCGCTGTCATGGCTAAAGGTGCAAGTGATGCAGTACAGACGCTGTCTCCAATGCTTGCGGATAACGCACTGATCCAAAAGTACGGATTCATATGCGCTTTCAAGGAATATCCGAACTGTGAGACAATCACGGATTTGCAAATGCAGTGCAGTGTCTTCCTGAAGAGCCAGCAATTCAGCGGAATGCGCTTTGAGGCATCCGCAACTGATTTACACTTGGAGAATTCCGCGTATCAGCAATTTGTAGTTGGAGCAGTTACAAAGATTGATTCACCTTTTCATGATTTCGCAAGCGATTTCCGTGCAACTATTTCCAAAATAGAGATCAATCTGGACACCGGCGAGAAAAACGCCACACTGCTCACGCTGATACAGCAAATACTCACCATTGTGGATACAGAAGACTATCAGTACCAGTTCAGTGAATATGACCCTGATTATGAGTATAAGTTTCCGGATGACTACGATTACTTCTTCGAGATAAAAGACGTGGATGATCTGGACTGGCATCCGGAGATATTCGTGCCTGATCCTCTCGATCCATCCAAATTCATAGAGGTGGAATGGCCAGAAGGTGAAGACCCTCCGATCGGTGACGCGGAAGAGGTATTGATCAAGCATCCGATTGAAGACATAGACGAAATCGAAGAAGGTACAAAGATTGTCACTCCGCTTGATCCTGATAACCCAAGTAATCTGGATGACATCATTGGAGATCAGCCAAAACCGATCAGCGCGGTTGATAACATCATAAGTAATACGCCAACGTCTGAAACACCAACACAGCCGGGCAACTATAACGAATTTACGCCAATCAAAGGCGAGGACGGAAATAGTTACGTTGTAAAGGTCGATGAAAATGGTGACGTAGAAGCAACAAAAATTCCTGATATTTTGGCGCTGACTGACGGAACTGATCCAATTGATTCGATCACGATGAATATAGGCGACACTTTCGATCCGTCACAAATTACGCCGCAACTACAGTATGGTGATGGCACAACAGTACCTGCGGAAAACGTACAATACAACATTCCTGACGGATATGAATTTACAGGTGATGGCAGTGATCCTGATTGGTTGACTGCACTAGTTACTGATCCAGATACGGGAATTACGTATACAGAAACGATCCCGATCAATAAAGAAAATAAACCGCCTGTTGTGGCTATATTCTTCACTCAAACATATGATCATACATACGCTATAAATGAAGCATTTCAATTATCTAATTATAAAGTCGGAGCAAGAAGAGTAGATGGTAGTTCTTTTGATGTAACAAATGAATGCAGGTATTCTATCTCTGATGGTCATGTATTTACAACAAAAGACTGTAATTCATTGACTGCAATATATGATGTTGATGGAAATAAAACATTATTTACAAGTACTGCAATTTTATTTGAAAAAACGTCTGATCTAATAGATGGTTCTGTTGGGTATGGTCATGGCATATCATTTTTTGAAATTAGACATCCTGAAAATATGCCCGGTGTAACAGCAACAAGATATTCTCAAGAAGAGACGTGGGGTAGTAATACATATATTAGTGGACCTTATTGTACTGAAATTTCAACAACTAAACCGGGCAGGGCAAGATATGTATGGATAAAAGCAGTTCCGAATGATGATTATTTGACAACAGTTCAAAGCTCCGCATCAGAAGTTGTAGTTGAAGCCGATGACGAACAAAGGATAGGGGAAGTGGTTTTCAGTTATAATTATCCGATTGATACCGTTTCTTTTTTAAATGCTAATACATTTGTACATAACGGTAAAACGGTTAGGTATGGAATTTCGAGTTTATTATTAGATGATTATATAGAAGATCCAACAGTTGTTTCAGAATTAAAAGTTGGTGAAGTGGCATGGACAATGGTTTATGGTGATTAAAAATGATAGACATAAGTGAAGAAATATTAAATATATCTTTTGAAACTAGAGGCGAGACAGTAAGGGATTCATATATATCAGCATTAAATAAATTATCACAAACAAATCGGCTTCCTGATATCACAGTGATTGATAGCGGAAAAATGATGATGGTGAATGCAGCAGGTGAATGGATATTGGATAATTTGGTATAAAAAATGGATATATCTCAAATAATTGCAAGTATAGAAGCAGCATCAGAAGGGTCTGAGTTAAGACAACCTATAATTGATGGGCTGAATGCCGTTAATACTCATACTTTACCTGCGGTATCAATAAATGATGCGGGTAAGTTATTAAAAGTTAGTTCAGAAGGCACTTGGGAAGTTAGTTCGGAAGGTTATATGCCAATACCGTCTGCAACACTTTCTATTACATCAAATAATACATATGATGTAAAGAATTATTCTAATGTAGAAGTTAACGTGCCGGGGATCGTGCCAACTGGAACCATTCAAATAGATTCTTCAGGAACGTATGATGTCGCACAATATGCATTTGCTGAAGTATCGCAACAAAGCGGAGCAACATTAATTCAGAAAACAATAACAGAAAATGGAACTTATAATGCAATAAGTGATAGTGCTGACGGATACTCAGAGGTAATTGTTAATGTTTCTGGAAATGGTTTGTCATTTGAAACATCTGTAGAATGTGTTGCATCAATAGTAACTGTATTGAGCATATCATTTGAATTTTCAACAAGTGTAGAAGAGGTAATACAATAAAATGATTACACAAAATTATATTAATTATCTAAAATCATTATTAGCCACAATGCAGAGTGGAAATAGTGGTATGGTATCAACTTCTTTACTTGAATATAAAGATTATGCAGGGAATATTAGATATTGTGCTGCAAAAGCAGGTGTATCATATTTTCCATACACTATTAATTTATCTATTCGCTTGCAAGATTCTAGTAGTGCTGGAATTAGTTTCGGGACTGGAAGCACTGCAGCGACAGTTAATGATTATAAACTTGAAAGTCAAATAACAAGCAATCTTTCTTTTACTACTACTGTTTCTTCTATACAGGAATTAGATGTCGATGGGGATCCGTCTATTAGGTTTATAATAAACCTAAAGAATACAGGTAGTAGTAGTGTTACCATTAATGAAATTGGATATTTCCAAAGTATACCCGGTAATACAAGTAGAAGTTCAACATCTTCTACATATGGCACTACATCATTGATTGATAGAACTGTTCTCCAAACTCCAATTACAATTCAAAGCAATGAAACAAAAGTAATTGAATATAAATTAAAAACGATAGCGTGATCACAATGGAAATGATAGATTCCATTTTATCACATTGGATGGAATGGTTATTCACAATTATTATAGTTGTTCTGTCATTTGGCTATAGAAAAATATTAGTGAAACTCAAAGAAGAACACGGCAAAAATTAAATGATAGCAGAAGGAGTAAAAGCATTACTCCGTGAATTATTTATAGCATAATAAAAAATCTGATAGCGAGAGGTAAAACCCGATGGATGTAATACCTTTTTGGGCAGTGACACTTGCGATCTGTGGGGGTATTGTAACAATGATAGGCGCCGCCGAAAAGATTGTTAATGCAGGAAAATATATCAATACGCCAAATGTAAAGCAGAACAAGCGTCTGGATGCCTTGGAAGCTCGTTGTGATAAATATGATAGATTTTTCGATTCTGATAAGCAAAGGCTCAACGATTTAGAACAAAGTCTTTCAGTTCTGATGCAATCACAGTTCGCGCTCATGGGCCATGCCATTAACGGCAATGACGTTGATAAGTTGAAGAAAGCGCAAAACGACATGTTGGAATATCTTACAAAGAGAGGTATCAGTGTATGAGAGATTGGAAAAAGTGGATCAAGGCAGCAGGTATCCGCGCAATCAAAACGGTTTGTCAGACTGCTGTGGCGATGATTCCGGCAAGCGCAATGATTATGGAAGTTGACTGGAAAGTGATCCTCGGCACGGCTGCACTGTCTGGCGTTGTGTCGATCCTTACAAGCCTTGCAGGTATTCCGGAGGAAAATATGGAGGATTAACCATGGCATATAAGAAATATAAACTTTCTGAAAGCCAACTCACGCAGATTGCCCGTCTGTGTGTTCAGGAGCAAGGATGTATTGCAGGCGTGAAAGCTGAAGCGTCACTTATGGCGAACCAGTTGGAAACATCTCCGCACCGTCAAAAGCAGTACGGCACGGATGGAAATGGGCTTTACTCATGGGTGCGAAATGGCGGCTGGTATTATCAGGCAAAGCACTACATGGATGATGGCAGCGCATCCAGTGCGCAGATTGAAGCTGTACGCGAGGTTCTGTGTGAAGGTGAGCGCACGTTGCCACAGTATGTGGACGAGCATGACTGCATCACGGATATAGCATACATCAAGCTGCACGGTGAGAAGGTCAGCAAGTCGGATAAGTCGAATTACCGCAAAGGTGAGACAATCATCCGAAATGACATGGGCAGTATTTATACCTTCTATTGTTTCCCGGCTGAAGGTTGTGATCCATTCGGATATACTCAGGTTGCATATAAATATGTCAAAGAGCATGACACTTCCACGGACATCTCTCCGGATAAGGTGCTCGAGGTAGCATCCGGCGAAGTCGGCTATCTGGAGAAGAAAAGCGCGAAAGACCTCGACAGCAAGACAGCGAACGCAGGTGACGGAAATTACACCAAGTACGCGCGCGATCTGTTCCCAAGCCTACAGGGGCAGGCATGGTGTGACATGTTTGTTGACTGGACATTTGTGAAAGCCTATGGAAAAGAGACAGCAAGGAAGTTGCTGGGCGACTTTTCCGCATACACGCCAGATTCTGCGGAACGCTTCAAGCTGATGGACCGCTGGCATTCAAACGGACCGAAAAAGGGTGACGTGATCTTTTTTGCAAATACAGAGCGCATCTGTCACACCGGCATTGTGTACAAGGTAGACGACACGACCGTGTACACGATCGAGGGCAACACCAGCGCAGGCGAGCAAGTCATACCAAATGGCGGCTCGGTCTGCAAGAAGTCCTACAAGCTCTACAATTCCAGGATTGCCGGGTATGGTCGCCCCGACTATAGCGGAACTGACAGTTCCGGTTCCGATCCGGAGCCAGTGAAAAAGGTCTGGGTGAAATCTCAGCTTCCGATGTTGCGTAAGGGGATGCACGGAGATGCTGTCATGGCCTGGCAGATCATCGCCGGCGTGGACCCGGATGGGGACTTCGGAACGAGGACGCTGGATGCTACGGTGGACTTCCAGACAGCGCACGGCCTTGCCGGTGACGGGCTTGTAGGGCAGAAGACGTGGACGGCCGGGCTTACTGAGCTCTCATGAGTTCAATCGAGTTTAATCGAGTTTAAGCGAGTTTTAGGTAATTACTGTAGTAAGTTACAACAAATTGCAGTAAAATATAGGTAAATTGCAACAACTTGCGGGTAAAACACAGGCAAACACAGATAGGATGAACTTATTTGATGTGATCATATCGGAGATGACCAGGGGGAATTTTTCTTTCCTGATTCTGGTTGTCGGTATCATACAGCTAATCGTGATGGTACGAAAAAGATAAGCGGCTTTCGGGCCGCTCTTTTTTGTGCTCAAAATATACGCAAAAAAGCGTAAAAAGGTATTGACATCATACGCATATAGGCGTATAATAAGGACAGTTAAAGAAAGGAGCACAACAAAATGAAGAAAGAAGCAAAATACAGCGTAGTATTAAAAAATGGTCAGCCATGGTTAAGATGGGATCAATACGAAACAACATATTTGAAAATCTGGAAAGCAAAATCAGACAAGCCATATTGCAAATACTCAGGTATGACGGTTTACCTAGAAAATAAAATGATAGCAGAGTTGAAAAAACTAATCTGATAAAAACCCGCCCCGGAGGTTACGAGGGGCAAAGGAGGAAGAAATGAGATATAGGTTGCAACGGAAAGAAACCGTAGCAAGAAGAAATATTTTAGGCAACTGCTCTCAACCAGTATATACATACAGATGGAAAGATATAGCCGCTTGCGATGACCGATCTGAACTGGAAAAAATGATGCCTAATAATAAAAATTATCGCATAGAAGATACAAGACCCGATAATTGACAACGCCCGCACCGGAGGTTACGAGGGCAGAAAGGAAACAAAATGAAACTGAGAGTTAGAGCAGCAGTCATCAACGAGGGTACATCATCACAGGAATACGTTCTGTTTACGGAAGAGGGAGACTGCATACACTATCAGCCCGGATGGAAAACAAAAAAGGGCGCTCAGAGATGGGCAGAGAAGCACGATTTAGAATTCTACGAAGAATAAAAACAGCATCCCGCCGCCGGTCGGGTAAAACCGGCAGAAAACAGGAGGTGCCAACCATGTCAGAAGTAATCAATCTTAAGCTCATACAGATTCTCAATAAATGCGGAGCTTCAACACCTGAAGCGCTGGAAGCTATTAAAAGAGCTAAAAACGGCGAAGATGTAAAGATCGGCGACTGCGATCTACACATCACTAAGGACGGCAAGATAATAGCGCTGCATGAAAGCTGGATGAGAATTTACATCGGAGACTACAAAGCGCACATCATTTTCCAGAAAAATATTTCATTCTCACTTGGTTACGCATACACAGGTAGAAAACACCGCGAACTTTCCGATGTGCTTGATATATGCAAACGAAACAGTCCTGATGGCGAAATCCTCTGTGAATGCCCGGCTCATGATTATAACCGCAGAATCAAAGCCCTCAACAAGTACGGTTTTACGGTAAAGAAATCAAATATTGATCATTGCGATGATGAATACCGCACTTGCTACTTTGTAATCACTGCATAAAAACACCCCGTGCCCGGCGGGTAACCCGGGCAGAAAGGACGTTATGACGAAATTAAAACAGCTGACACAGACCGCCGGGATCACTCAGCGCGAACTCTCCGAACGGTCAGGAGTGCCCCTCAGAGCTGTGCAGGACTACACGCAGGGCCACAAGCCCATCAATTCAGCGGCGGCGCTCACGGTGTACAAGCTTGCAAAGGCGCTTGATACGACGATCGAAAATCTGCTGGAATTCGATTGAGTAAACACTAAAATTACAAATAAATTACAAAAGTGCTAACGGAGCCTTATGATGTATGGGCTCGATTACGGGTTCAAGTCCCGTCTTCCGCAGAAATAACATGACCCTGTAAATTCAAGGAAAATGCCAGCAAAGCCTTGAGTTTACAGGGTTTTTTAATGCTCTAAAATCTGGAAAAATACACCGCCGTGAATAGAAAATACACCAGTTTGTAATTCGGAAATTACAAAAAAATTACAAATTGAGAGCCGCCGTGATGGCACTGCCTGCCGCGTTCTTGCTCATGGCATGGCGGTACACCTTCCGCATGATGCTGCCCGTTCTCCATCCTCCGGCGGCGAGAATGTCCGCCTCGCTCACGCCCTGGGCGTGGCAGTATGACGCGAAGAAGTGGCGGCAGTCGTGGAGCCGGTACGGCGGGAACTTGTACCGGATGAGGAACCGCCTGAACGCATCTGAATACATATTCGGCGTCATGCCGGTTATTCCGTGCGCCCTGATCTGATCGGCCAGCCACGCGGGGAGTTGTACAAATCGGTTACTTGCGGAAGTCTTCGGAACATCGTTCGTGATCCACTGACGATCATCTGACAGCACAATGGATTTATGGATGTGCGCCACTCCATCGGCATCTATGTCAGACGGCTCCAGCGCACAGACTTCACCGCGCCGCATTCCAAGCAGTGACAGCTGCAAGGGGATTTCCAACCGCGTCCCGTGGGCGAGGCAGAGAATCATGCGGATTTCACCTATGGACGGAATTGGATTGTCCTGGACTTTCCGTGCCGGAAGGATGAGCCGCGGCCTCTGAAAGCCGTCTTCAGTGAGCACGGCGCCAATCAGGCCGACAACATTGCGGATCGTTTTCTCTGACTTCCCAGATAGGCGCATACTGTCCACAACTTTCTGCAAGTCCTTGTCCTGAATATCACCCGTGCTGAGCGCGCAGAATGCCCCGTGCTGCGTTTTTAGCGTCTCTTGTATGGAAACGTACCCCCGAATGGTTGACGGGCTTCTGTGCGGCCTTCTGGCGTCTATGTAGCGCTGTAAGGCATCGGAAAAGACATGCGATTCTTTATAGACTTTGTGCGCGGACTTGTACTCCGTCACTGCATCTTTCAGTTCCTGTCTGCTGTCCGCGGTGAAACGCTTTGTATGCTGCTTGCCGGTCTGGTCCTTGCCGATCGAGACGACCGCGGTATACTTTCCGGTCTTTGTCTTCGTGATTTTCATAATACATCCTCCGTAAAATAGGTGTAAAAAATCCCGGAAGATGCTATAATACGAGTGAGCGTCATTAGCTGGAATTCCTTCCGGGAGAATGAGCCGCCTGTCTTTCGCTCCAACGGGGCAGGCGGCTTGTTTTTATCTGTGGAATTGGTATAATAATCAATGGTGTTGTTGGTCTCTTACCTTCTTGCTGCACCTCTCTCGATTTCCGTCTCACATGTTCGTGGCATGTGGGGCGGATTTTTGATTTTATCCTATCTCTTCAATTACTCCAGTATCCGGATAAGCAAGATAAGCGCCATACAGCATACCTTTTCCAAGCGTTTTTGCGTCCAGCTCTTCGTGAGGTACGCGCTCATGGATTTCAAAACTTAAAACACCTGACGTATAACGGACGCATGTAGTTGTGTTCAACGTAAAGTTGATAATATTGTGTATTTCGTCATTGGATTCAAAGAACGCCTTATAATAATCAATAATGAATTCATTTGTTGGCGTACTGGATGCGTATCTAGCCAGCCTCCACTTGCCTGTCTTATCGTTTATAACAGATTTATCAACAGATATGCCATATTTTTGCTCTAACTCTTTCCTAAGACTGTTTACTTCCGGATTACCCTTATTTCTTGTGAACATAAATACTATTATGACGATGGCGAATATAAGAATTATACTTATACAGCAACCGCCGCTCTTCTTTTTCTGTTCTTGTTCTTGTGTTTGCGTGATTTCATCGCTCATTTTGATAATCCTCCTTTTATCATAATGATTTTAGTTTAGCCGGTTTTATCAGATGAAATTGCTTCCTCAGCCAATCTAAGAATCATTCTTATGTTCCTTTTTGTGACTGGATCGGCTGCTCGATATGCGTCCATAACTTTCCATTCATCTGCACTAAGTGGATCACGCACAGTTTCTGTAAACTCTTCTATTATATCTGAACGCTTACAGTGAAAATATTTGCACAATGCGTCTATTTTATCCATCCGAGGAACTCTTGTTCCATTGAACCATGATGATACAGTGGCTTTGCTGAGTCCAAGGTCTTTCGCTATGTCCGACTGTTGCTTGTCGTTTTCGATTGCGATGCGTCGCAAATTCTTTGAAACTATCCGTCCGTATTCGTCGCTGCTCATGGCGCCGCCTTTCTCTCCCCTGAATTCATAATAATACATTTCCTTTGAATTAGTCTACATTAAGTATTGACAGTTTACAAAATGTAGACTATTATAGAGCATGTGAGGCGTAAAACGCCGAAAAAGTCCAAATGGAAAAGAGGTGAAGAGATGAGCAGGCGAATCCCGCTTAAAGCGGCCAGAGTTGCAGCGGGCCTTACGCAAGAAGAACTCGCGCAAAAAATGGAAGTATCACGGCAAAGCATTATCAATTGGGAAAACGGTGACAGCGAAATCAAACTAGCGTTTTTACACTTGTATTGCGATATTACCGGATTTTCAGTAGATGATATTATTTTGCCCTCAGAGTCTACTTAATGTAGACGTTAAGAACGGAAAGGAGGTAATTATGGGGAAACTCACAGCACCGGGATGGACGATCCCGGAGAACGCCACAATCGAACTTGGTTATATCTGCTGGTATGACTCAGCAGACCATACCTACTGGATGGTAGACCCGGAAACAGGCGAGTCCAGCCACAAGGGAGACGGCCCCGGCTGCTTCTGGTCGGACTGGGAGTAGGGGGTGTGGCCAGATGAAGCGAGCAGCGGAAACCACGATCCGCGCAGCACAGGCCCGCGCCGGATACTTTCGGAAAACAAGTCAGATGTGCCAGATGGCACAGATTCCGCTGAGCACATTTAATGTACGCTTGAAGCGCGGAGGTTGGTCTGCTTCAGAGCTGAGGCGACTTGACCGCGTCATACATTTCACGGATGAAGAACTCATCCAGATAATAAGGGGGTAAATTATGGTACTATTTCAAATTCTCATTGCTGCCGCTGCAGTGGTCGGCATCATGTACGGCATTGAACTGCATGAAGACCGGCTCGAACAGGAAGAACGCAGAGCCGCGAACCGCGCCCACACGCTTGCGCTGTTCGTCCATGGCAAGCTCGGTGAAGATGAGCCGCAGTAAGGCCGCGCACAAGCGCGAGCGGAAACGTCGCCACGAACGGCAGATCGCAGCCGGTGAGCGAGTGAAGCCGGAGAAGATCAGGAAGCCGTTCAACAGCGGACGGAGAATGGTGATAATTCGCCGGGTCCTACTTTCCACGATTGACCCGGAGATAGTGAGGGGAGTATGTCGGGCAGTAAGAAGGATAATAGTATAGAAGGTGTAGAAAATTGGTTGAATTTCAACTTCCAGATGAGGTTAATTGATGACCTTTTTTCCAATGGCTGTTTTGTGGCTGCGCATAGAGAAGTGAAAAGGCTGGAAAAGTTTGTAAAGATTTTTGCAACGAGAGCGATAGAAAAAGAAGAGAGAGAAAGAAGGGAAAGCAATGAAAAAGAAAACAGCACCGTATGAAGAGATTAAGCGCCTCATTCAGGACACTGCGGAACACCGCAACAAGGAACACAAAGAGGACACCTGCATGTATCGCGGAACTGATGGCGAGCGTTTCTGCAAGATGACCACGAACACATCTTGCAAAAAGTGCAGATTCTATGTTCCAACGAC
>Ga0326512_10002192_pt1 | contig 14461 bp, 42 predicted proteins | sample 1_2617_0518_D_FD_203652 | JGI IMG/M metagenome (GOLD analysis project Ga0326512, IMG submission 203652) | Bovine rumen microbial communities from UC Davis, California, United States - 1_2617_0518 | ecosystem: Host-associated > Mammals > Digestive system > Stomach > Rumen | place: USA... | reverse complement strand
CTCGCCTCGAGGGACGACCGGGTCTCCCCGCCACCCCTTACCACTCGCCGTCCGAGATATAGACGAGTTGCGATCGTGTCTTGTGCTCTCCCTTTACCTTGTTACTCTTTCGTAGATTGCATATATAGTGCGTTGCTTGTAAGTTATTAAAGTCATCGCAACAAGCCTCGGGAGACTCATATCCGAACTCTCTCCAACGACTAACAGGAATAATCTCGTCTATTACAAACGATAGCGGATGTTTCGCGTCGCTAGGCTCGTCATAATGTATCGGCTTACCGCATATACCACAAACCGCGCCCATAGCCTTTAGCCTCGCCCTATACTTGCGGCGGCGGGCTCCGTTGTGATACCTGGGGTTATTTTTTACCCCTCGGGTCATAAATGATACCCCCGGTCTTTTTTAAGTACCCCCTCCATAAGTAAAGCGTCCGCACCTATCAGATACGGACGCCCTACGGGATGAGAGGAGTTAGGTTGACTAGCAATCTAACACGCCTATATCATATCACATTATCTAGTCAGATTTGGTCAGATTTAGTCAGAACTTACACAAGATATTGTGTTATTTATAAGCATATCCAACTCATTTAACGCCGAGTCTCTGAGGGTGAATATATACTTCTCGTTGTATCCGATTTTCTCTGATACTTGCGCCCATCCCATATCGTCGATATAGCGATAGACTAATACTCTCTCGTGCTCCGGCTTAAGATTAACTAATAACCGCCTCGCGTCCTCCTCTAACCCTTGTAGTAAGGATATGCGGTCATATAAGAGCTCCGTCGTCTCCGTTATCCTTGCGACTATATCGCCCATCTTATCGGACACGGGAGACGTCTGTACTCTATCCACGTCGTACCTTATAGCCGTTACGCCCTGTGCTATAACGGAGTCGCGCTCTATTTGCTCCATTAAGAGCCGTATTTCACGCTTAACCCTCCGTATAGTCTCCATATAGTCACGTCCTGTCATATCTCCTCACTTTCCTTTGGCTCAAACAGAAAACAATATCCATCTTCTCTTGTCTTGCATCCGTCACCCCACCTTGAACATATTTCGTGTGCTACTATAAGCGGTACTCCGTCAACCCTTGCCACGCTATCATACTCAAAGTATTTGCAATCCTTACAATGCCCCGTCTTTGGCTCTTGCTTTAACAGTTTAAGTGCATCGGACTTGCCATCTTTATATCCACGCATATAATTCTGTTCTTTAGTCATGGATTTTATTTCGGTTTCAGATATTTCGCTCATTCCTTATCCTCACTTTCCTGTGGCTCAATCCTCTGTGCAACTGTATATGTCATCTATCTCATAGCTATTAGAACAACAATCAGGATATAAGCCTTGGCATAATTGTGTTAAATAATCATTAGCCATTCTTTCGGCTTCTTCCTTTGTTTCACACCAAACTGATGTTTTTATTTCTATACTCGCTTCAACTTCCCACTCTTTATCCATCTGTTCCCTCACTTTCCTGTGGCTCAACCATACGGCAACCGCAATTCGGACAATACTTAAAAACTTCTGTCGCTTCTTCTACTGTCGGTATATAACCTTTCCACGGATGCGCACCGCATTTATCACATATCGGTCTGTATAAACCATCATCTGACATTATCCAATGCCCTATCTTTGGCTTTTGAATGAATTGCCAATCCTTGAAGCGTTGCGATAAAGGCAACCCTTTCGGTTTCTGCTCTGCCCTTATATACTTCTGCCCGTTTATGTCCTCTGTTACTGATATGTTCATACTTCCTCACTTTCTGCCTTGTACTTGTCGATAATCTGCAACACCTTAATGATTGCTTTGTAATACCCTGCACTCGGTGGATAACCTAATTTTTCAAGTTCTACTCGTTCTCTTATCTTGTCGAGAACATTCTCATTATCAAATGCCTTGCATAATCTGTCGTGGTCTTTGACAGATATAATCATTTTTTTAGCCAACCGTCTGTCTTTAATACTTAAGTTCGGATTATCTGCTATTAGTTCAAGTCCAGTGCTTATAAGTAACCATTCTACGGGCGAACACTCCACCTTGACACCTTTAACATAATCGTCCTCTGTTTTATATGTTATCTGCATTTACCCCTCACTTTCCTGTGGCTCACAAATACCTTGCATTGTCTAAATCTTCACGCTTAAACCATATTCCACCCGTACCGACCATACATGGAATACCTATTAAGTCGGGATTTTGTTCACGGAGAAAATCGCAAAAGTCCTCTATATCGTGTTCGCATATAACATATTCTTCCCCGTTATAACTTGTATCAAAACATCTATCATCATCATTTATCCACTCTTGTAATGCTTCTATTTCTTCTTCGTACATTCCTTATCCTCACTTTCCTCAAAATGCTCATAGATATGGTTTCCGTGTTTGCAAAGGATGTCATTCAAGTCAACCAAAATACCTTCTATCATTTCTAACTTTGCGCTGATGTTATCACGTTCACGCATCAGTTCTCTTTTTTCTCTATTGAGATGGAGGTATTCTTGTGTGACCTTGTAATACATTCCGTCTTGATTCATTCCCTATCCTCACTTTTCATAATCTCATTTAAGTCATACAGGCTATTCACTTGTACGGCTAACTGAAATTCATCTTCCCTCATTAATGCCATTCTTAACCACTTCTCACGTTTTCGGTCTGTTAGATAACCCAATACTAACGCCTGACTCCCTTCTTCAAGTACAATGCAAGGTCTTTTTCTGTCGGGAAAATGTCTTATTGCAAGTATCATTTCGTCCTTCTCTTTCTCATAGTATTCGCAATCATCCCGATACACGATACACGGCTTGTGGTATTCGTCTCTATTGCGATAAATGCAAGTGTCACATATCATCGCCTGCCTCCTCGAAGTCATTACAAAAGTCGTCGTCGTATACTTGCCGCTTTAACTTCTCGCATATATTAGCCGGGGTATAATCTGTACCCCATATCGCGGAGAGCTTTTGCGTCTCCGGGCTATTATGGACGTACCCTTTATCGTCTACCCACGTCATACGGCGGATAATCGGCTTAAACACTTCGACACTCATACAATGCTTACAATTCTCGCAAATGTAATACGGGTCGTCGGGATCGTCGGTGTAGGTTTCTTTTATATGCTCGCTCCTATCCTCGCACTCTTGCCGCATATAATACGCGAACTCCTCGTCGGTTAGTGCTCCGCATTTCCAATCACTATACGCGCTCATTATTTATCCTCCTCGTCCTCGTCCTCGCGATAAGCGTATGTGTCCTCGTCTATCTCTCCGTTATCCATTCCCTCCTCGATAATGTCTTGCATCGGTTTACACCTCCCGCAACATTCACACGGGGAATAATTGTCATAAATACACGGTCTCATAATCTACCTCCTAAATCTCTTAAATACTCGTCAATGGTTATTTGTCCTTTTACGTTGTACTTGTACTCCTCTATCCACCAATTAAAAACCTCTTGCCCGTTTTTCCACTTATTATCGAGCCCCCGGCGAGTCCTTGTCTCGAGCATCCTATCGAACGCCTTTTTGTAGTTGTCGGCATATACGGGATAATCGGAAAACTCTTTAATCCTGCTGTGATAGGATGCTAACGGGCATCCAATACAGCCAACGCGATCATAACCGCATCTATATAGCGGATTAGTCTCTATGTGCTCTTTTGTAATGTAGTCCCATACATCCGTATCGCTCCAATGGTATATAGGGTTTACTGTTGTGCTACCATGCTCACGCATCATCTTAATTAGTGTGCAATCCCATACGGGGTCGTTTTCTTTTGCCTCACGATGCACCTCCTCCGTATGGTCAAGCGAAAAAAATGTAGCCTCCCGGTATACCCCCCCCGAATTGCGAAAATGTCTCGCCCTGCTCGCTTTGTGCTTTCCGCCTCTCTTACTCCGAGGCTTGCTATTCTGTTGGGAGTCCCCGACTCTTTTAGTATTTGGCAACAATACCTAACTATCCTTGTCGGCGGCATATACTTGCGGGGTATTAAGTTCCACATAGTTATAGGCTTTCCGTCCTCTATGTGATAATCTATCCGCGTCTTTATCTCGTGGGCTTTGAGCCGCTTAAAAACCTCTCGGATATGATATACAGTTTCGGGCGCGTCTACTGTGGTATGTGAGTTTAATACTTCAAACTCTCCCGGCTTTAACGTCGTTTCCGCTAAATGTAACATCACGTCGCTATCTTTACCGCCGGAGTATGTCACTATAAGCGGAGCTCCGTAATACTCACGAGACATATCCGCCGCGAGGCGTAATGATCGCTTGCTCTCCTCTATCTTTTCGGATAGGGTCTGTGGTCTGTCTGTCTGTCTGTCTGTCTGTCTGTCTGTCAAGCGATTATCGCCGTATAGATTGTCGTCATCAAGTACAAATTGTCTCATCATCCCTCCTAATTAGCCGTTAACTTGCGCTCAAGCTCGTCGTAGTCGTATGTATTCTGCTCGAACTCGTTAAACTTGTTATCCTTTTGTACTTTGGGTTTACTGTCACGTCTCGCCCACGTTCTTACGGCGGCTCGCCAATCTTTCATAGTGTCTTTGCCAATCTTCCATCCCTTTGAGGTATAGAAGTCGATAAAAGCCTCCGGGTCTACGTTGTACCCCTTATCCTTGACGTAGGTAGATACATCATCAAGGGAGGGAGGAGTAAAACGACTCCTCTTTATTTCTTTATCAGATACAGATACAGATACAGAATCAGATACAGCGATTTTTGCGATTTTTTGCGATGGCAAATTATCGCCTTGCGATGTTTTGCGATTACCCCATCTAACCGCGTTACCTCGTTTCCCTGCCTCACTTCTCGCCCGTCTTGTCTCCTCCCACTTATCCGCGTCCTCGTCTAACTTCTCTCGTATCATCCCGAATATCGCGTTAACTGTGATATCGTCGGACTCTGATACGAGGTCATTAAACGTATAGTTAAACACCATTTTGATAAGTGTCGCCGCCTGCTCGTTAGGGAGGTCACATATCATCCGTCCCCACGAGTCATAAAACACAATGCTATCCCTCATCCTTGCTCCTCTCCGCGAGATATCTGTTAGCCTCATACTCCCGGTACATTTTGGTAAAGTCGTCGAGCTCCATAGTTACGGGTATGTCGTCGGGGTTATTCGTTACATACTCGATCATCATTTCGACTAAATCTCGCCCCGTTAGTGTAGCTTTCGGCTTGTGGTAGTCGGTCTTATGGATAACTACGGGGATGTTATAGGAGTTTGAGCGCCCGTGAGCGTCTCTCTTTGCCTGCTCCATCCAATCATCCGACCACTCCGTATCCTTATAGGCTTTGCACTCGATATGTAAATACGGGAGTCCGCTAACGTCGGGGGCGTCCCCGGTATTTCCGCAATACTGTGCCGTCCTATGGCATACATAACCCTCTTGCGTGAAATAGTCCGCTATCTGTCGCTCAAACCTTGCTCCCTTGTCCCTGCTCATTTTTCCCATAACACATACTCCGCTACGTGGCATTTCTCGCCGTACTTGTTCTTTACCACCTTGTCTACTGTTACGATGTTATATCCCTCTCTCCGTAGCTCGCTTATCCTCGGGGCTAACCTATACACGCCGTAATAGTTCCACGCCTTGAGCGGGTCAATTCTCTGATATCTCTGTAAATGCTTTAGTATCCTCGTTTTCTGTGTATCCATAACTTACCTCCGTCCAATTAAACGGGTAGTTATTGAGGCGGCATACGCCGTTATAAAACCGACACTCCCGGCAATTCTTATGCGACTCGCAATACTTCCTAATCTTGCCGACGTAGTCCTCGTATATCGCGCTCAATAACAACTCGAAACTATCCATCACTTAAACGGGAGCTCCAACCTGTCGGTCTCCTCAACCGCCTTTTCTCTGTCGGTCTCGTCTTTCTCGCCCTTGCTCTCGCAAAACTCGAACTCGTCAACGACTATCTCCGTCGTATAAACCTTGCGTCCGTCCTTTTCATACGATCCCGTCTGTATGTGACCCTCTATGAAAACCTTTGTACCCTTTTTTAAGTACCTCTCCGCAAACGTGGCATTATGCCCGAACGCAACGTGTCTAACAAAATCGGTCTTATTGCCTGCGCTCGTGTATCTGTCCGTCGCGGTAGTAAATGACGCTACGGCTATCTCGCCGTCTGCCTTGTACTTAATTTCCGGGGCGTCTGTGAGCCTGCCTATCTCGTGTGTGTGTATCATAAGTAACTACCTCCATTTTCTTGAATAAACTTTGCTCGTATGTCCTCTTGTGACATTCCCTCTAATGCTCTATCTCGCTCAAAAATCGCCTGCCCGAGCATCTTTGAGAGCTTTTCCGCCATTGTGTTATCGTGTATTCTGTCACATATCCTCTCGGCTTTTGTGTGACAAGCGTCACATATTGGCACGCAAAGCCCCCATTTATCTGCAAATCGCCTCCCTTTGCCGAATATAAGATGATGAGTTTGTGTCGCGTATCCGTAACAGAAATAGCAATACTCGTTAATGTTTGTTAACGTACTTTTCATATCCCTCTAACCTCATAAGCTCCGCCGGGGTCATTGTCTCTATCTCGGGCGCGTTGGCTTTTATCTCTCGGATAGTCCCGTCGATTAGTTGTGCCATCTCTTGTGAGTTGTATGTGTGAGTACCTCTATACACTCGATAGAAATAAACGTCCGTACCATCCTCCGTATCTGCCTTGACGCATAGACAATGTAGCGCCTCACTCGATCGCATCTTGTCGGCGGGTATGTTAGTTTTAATAACTACTTGCTCTCCGCCCATATAGGCTATCTGTCCGTATTGCGTGATGAGGTCGTTTTTGACCTCTGAAAAGCCTATCCGTAACGCCTGCCTATACTTGTCGACTAATGTATGGAAATAGGCGTTAGCGCTTAAAGACCTTTTCTCCCGGTGTTTCTTAATGTCTACGTCGAAAATATCGCCCACCTTAAAAGCTATCTCCGTGTCAAGTGTTAGAGTGACTCTCCGTCCGTTTATGGCGTCTATTCTTCCTTGCATCTCGGGACTACCTCTTTGCTCCATCCGTTAACCATCTGCGATAACTTCTCCTCCGTGAGCTCGGAGAGTGTCGTAACCTCGTACATAGCGCATAACTTATCTATGCTTACGCCGTCCTTTTTAGCCTTTGCCGTGATGGACTTTACCTTTATCGCGTCGATCGTCTGCGTTTTTATCCTCTCGGCTTTTTCTATGGCGTCTATCTCGTCCGAGGAGACCTTATCCGGGTCGTCTCCCGTCGGTATGGCAAACGTCCTTAACCACATATACTTAAACGCGTACGTCATAGCCTTACCCGCGCCCTTGTCTTGCGTGTCGTGTCCGTCGCCGCAACTTACTACCTCGATAGACGTTGAGTCCTCTGTATCTACAAAACGATACTTGACGTGAACGTGGGTTATATTTCCCTCCCGGTTCTCGCTCATCTCTACGGGATATACGATGACGTTTTCCTCTACCATCGCCTTACGGAGTATCGTTGTTACCTTTTCCTCCGATAACGCCTTGTACTTTGTGTTACCAAACTCTACCTTGTCGTCTTTTGCGAGGTACTCAACCTTGCGCATAATGTTTAGTATTTTTTGCTCTATCATTGTCAAACTCCTCCTTATCCCAAAATCTCGCGCTCTCCTCGCCCTCTACTATCACGTTGGTCTTATCCTCCGTGATAGATGGGTAGGTCTCTTTTATCTGCCTCTCTCTGTACGGGATCGCGTTTATAATGCTCTCGGCTCTTGCCTTGCTCTTAATAGCGCTCTCATACTTGTCTATAAACTTGTATAAAAGCCTTGCGCTCCTCTCGAGCTTGTCCGCGTCTGCTTTCCACCCTGCTAACACTCCGCGCATTATCTCGGGGTCTGTCGTCTCCGGGATGTAAATAGAAACCTCGACCGGGTCAAACCCTCCCTCTCTTAATGCTCGTATCCTTGCGTTAGCGTCGTACAAAACCTCTTTAGCCGACGCGATGGCTCGTTTCTGTATCTTGTCGATATCCTCCTCGTACTCATCTCGCGTCCCGATAAAGAAGTATCCCGACGCCGCGCCGATCGCTACGACGCCCTCTTTGTTTTTCATATACTCATCTAATGTCATATCCCTAACCTCTCATCCAATAATCGCTCGTACCTCATATCTGCCCGTATTCCCTCGTTATCTGTGTGTACGGGATAGAGATACGCTAAATCGTCTAAATAGTTCTCTATGAGCTCGTGTACCACCTCTGACGGGGTTATATCTCTATCGATACAAAAGTCCTCGAGGGTGTTTATGTCGTCTTGTTCTATCATCTGAAACCCTCCATACTTGCCCCGGCGTACATAAGCCCTATCCCGCCGAAAGTCATAACAAGAGGTATTACCATACTCGGAGAGTCCATAGCGGACATACCCACCATAAGAAGTACAAACCCTAAACCCTCTATCATCGTCGCTATCTTGCGCATATTTCCTCCTCTCCGCCTTTAGTTTCGAGATAATCGTCGAGCCGTATCTTATCAATCAGCACTCGCCGTCCTATGTGACGCGTAGCGTTAGCCTTGTCGGATAGTGCCCGTAACGTATTGCGCCCGAGTTGGTAATATATGCACCCGTCGGCTACTGTTAGATATCTCTGATTTGGAATGTCTTTTTTTATTTTCGATTTCTGCATCTTATCCCCTCTCGTCTTTTCGTTAAGAATTACGCTTAATTTTGCTTAACAATCGACACCGACGCTTTCTAAAAAGGCGTTATGCCTCATCCATACACGAAAACGCTCGTCGTCAATAAGCACTCTTGCGCCTATTCTTCTTAATGCCTCCGCCTGCTTTGCGTATTTGCATATAGTTGCCCGACATACGCCGTACTCTTGACACGCCTCTTTGACGCTTAAAAATCGCTTATCCATAGTTCCTCCTATCCTTTACCCTTGACCCATAGCACATATACCTTGCCGCCCGTTATCTTCATCCACGTTTCGCATTGTGTTAGGTTTTTTCGGTATACGTCTATAACTGTCCCGTTCTGTAAACCCTGCGTACCGCCCGTATCGTTGCACTCATACATACCTAAATACTGTCCGTCGATTGTGTAGATGATCGCGACGTCTCCTAAATGTGTGTTACACGCGCACCCTCCGATATGTACTTTTGAGCCGTTCGCCGTGTGATGTCCTTGATAATATGCCGTCGTGTGCATTAGTTGCATATTTGAGGTATCTACTCTCGTCCCTGCTCCGATACTCAACGCGCAAAAGATACAGAAAATCACTATTAAAATCTTGCGCATAACTTAACCTCTAACCCGTACTCCTCCGCCAACTCGCAAAACTCTTTAATATCGAGCCTTTTATTGCTTATCAACCTCGAGTACCCCGCTTGTCCTATACCGATAATCTGTCCCGCTCTCTCTTGTGTGTACCCGTATAGCCTGCGAGCGTTCTCGATATCCCGGTACAATCTGTCCTCATTCTGTTGGGCGTATGTGACCGCGCCTCTCATCCGTCCTCCTCTCCGTAGATAAATAATCTACTTTCACGACAAAAAAATACGCTTAACTTGTGAGCTCGAGAGAGATAATATCTTGCTCATCTCCGCGACCTCTGACGCTACAAACTCGCGCTCGCCGTTCTCTTTTTTCATATACCCGGCTCTCGTGAGTCCTAACCGCTCCGCGATATAGCCCTTTTTAAGCCCGCTATCCGCGATTAGTTCTTTAAGCTCCGATACGTTAGTCATCTTCTACCCTCCTCTCCTATTTAATCTCTATATTCGTCATACCTAATTTTTAGGTCTAACGCCGTACCACTCTATTTGATTGCCGAAAACAAACTTAAAATCGTCCCCGGCTTTTTCTGCCTCCTCTTGTGAGTCATAAGTGAAAATAGCCTTATCTGTGCTCCCGCTCCATATAACTACAAGTTCCCATTTTCTCATATCAAACCCTCTCTATCGCTATGACGTACTCGAGCTTAATCGCTCTGCCCCACCCGTACCAATTAAACACGACGCGTCCGTCCTCAAACTTGAAGTCCTCGCCCTCCGGGAGTGTGTAGGAGTCCTCCCGCTTATAAAGTGTGTTATAAAACCTTATCCTCATCCCTCTACCTCGTCTATAAATGCCTTTGCCTGCTCCTCTGTATCGAATATCACATCATCTCCGCAATACTCGACGCTATACTCTCCGCGTCCGTATACGTTGTGCTCTATATCGTAACCTCTGTACTCTGTCATCTCTCATCCTCTCTTGCCCTCGTAACCTCCGGGGCGGGTGAAATAATCCTTATCTTACGATTAGTTCAATATAGCCATCTAATGCTAAAAACTGTGTTTTGTTGTGACCCTCATCATCTTTGAAATTGATAGCCACAGTTGACTTGAACTCGGACATACTCGTTACATTTTCAATAACTTCTTTTTCCTCTTTGTTGTCATAAGTTGTTTTTACTACTACTTGCATCTTTGTTCCTCTCTTGCCCTCGTAACCTCCGGGGCGGGCGTTTGTTAGATTGCTACTCTCTCAAATCTCGCGATACGTCTTTTCGCGTCCTCTATGTTCTCCAATGCCTCGTCAATCTTTGATTGTCTTATTGTCTTGTCGCTTAACATCGATAAATGAATGTCTGCCGCCGTGCTCGTCTCTCTTATAGCGTCCACATACGCCCCGCGCCAAAACTCTAACGACTCTCTCGCGTACCCTAAATGCTTAATCGCTTTTGCCTTTGTCATCTCTCATCCTCCGTATAGCTACCGCCCTCGCGGTAGATTATTTATCTACCGTGTCAATAGTAACCCCTCGTAGATTATTTGTCAACTATTATTTTAATTTTGTGATACAATAGTTTACACGTTCACATTTTTATAGGAGGTACAAGGGATGATAGGTAAAAAGGTAAAAGCACGGAGAGAGCAATTAGGGCTAACACAAGAGGAGCTCGCCAAAAAGTTAGGCTATAAGTCAAAATCTACTATAAACAAGATAGAGTTAGATATAAACGACGTCTCACAATCAAAACTAATCAAACTTGCCGCCGCGTTAGACGTTGACCCTACCTATTTTATAGATGATACCCCGGATGTACCCGATAGGCTTTTGGCGTATGCTACCGCTTTTGCGAAACTGTCCGACAATGGTAAAGCGCAAGCGTTACAATACATTCAATTTTTGTTAGTACAAGAGGAGGGAAACAATGACGATCGATAAAAGACCATCGGGGAAATATAGGGTACGGCATACAGAAAACGGGCGGACTTACTCTCTTACTCTGCCTTTTAAGCCGTCAACTAAAGAGGCGTACGAACTCATCCGCGCAAAGATAGACCATAAGAGAGCCGATAAGACGTTTAACGAGGCGTACAAGGACTATATAGAGGTTAAGTCAAACGTGCTCTCTCCGTCCACTATAAGAGGTTATGAGAGTATATATAGAAACCTCCCGTCGTGGCTACTTCCTTTAGATATAGCGGAGATAGATGATTATACGCTCCAAAAACTGATAAACGGATACGCAAAAGAGCACTCAGCAAAGTCAACGCATAACCTTTATAGCCTCGTATTGTCCGTTATACGCCTTTTTTATCCCGACTCGACTATCAGAGCGACTTTACCACAAAAAGCTCATACAGAGCCTTACACGCCCTCACGGGAGGATGTTAAGAAGTTGTTAGACGCATCTAAACAAACGGAGTATTATGTCCCGTTATACCTTGCGTCTTTATCGTGTCGGTGTTCTGAAATATGCGCCCTTACCCTTGACGATCTGCACGGAGACCAACTCACAATCAATAAGGCTTTAGTTAGAGCCGATAAAGGATACGTGTTAAAGGATACGCCCAAAACAGACGCATCATATAGGACGATTACCTTACCGCGTGACCTCGTAAAGAGAATCAAAAAACAAGGATACATATATAATGGATATCCTCAAAACATAGACAAGTATCTCCGGCGCACTCTACCTAAATTAGATATACAGTTTTTCTCCGTTCATAAGCTCCGGCATTTCTTTTGCTCGTACTGTCACGATCTCGGATATACAGACGCACAAATTAAAAAACTCGGCGGGTGGGACTCGGATGTGTTTAGAAAAGTTTATCGTCACGCTATGAGCGAGGACGAGGCGAGAAAACAGATTAAAAAGGACTTCAATTTTTAGGACAATATAGGACAAGATATTTATAGAATAGTGTCAATTTTAGTTTACATATTATTCCTATATGGAATAATTAAGAGTAAAAGAATATCCCGTATTTACAAGGGTTTCAAGGCTTTTCCTTATAAATACGGGACTTATTCAAAATAAGCAGGATACGGGAGTCGAACCCGCCTCAAAAAACGCTATATTTATTGATTTTACTGTACTTTGCGGGTGTGCCTTAATTTTCCGGGACAATATAGGACAAGTTTTACTCGTATTTAGGACGGGCATACCCTACTATCTTACCCGACCTTTTACGCCGCATAACACGCCCTCCGTTATCGTTAGAGTCTTTAGACGTGTTACCCTCGATCGTTGTTATTGTGTTTCCCTTTACGTCCACAACTAACCCAACGTGATTAGTCCTCCGAGCGTTAGTCGAGTATCTGAAAAAAACAAGGTCTCCCGGGATCGGAGTTTTAACTATCTGTGAATGAGCCTCAAACCACTCGAGCATATCGGCGCAAGATGCCGTCTTTTTGACTAACCCCGTCCCGTCGAATAGCCACGAGATAAAGACCGCGCACCACGGATACGCCGCGCCGCTAACCTCGTGCCCATAGTACCAAGTATTATACTTGACGTTGTTAGAGTTGGGCGGGCTTTCCATTACGCCTATCTCTTTTTGTGCCTTTTCGATTATCTTTTGAGCCTTGCCGCCTTTGAGTATTCTGTTAACCTCGGCTTGTACCTCTTGATAGTTGTACCCGGCTCTCGTGAGTCTCTGTCTCCTATCGTTCCCGGAGCTCCATTTACCATCGATAACCTCTTTTGCAATCTCTTGTATCGTCATTATACCGCCTTGTGTTCTAAATCGTCTATCCGATGATTAGCGACCTTAATTTTCTCCTCGTGCAACGCTACGTCTTGTTGTAGAGCTATGGTCTTGTCGTATATACCATTGTGTTTATCTACGCGCTCGGAGAGGGTCTCTATCTTTACCTCTATAATCGCTACTTGTTGTTGTACGTTCGCATTTATTGTGAGTACGTCGTCCTTGACGCCTTGTATATCTCCCTTAACGTCGGAGATTTTCCCTAAATACTCCTCCCGGTGTTTATCGAGTAGGGATTTAATCTCCTCTGTTGACTTCTCGCGGTCTTTTTTTATTTGGACGTGTAAAGTCGCATACGCAACTATAAGAGACGCTACCGCGCTTATAATCGCCGTTATAATGCCCTCGCTCATTTCTCGACCGCCTTTGAGTCTACCCACGCCTCACAAAAACTATATATCGCCGTACTCAATATCCCGGCAACTATACCGATCGTAGTTACATACTTGTTATCGGTCACTATTCCCGAGATAGACGCCGCAACGCTCCCGAGAAACGCCGCTACACATAGCCAAAACTTACGGCTCGTTAACTTTGTTCTCATCTTTAGTCCTCCTCGTATATCGTTTCTTTAGCCACCATATCGCAAACGTGATAAACGCCTCGCCCGTAAAGAGGTTAAAAAAGTTTTCGACGAGTACGTCCGGGATAGATTGAAATATGCAAAAAATAACGATCATCGTGATAGTAAACACAATGACCGCTATTCCGCATAGTATGAGTATTTTGTCGATAGTCGTCATAACATAAACCCTTTTAGCTTAAACCAATGTGATGACGGATAAGCAAAGATATGTGTGCTTTTATTTGCTTACGCTCTCTAACAGTAATTGCTCAAGCACAATTTCAAGATTATGCGGAGAAATGCAAGGCTCATCATAATCTTCATCGTGCGGACATAAAACTTGTTTAAGAATATCAATATCTTCTTTGGTCATCACTTTCTCACTTTCATCAGCACCCGAATAAGCCACCGCTGAAATGTTCCGTCTTTGGTGTGCTTTAGAATAGCGCAAATCAGATAATCAAGGATAATCATTTTGATACGCTCTCCCATGAATCTTCTTTAGGCTCAAACTTGTTATCGCACCATTTGTTGATGGGGCAATCTTCGTTGACGATAATACGTTCACGACAAGCCATATCGCAAAAGCCTATATCATTGAACGTGTACCAATCGGATTTAGAACGTTCCGTATAGTGCATACAATCCTTGCACGTCATAAATTATCACCACTTATACGCTATCACGAGAACTACCACCGCAATCGGTAAAACTAACAATGGTAGTATCTCGGTGTTGCTGAATATCCAATATAGTATGGATATCATTCTTCTGTCGGTTCGGGTTCGGGTTCGGGATAATGATTGACTTCCTCACGGAAATTACCGACAACACGCCCGTAGGTATCAAGGATTTCGACAACAGAATGTCTAACGCCCTGCGCATTGAT
>Ga0326512_10002191_pt1 | contig 14463 bp, 32 predicted proteins | sample 1_2617_0518_D_FD_203652 | JGI IMG/M metagenome (GOLD analysis project Ga0326512, IMG submission 203652) | Bovine rumen microbial communities from UC Davis, California, United States - 1_2617_0518 | ecosystem: Host-associated > Mammals > Digestive system > Stomach > Rumen | place: USA... | reverse complement strand
GGGCTGATGCTTGGGCGGAGTTGAAGAAGAGACACCCGGATGCCACCTACACTATTTACGAGAATGCGGACGGCTTCAATTATCACCATGACGGACATACCGCTTGGGTGAAAACAGGCGTCACCGTGAACGGGATCGAGCACATTGAGTATCTTCCGGTCATGAATAACGTGAATAAATCTATCCCAGTGGAGAACATTACCTCAACGGATGTGAATAAGACGATCCAGAGGAGCCTTACAAAAGCGGTGGCAAGACACGGCCTTGGACTTTATATCTACGCCGGAGAAGATCTTCCAGAGGACAACAGAAGCCCGGAACAGATAAAGAATGAGGAGAAGTTTGAAAAGACCGGAAAAGAGATCATCACGCCGGAGGATGTAAAGGCATTGACCGCACGGTGCAAGAACGACGGAGTAGACACGGCGAAGCTGTGTGCGCTTTACAAGGTCAAGGAACTGGGGATGCTGACAATCAACCAGTATTCCAACATCAATAACAACTGGGACAAGGTTAAGGAGTCGGCAGCAGTATGACAGGCACGGCAACGCAGATTATCCGGTTTCTCACAGAACCAAAGCAGATACAGAAGCCGGATAAGGTCTGGGACCTAAAAGAGCATAAAGAGAGACGAAGCCTTGACGCAAACGGTCTTTTATGGGCTTGCCTATCCGACATTGCCAAAGCACTTCATAACGATAAATGGAATATCTATCTGATAATGCTCAAGCGCTACGGGAAATACTCATATGTTCTGGTCGATCCGAAAGCAGTCGAATCAATGAAAGCACAATGGCGAGAGATCGAAGAAGTCGGAGAGGTGGATGTAAACGGAAGGAAAGCGGTACAGCTTCTTTGCTATTACGGATCATCCACATACAACACGAAAGAGTTTTCCGACCTTCTGAATGGTGTGATTTCTGAAATGGATGAAATGGGGTTGAAATTGCCGCCAGACAAGCAAACACAAGAATTATTAAAGCAATGGGAGAAAAAGCACGGATGAAAAGCGTACTAACAAAGTATGAGGATATAAGCGTTTTCTCCGGGAGACCGAAGCAAAGCGACCATCATTTAATACCAGGCATCCACCGAAACAATTCCGAACGGTATGGGTTGAAGATTCCGCTGACCAACGATGAACATAATTTATCAAGCAATGGAACAGTAAACCAGATCCACGGGAACCCGGCGGCAGAGAGTTTGTCAAGACTGCTTGGACAGGTGGCCTTTGAGAAGGAATACTACAGAAAAATGGTGTGCGGAAATACTGACGCAGACCCGGCACGAGAAGAGTTTCGAAAAACATTTGGGAAATCTTATTTGTGAAAGGAGAAAGACATTGAATCAGATTTGTTTACTTGGAAATTTAACGAAGGATTTGAAAACAAATGATACCGGGAAGGTGGCATATGGGACGCTTGCCGTATCATCCACAGAGAAAGACAAGGACGGAAAATATATATCGAGGTTTATTCCTCTCCGCTTCCTTGGAGAAAAGACTGTGGAGAGCGTTACGAAGTATCTCACAAAGGGGACGAAGATCGGAGTCACCGGGGAGCTTGTCGTTGACAATGTAAAGGAACAGGACGGCTCATATACGACCTACGCTTATGTGATCGTTAGAACTTGGGAGTTTGCACAGCGAAAAGGCGAGAATGCACCGGCAAAAAAAGAAGAGGATTTGCCTGAACATTCTGACGGCTGGGCTACCATTCCCGATGGCATTGACGAGGAGCTTCCGTTTGTATGAAAAAGAACAGCATTATGTATGAATTATACGGTTACGGTGACGGGCTTTGCTCTTCCTGCAAGCATCTTGTCAGATTTGAGCACGGACACGTTTTCTACAAGTGTAAGGCATACGGGATCAGCAACAGCGCTGCAACAGACTGGCGGTTGAAATATAACGCTTGCGGATTAAAGAACAAGGATCTTAAAGGAATCAATCCGGCGTACAAAGAAAAGGCAAAAGATGAACCAATGGAGGGACAGGTCAATCTATTAGACCTGATGGGAAAATGACAGATCAAGACGTTTTAACTTATATCAAGCAGTTCGCACTTGTAAAAAACATGTTGCCAAGCGTGAAAGAGATTTCAGAGGGGCTTCACATCGGGACCGGGACGGTTACTTTCCACATGGATCATCTTACCGCAGACGGGATCATTAAACGTGAGCACGGGCGGCATGGGTATACAGTAAAGGGTTTATGGTACACAGATGGCCGGAGAATTGCAAGAGGAGGAGAAAATGAGCAAGAAGGATATTTTTGAAATTGCACTGGCAATACAGGGAATCGCCTTGTCGGTAGATGATGCGACATTGGAGCGAATAAAGCCAAAACTTAAACGAATCGAGGAAATAGTCGGAGGGTATGCAAGTGGCGAAGATAAGTAGAGACCGAGGCAAGGTCTTCGAAAGAGAAGTAGCGAACCTCTTTAAAGATTACGGGTACAACGCTTATCGAACAGCACAGCACAAGGGGAAGACAGGAAAGGCCGCTGACGTGGAGGGAGCGCCCTTCATCCACATTGAAGCAAAGCGCCGGAGAAAAATAGGCGCATATGAATGGATACACCAAGCAGAGGACGAGGCGAGGGCAGAAGGTAAAGGCAATTTCCCGGTGGTATTTTGCAGAGCTGATAATGAGAAAATGCTGGTTGTCATGAATGCGGAAGACTTTATGCAGATCTACAAGGAATATGAGGCGTGGAGGGATTTGAAGGAATGAAAAAGAGCTTTGTTATGTATCAGTCATGGGCGCCTCTCTTTATAAATCTCAAAAAAGAGGACGCCGGAGAACTTATCCAGTCTATCTTTGCTTATCAAAAGGAAGGCATCGAACCGGATGAAACAGAGTATATCTTTCCCATGTTCCAGATGATTAAGGCAACCATGAAGGATGATGCTGAAAAGTATAAAGAAACGTGCGAACGCCGCGCAGAAAGCGGATCTAAGGGCGGTCAGGCAAAAGGTAGCAAAAGCAAGCAAAAGTTAGCAAAAATAGCAAATGCTAGCAAAAGTAAGCAAATGCTAGCAAATCAAGCTGAGTCTGATAATGATTCTGATAATGATTCTGATAATGATTCTGATTCTGAATCTGAATATGAATCTGAATATGATTCTGAATCTGAAAATGAAGAACAGGTTTTGTCATTCTCTAACGAGAATGATTGTCGGGCGGAAGCCCAACGAGTGATTGAGGAATGGAACACGCTTGAATCCCTTGGCGTAGCCCCGGTAAATACGATCAGCAAGGAAAGCAGGCGTTATAAGATGCTGTGCAGCAGAATCAAAGAACACGGAGAGGAAAAGGTGTTGGATGCAATATGCCGGATTAGAGCATCAGACTTTCTGCTTGGGCGCAAGACGGATTTCACGATCACCTTTGACTGGTTCGTTAAGCCCAACAATTTTGCAAAGGTGGCAGACGGTAATTATTCAAACAAGGTCAGAAGCGGCACAACAGCAGAGGAAAACCGACAGGCGTTTTATGACAAGTGGAGGGACGTATGACAAGGGACGAGACAAAGGACATCCTGATGAAGATTGACGGGCTTTTCCCGAACTGGAAGCCTGGGAATTTGACGGTGTTGCTTGATACATGGGCGGTAGTGCTTGGGAATTACACAAAACAACAGGTAGACGCGGCATTGATAGCATACATCTCCGGCGACACAAGCGGCTTTGCTCCGTCTCCCGGTCAGCTTCTCGGGATCATCCGAACAGCTTCGGAGAATCCCATGGACACTTTGACACCGCTTGAAGCGTGGGGGCTTGTGTATAAGGCAATATGCAATTCTGGATATCACGCAGAGGAAGAGTTTAACAGGCTCCCGGAGATATGCCAAAAGGCGGTAGGATCATCACACAATCTTGCTGAAATGGCGGCTATGGACACAGCCACGGTTCAGAGTGTGGAACAGTCGCACTTTATCCGCGAGTATGAATCACTTCGGCGGCAAGTGGAGAAGCGAGAGCAGATCCCGGAAAGCGTCAGAGCGGCTATTGGGACGGCGGAAACACAGGGAATTGAGAGTGGAGAAAATACTGATGAAATGCGAGTTATATAACGACAGTATGCAAGGGTGGAAGTGTTATCCAATTCAAAAAGCACAGCTTATTATTGCCGATGTTCCGTACTGTTATGACACAGAAACAGAATGTTTTACAACGGATGGTTGGAAGAAATATTCAGAATTAACAATGGAAGATACCGTATTAAGTCTTAATTCTGAAACATTGGAAATGGAGTATAGCGGAATAGAAAATATTATTATCCGCAAAAACACAGAAAGAATGGTTAAGTTTGATACGCAAAATCTCAACCTTTTTGTGACGGAGAATCACAGAATGTTTGCGTTAAAAGATCGTAAGCCACAGGGAAAGGGTATTAGGAATCGTGCTTTTACAGATACCAAAGGCATTAGGTTAGCAAAAGATGTTAATAGTGCGTGGTATGTGCCGAGAAGTGGCTATTCGTGGAAATCGGCATCGGCTGTCACAGAGGTTATCATTCCGGCTTGTGAGATAAATACAAACGGGCAAGAACATATTGAAAAAGAGATACATATTCCATTAGAAAAATGGCTACCCTTTTTTGGGATATGGCTTGCTGATGGCTGTGTTTGCAACTCAAAAGGTGACAACGGCAGACAGTTATATACCGTGAGTATCAAACAATCTGGAGACAATAGAAAGATCATAATGGATATGCTCAAAGATTTTCCATTCACAGTACATGAATACCATAATAAGGGTACAAACAAAAGCAATATAAACATCTGCTCAAAACAATTATGGATTTATCTGAAACAGTTTGGAAAGTCTAACGAGAAGTTTATACCACGATGGATATTAGACCTTCCAAAAGAATATCTCCGTTTGCTGTGGGATTGGTATACATTTGGGGATAGTACAAAAAACGGTAAAGGGATAGCAATATCATCTGTTTCCCAAAAACTCATAGATGGATTACAGGAAATAGCCCTAAAGTTAGGAACTATATGTCAAGTATATCAGTCGGATTGCTATACCAATCCTCTATACAAATTTCAGTTTAATCCTAACAGCAGGAACATAACGTATGGGAGTAAACAGTTTGTAGATAATTACGATGAAACTGTATGGTGCATCACGCTAAAAACCAACTCTGTATTTTTGGTGCGCCGTAAAGGGAAAATTATTTTTTCGGGTAATTGTGTCGGAGCTAATTTTTACGGGAGTAACCCCATGTGGTATGTAGGGGGGGACAATAAGAACGGGGAAAGCAAACTTGCAGGAAAGGCGGCTTTCGCTTCTGATTTCAACTTTAACCTGTATGAATACTTTCATTTTTGTTCAAGGCTTATGAAGAAAGAACCAAAGAAAGCAGGAGAAAGAGGGAGATCATCAGATGCCCCGTGCATGATTGTCTTTTGCTCCTTTGAACAAATTCAAACGCTTATCAATGCCGCTGCCAAGCATGGATTTGTCCATAACATCCCGCTTGTGTTTATCAAGAATTACTCTCCGCAGGTTTTAAAAGCGAATATGAGAGTTGTGGGAGCAACAGAATACGCACTTCTTTTCTACCGGGATAGATTACCCAAGTTTAGGAACAACGGAAAGATGGTTTTTAATTGGTTCCCGTGGGAAAAGGACGGAAAGGAAATCCCAAAAATTCATCCGGCACAAAAGCCCGTAGCATTGCTGAAAAGGCTTATAGAAATATTCACGGATGAGGGGGACGTTGTGATTGATCCATGCTTCGGATCGGGAGCGACTGCAAGGGCGGCAATGGAGCTGAAAAGAAACTTCTATGGTTTTGAAATATCAAAGGAGTTTTACCGTAGGGCAAAAGAAGAGATGTGCAATCCGAATTACATCAACGAGAAAGACCAGATCGAGGGACAAAGCACATTGTTTGATTTTATAGGAGAAACAGTATGAAAGAGTTGACGCACTTATCACTCTTTTCCGGAAAGGATTGACATGAGGGAATACAAAAATGAGCGAATGGTTGACGGGAAAACATTAAACCAGATAGCTGAGGAAACAGGAATAAAATTTAAGACTCTGGAAACAAGATACCACAGAGGCATAAGAAATTATGAGGAAATCACGAAACCCGTTCTTTACAAGAATGACAATGATCGGCTGGAATGGGCAACAATAAAGGGCAAAAAGGTCTTGGAGGCATCATTTCGTAAAAGGATCACATTGCAACAATTATGCAAAAGATCGGGCGTGAGTAGATGTGCAGTCGAAGGATTTTTATACTACGACACTGACATATCAGCCATGAGGCTTGCCAAGATATGTAGCGTAGTAGGAGTGTCAATGGATTACGTGATGGGATTGAAGAGGTGAGAAGATGTTAGACTACGAGGCATATTTCAAGAAAGTAGACTACTCCGAAGAGACAGCATATGAGAACGGATTTTGCCCGTTTACAAGGAAGCCTTGCATGGGTACTGACTGCCAGCTTGGGGTTGTGGATGGGAACATATTTTACGGATGCGGATTGGCGAAGAAGGGAGAAACTTGAAATGGATATAAGAATCAAGAGATTGACGAAAACGGCAAAGATACCAACTAGGGGAACTGATAAGGCGGCAGGATGGGATCTGTATGTGGACAGTGAGGAACCGGTGACAATCCAGCCGGGGGAGTACAAGGCTCTTAATACTGGAATAGCAATGGAGATTCCGGGAGGATATTTTGGTGCGATATATGCGAGAAGCGGACTTGCTTCAAGGCAAGGGTTGAGACCACCGAACTGTGTGGGTGTGATTGATTCGGATTACCGTGGAAACATAGGTGTAGGTCTTCGGAATGATACAGACATACCGCAGACGATTCAGCCACATGAGAGGGTGGCGCAGATCGTGATTCAACCGTTTATGGAAGTAAATTTTGTGGAGAAAGAGGAACTTTCAGAAACAGATCGGGGAACTGGTGGTTTCGGATCAACGGGGAGAGTGTGAGATGTTTTCAAGGAGGGAAAGAGAATGAGGGTGAAATGCAACATTGATTATTGCCGACATTATGATAAAAAAGGCGGGAATTATGAGAACGAAGGCGGCTGCACCTTGGAAGAAATCAGTATATCAGATGATACATATACTGCGGCTGGATTTGTCCCGATGTGCGACGATTACGAGGAGAGGGAAGAATGACAAAATTTGAAAGGTTAGGAGAGAAATGCACAACTACCATATGTCATAAGACTTGCCCTGTTCATTTCTTCAACGAATACGGAGCCGGGAAAGATTGCCATAATAATTGCATGGAGTCTTTACGGTTTCCAAATGTAGCGGCGGCGGTGAATCTCTGGATTGCCGGGAAGGAATGGAGCAAGCAAAGCCTGATGAAGTGCGGAGGTGATTATGATTGCCGGGAAGGAATGGAGCAAGCAAAGCCTGATGAAGTGCGGAGGTGATTATGATTGCCGGAGCAAGGAATTGACAGATATGGAGCGAAATACAAGCGTACAGGAAATGATTTTCATTTTCGCTTTCTTGAGCAGGATAATTGCGTATGCTCTATCTGCCACGGAACAGGAGCGAAAATCGAGTTCCGCTATGTAACAAGGAATTACGAGAGCGCGAGGCAAAAAGGCAAGATATGTAAGAATTTACAAGCGCATGAACATATTTTTTGGATATGTCCTACCTGCATTGAAAATCTAAACAAGAAAAAGTCGGTGATCAATGATAGAAATCTCACTAAGCCCATGCCTTGCCCGTATTGCGGCGATAATGCCATAAGAAAGCAATGCCATTTCAAAGTTGGCGAAGGCGAGGATAGATACCGCAATGAACATCATGAGGATGGAAGCTTAAAGTGGACATGGCTTGAATGTGACAAATGCGGAAGAAAAACAGAGGCGTATTGCTACGAATATCAAGCAACTGATTTGTGGAACAAAGGCAAAGCGGAATAGGAGCGGAAAGATGAAAGAAAAAATATGCTCCATATGTCGATTCTGTACTTACGAAGAGGGACGGGACTTCGTATGTCACAACGAGGATTCAAAGAACTACGGAATCGACCTTAAACATGACAAGATTCAAAAGTGGGCTTGTGAGGACTTCACCGGGCATACATACAAGGATATGACGCTGAAAGATGCGCTTCACATTGACACACAGTCAGATGGATTTGCAGGAGCGTATTACAGTCATAAATTGCCGGACAATGGAAACCACTATGCCATTGTGTCTTTGGCATTCAAAACGAATGCAGCGTTGGAAGAGTGGAAAGACGCACATACAAGGCTTTTCATGGAGTGGATGGACAGGGCAAAAGCTGACGGAGATTTTGAAGATGCTGCGAAAGATTGACAAGATGCAAGCCCTATTCGGAGTGACACCGGGGAAGAAGTGCAGGGACTGTAATCACTTAAAAGGCGGCGTGAACGAATACCGTAAGTGTGAATGCTACGGAGATTCATCGTCAGAAGCTACAGATTGGGCTCTTAGGTATGATGCTTGCGGTCTATGGAATAAGCCATACAACGGTTTGCCGATAGTCAGGCTGAATAAAGGAAGCGTGAAAAAGCCGGAGGAACAAATTGAGGGGCAAATGAATTTGTTTGAGTAACTGATGAGGAAGGTGTGCAAGACAGAAAGTGAGGATAAGTGATAACCGGAATAGAATATATTAAAATGTCAAAACACGACATATACAAAGAATATTGCAAAATTTATAGGGAATATGAAATAGTTGTTGAACAGGAAATAAATAGATTAAAAGCAGAATTAAACGATGCAAGGTTGGAATTACTTTTATCCTATATACAGAATCCAATGGTAAGGTACGAAAGGAGATAAGCGTTGTGGAATTAGTAATTAAGATTCCCGAAGAAGTAAAACAGGCATTTGATTACGCCGAAAACAATGACCTAAAAGCCGGTTATTATGACCTCGGTGGAGTTATTGGAGCGGCTATTAAAAACGGCACGCCACTTCCAAAAGGACACGGGAAATTGATTGATGCTAAAGAAGTATATAGGAAATTTTTTTGTCGTTGTTTAGCAGGAGTGGCTAAAGAGGTACTCGACGAAACATTGACAATCATAGAAGCAGATAAGACAGGAAGTGAGGAAGTATGTATAAAAAGTTAGGAGAATTACAGATTCATAAAAGCGAGGATTATTATGAAAAAATTGCAAAAGCACTTGAAGAAGCCGGATTTACAGTAATAGTTGAATCCGAGTCTAGCTTTGATAAGTGTTATATTATCGCAGAAAAGAAGTGACTAACGCAGAAAGTGAGGTATTAGATGCAGATAGTGATTAAGATACCTGAATCTGAAATTCCAAAGAAACAGGATATTATTGAAATACCTCTACATTTCATAGACGAGAAGGTTTGTGAAGTAGGGAAATATGGGTTTAATGTTCTCCCAAAAGGACACGGAAGATTGATTGATGCATACGAATTATTAAAGCAATCATATCGCATTGATGATAGTGCGACATTAAGTACAAGAGATGTTGTTAATGTTGAAGATGTGGAAGATGCAACAGCAATCATAGAATCAGATAAGTCAGAAAGTGAGGATGTATGAGTAGGTGGGTCCATCACAATAAATGCGAAGGTGGTCATGCTTTCGAAGAAATAGATCACAAGACGTATTGTTTAGGGCGAGTTGATGACTATTTTGAAGGCGAAGTGTTTTTGTCAGAGTGTGAAAAATGTCCGAGATTGTTAAAAAACAATAAGGACAAGATTGAGGAGTATGCGAAAGAGCAGCAGTGTAGAGTAAAAGTAATAACCCGTGGCAAATGTATGCTTTGCGGAAAAGAATTAACAGAGGGTATATTCTTTTGCACGGAATGTGAGGCCAAGGCCGAAAAGAAGATATAGAGAGGGAAAAATGACAGACGAAGAAAGAAAATTGGCATTGTACTGCTTGAAAGCAAGTAGCGATTATCATTCAGAGGTTTGTGAGGAATGTATAAAATATCCTAATTGTGATCATACGGAGCAGGATGACGTTACTGAAACTATTATTAAGGCATTAGAGCAAGAGCCTTGCGGTGATGCGATAAGCCGAATACTAAAAAGGATGTGGAATTGCAGAGGTAATCATACTACAAGCATTGATAAGGTTAAGATGGAACAAATTATCCGTGATGAGTTATCTTCTGCCACGACAGAGTCAAAGATAGGATGTGAGGGTTGCATATATGAAAAAAACGGGAAATAACTCAACATATCCATGTAGTCACTGCGGTCGATGCTATACGGGCAAGTATAAGTCAGAAAGCGAGGAAGTATGAAACTGTACAATTTCCAATTACAGACTTTCGGAAAATGGATAACCTTTATTCCAACGATTGAAGTGCATATAGATAATCCTATGTATAAGGAGAAAAATATAGCCTTAATACTAAATATATTTATTTGGCATTTTAGGTGGTTATTTATCAAGAAAAGTGGGGAATAAAAATGGCAGATATAGAGTTAGTTATTAAAATACCCGAAAAAACCGTAAATGAAATAAAAGATAATGCTATGTTTTCGGGTAGTATATCAAGTGATATTCGATGGGATGTAACAAGTGCCATTGCAAACGGCACACCACTTCCAGAAGGATATGGCAGATTGATTGATGCTGATGAGGTAGTGAAAGAGATTTGTATAGAACATAAAACTAATAGCATTTATGAGTTGTCTGACGAATTAAGGTCATTTATTAAAAAATATTTGATCGAAGTGCCTACAATATTTAAACCAACAACAGAATATATGATTAAAAATTATGCTTTTTCAAAAAAAATGAGGAATGAATGAACCCATAGCGCCATACGGCAAGTTATAGGCAAATTAAAAGGAAGGTAAAAAAAGCATTATGGGAATAACACTTGATGAAGCAATAAAACACATCGAGGAAGTAGCAAATGCAAATGAACGCCTTTGCGAAACTGTATCTCCTGCTATGCAGTTATCTGATTATGACAGATGTGCAAAAGAACATAGACAGCTTGCAGAATGGCTCAAAGACTATAAACGGTTGTTAGAACAACAACCATGTAATGATACAGTAAGCAAAGAAACGGTAATTGAATGGCTTAAGAATAAAGATATTATAAAGACGAAAAATCAAGAAGAGAATGCAAGAAGAGAGTTAGCTACACTGTCATCTGTTATATCATAAAAAATAAAATGAACGATAGAATGACAAGAAAATAATAATATAATAAATAACCTGCGGTGGCGGAATAGGTAGACGCTTAATAAATTAAGGTTGACCCCGTAGAAATACGTTGGATTGAAGTGCAACCATGTAAGGTGACAAATCCTTACCCGCAGGAAATAAAGGAGAGAAAGAGTGACAAAAGAAGAAATAAAAGAATTAAAAGGACTCGCCGCAAGCATGGGACTTTATGATGATAAAAATCCTTGCAAAAGGGCTGTGATTTTAGGAAAGGCTATCAAAGAATTAGAGCAAGAGCCGTGTGAGGATGCGATAAGCAGACAGGCGGCGATTGATGTATTAGCAATAGGAGAAGAATTTCTAAAACGTGTATTGGACGAGGTGGATGTCATTGGTCATGAACGCGAAAAATACGAATGGGGTCTTGGATTAGTTGAATCGTATATCTCCGACATGGAAGAGTTACCATCCGTCAATCCACAACCAAAGACAGGACATTGGATAAAAGTGGAAAACGATCAATGTTGGTGGTACGAGTGCGATCAATGTCATAATGAACCGCTGAAAGATAAATGGACTCATGACGATGTACTTAGCGCATGGTGTTCATGTTGCGGAGCAAAGATGGAGGAGAGTGAGGAAAGTGAATGAGAGATATACATTGTCCTAAAGATATAGGGTTTGAAAATACTTTTTATGAAGAAGATTGTAAAAGAGAACAGTTTTATAATAATTGCTATCATTGCTGGTCAACGGCAATTGCTAAAGAAAAAGCGAATTGGATTATGTCTATTCTAGACAAAATAAAATCCGAGATAGAGGAACAAGTGCTTGAAAGCCTTTCAGATGGCGGTGACGATTGGTTTGCAGCAGAAAAGGTTAACGAATGTTTAGGGATTATTGATAAGTATAAAGCAGAAAGCGAGGGATAAGATGCAGATAGTAATTGATATACCTAAAAATTTATATAAGGCAATTGTAAATAGTTTAGATGCAAATGAAGCATGGAGTTTGAGAATGGCAGTAGCAAAAGGCACTGCACTCCCTGAAGGACATAGTTTTATAGCAATATGTGATTCAGATTATCCAATGACGGAAGAAATTAAACAAAAATTAAAAAATACTGTTTTCATAAGTGATGAAGATTGTAGCCATTGTTTCGATATGACGGAAATCATAGAAACAGATAAGGAGCAGTAAAATATGAACAGTATTATTAAAAAAAATAACAAACTTACCAGAACATTGCTATGGCTGTCCTTGCCATAATATTAAAAGCGGCTATTGTCAAGCGGGAAAAAAACATAGATCTCATAGTCTACTATGAGTCACACAAAAACGAAGATTAAGGCAGAAAGTGAAGGGAAAATGAGTTATAACGGCGCCGGATAAGGCGCCGCTTTACTTAATAGCAATATTTTAAATTGCAAGCATCACGGACCGCTTGCGGGAGCGCTTGCACCATGTTATTTAGTAGCGCCTTTGTGGACTTGATCCGGGTCATGGTTTCTTCAAGCTCATTCGCTACGGTTTCTAGCTCGTAGGCTTCTTTTAACAGGCTTTCGCGCTTTGCCTTTAGAGCCTCTTCCATCTTGTCAGCGATTACCCTTTTACCGTCAAACATGATTGCATTTTCGTTTGTCTGTAGCTTTACATAGTCGGAGGATTTACAGCTATACCCGGACAGGAGCGCTTCGTCCATCCTGGAGAGAGAACTTTTGCGCGGTGTGTAGTAGATATAAAACCAGCCGTATGAGTTGGAGCAGTAGAAGCGGCTTTCCTCGTCCGTCAGGGCGCTTATTGCCTCGTCAAATTTGCAGTTATAGATCTTGCCGTCAAAAGATCGAACGGTATTGCGTACCCGGCGGATCATGGCGGCGGCGGTTCGCTTGTTGTCTGCAATGCTCATTATATACTGTTTCTTTTCTTCGATGGTGTTTACTCCGTACATTTTAAGTCCTTTCTGCCCTCGTAACCTCCGGGGTGGGCTTGTTTTTACATTTTGTTTCCTGGGCGGTCAAATGACCGCCGGGAGAAACTTCTGTGCTGCTGTTGTCTGGTTCATGGTGAAGAAGTACGCTTCCTTCATGTAGTAGTGCGGATCGTCGCTGATCTCTTTTCCTTCGGCTGCCGCTGCTTCTCTTGCCTTCTTGCTGGGCTTACTTGTGAAGTTCCAGATCGGGAAGGATGCGATTGCCTTTTCGCCCTTCTTTACGAAGTAACCGCGTGCTTTCCAGTCTGCGAAGGTGTGGATCTCTTCGGTTTCCTTTACTTCACAGGGGTTTCCGTCTCCGTCGATGGCCTTGAATACTCGGCCGGTGTACTGGATCTTTCCTGCTTCTGCTAAAATCTGTGACTGTTCGAAGATTATCTGATTATTTGTCATGGCTTTTTCTCCTTTTCTGTCCGCCGGTGGCGGTTGCTGTTTTCTTGATCTGGTTAAATCATAGCATGATATCATGCGAACGTAAATAGGCAATGTTTCACAAAAGATATCATGCGAAATTGTGCAGTTTTCACATAGTATCATGCGAAATAAACGGTATAATAGGGAGTGAAAGAACATTGAAACGAAAATCAAGCAGAAAAGGGGCGAAAGATGGGATATAATGGCTATACAGAAAAGAAAAAAGCGTCAAACGAGCGATACCTGGCTAAGGCGAAACTGAAAATGATCCCGTTCCGGGTGAGACCAGAGGAAAAGCAGGAGATCGAGCGGAGAGCGAGAGAAGCCGGAAAGAGTGTAAATCAGTTTATAAAAGATGCGGTTTTATCATGAAAAATAATGAAAAGCCTTGATTTTACGTGCAAAAAGCGTAAAATAGTAAGTGGATAAGTTCAGTTTTTTTCTTTTGAATGGAAAAAACGGAAGAAAAACACTATTTCAAGTGTCCGGAGTGCAAGAAGAAGCTTATTCGGATAGGATCGGGAGCACTGGCCGCAAATATTTTCGTCTGGTGTTCTCGGTGTAAAAAAGAATATGAAGTAAGAGCCGAACCAGAGCCGAAACCTTAACAGGGTTATCGGCTCTTTTTGCGTTTCATCTTTCTCCTTAACCTCGGCGGCAAAAGTCGCCGGGGGCATCAAAAAAAGATCGGAAGGTGTGAACAATGTTATCTGATGAAGTAAGAAGCGCAGCGGAGAAGGTAAAGAAAGCAATAGACGAAGATCCGGAACTATATGCTGCGCTGGTGACTTGCATTTATTCAGTATTTAAGGAAGAGGCCAAGATCAAGACCGTGCTAGGCTTCACCAAGGACACGGCGCGAAGAGTAGCGGACAGGATCATCGGAAGAGAGGAAGAGACAGAGT
>Ga0326512_10002190_pt1 | contig 14466 bp, 13 predicted proteins | sample 1_2617_0518_D_FD_203652 | JGI IMG/M metagenome (GOLD analysis project Ga0326512, IMG submission 203652) | Bovine rumen microbial communities from UC Davis, California, United States - 1_2617_0518 | ecosystem: Host-associated > Mammals > Digestive system > Stomach > Rumen | place: USA... | reverse complement strand
CCCTTACCATAAACAGGCAGCGGCTTGCGATTGCGGATATTGTTGATGAATAGAGGAATCAGCTTCTCAGGGAACTGGTAAGGGCCGTAGTTGTTAGAACAGTTCGTAACAATTGTAGGCATTCCGTATGTATCGTGGAAAGCACGCACAAAGTGGTCGGAACTTGCCTTTGAAGCTGAATAAGGAGAATGAGGCATATACTTTGTGTCCTCATAGAAGAAATCCTTACCATAAGCCAAGTGGTGCTTACCAGAACTTGCCTTTGTAGTAAATGGAGGCTCTATGCCTTCCGGATTTGTCATTGTCAGGGCTCCATACACCTCATCGGTTGAGATGTGATAGAAACGCTTGCCCTCATACTTCTCTGGCAGAGACTCCCAATACAACTTTGCAGCCTGAAGCAGAGAAAGAGTACCCATCACGTTTGTCTTTGCAAAGGTGAAAGGGTCCTTGATGGAACGGTCAACATGACTCTCGGCAGCAAGGTGGATGATACCGTCAATTTTCTCATCCTGCATCAGCTGATAGAAGGCGTCAAAGTCGCAGATATCCATCTTGACAAACTTGTAGTTTGGTTTGTCCTCGATATCCTTCAGGTTTGCAAGATTTCCTGCGTATGTCAACTTATCCAGATTGATAATCTTATACTCTGGATATTTATTCACAAAAAGACGAACTACGTGGCTTCCAATAAAACCAGCGCCACCTGTAATAACAATATTTTTCATGCCTAATCTAAATTATCTTTACCATATCTTTTTACTTCATCAATAACTTTCAGGAGATACTGACCGTACTGATTTTTCAGCATTGGTTGTGCAAGCTCACGCATTTTCTCCTCGTTAATCCAACCTTTGCGGTATGCTATACCCTCAAGGCAAGCCACCTTCAAGCCCTGACGCTTCTCGAGCACTTCGATGTATGTTGAAGCTTCCGAAAGGGAATCATGAGTGCCAGTATCGAGCCACGCAAATCCACGACCAAGGGTTTGTACCTTCAGTTCCTTGTCATTCAGGAACCACTGATTGACAGTTGTTATCTCATACTCCCCACGTGCTGACGGCTTTATCTTGCTTGCAACATCAACAACCTTGTTTGGATAGAAATACAAACCCACAACAGCATAGTTGCTCTTTGGATTTGCGGGCTTCTCTTCTATTGACAGGCAGTTACCATCCTTGTCAAACTCAGCAACGCCATATCTCTCAGGGTCATTTACCCAGTATCCGAAGACTGTTGCTTTCTTCTCTTCTTCTGCTGTGCGAACAGCCTCTTTCAACATTGCGGTGAATCCGGAACCCTGGAAGATATTATCGCCCAATACAAGACAGGCTGAATCGCTACCAATAAAATCCTTACCAATAGTAAACGCCTGAGCGAGACCGTCCGGAGAAGGTTGCTCTGCATACTCAAAATGTACTCCATAGTCAGATCCGTCTCCCAAAAGACGCTTAAAGCCAGGCAAGTCGAAAGGTGTAGAGATAATAAGGATATCCCTGATACCTGCCAACATCAGTACTGATATTGGATAATAGATCATCGGTTTGTCATAGATAGGCATCAGCTGCTTTGAGATGCCTTTGGTGATGGGATAAAGGCGAGTGCCTGAACCGCCTGCTAATACGATTCCTTTCATAATGTTATCAGTGTTCTATAGTTGTTGCATATCATATAACTTCTTGTAGTAGCCATCTTTGGCAATCAACTCATCATGCTGACCACTCTCGACTATCTCTCCTTCATAAAGCACATGAATGATATCTGCGTTCTTGATAGTTGAGAGACGGTGAGCAATAGCGACTGTCGTACGTGTCTTCATCAATCTGTCAAGAGCTTCCTGTACCAGGTGCTCTGATTCGGTATCAAGGGCTGATGTAGCCTCATCCAATATTAGGATAGGAGGATTCTTCAGTATGGCACGAGCTATAGACACACGCTGACGCTGACCACCAGACAGGCGTCCGCCTCGGTCACCTATCATTGTATTATAGCCATTCTCACTCTCCATAATGAAGTCATGAGCATTCGCAATCTTTGCAGCCTCTATCACCTGCTCCATTGTGGCATTCTCAACACCGAATGTGATATTGTTGTAGAAGGTATCATTGAAGAGGATAGCCTCCTGATTGACATTGCCTATCAACTGACGCAAATCATGAATGCCGACCTCCTTGATATTTTTACCATCGATATAGACGCCGCCATCCGAAACATCATGATAGCGAGGGATAAGATCTACCAGTGTTGACTTACCAGAACCCGACTGACCTACCAAAGCCACAGTCTTTCCCTTTGGCACTGTGAGGTTAACATGCTTCAGCACTTCGCGTCCTTCAATATAGTGGAAGGAAACATCACGCAGTTCTACTTTATCCTCAAAACTGCTCAATGGCTTTGGATTTGGTAACTCCTTGATAGGATTCTCCGCCTGAAGGATATAATCAATACGATCCATTGAAGCAAGACCCATAGGGATGTTATAGCTTGTTCGAGTCAAGTCCTTGATAGGATTGATGACACTATAAAGTATCACCATGTAGAAAATAAATGTTGAGGCATCGATAAATCCCTTACCTTCCAGAATCAACCATCCTCCAAACAACAGCACTACGACAATTATTATAGTTCCCATTGTTTCGGAAACAGGATGTGCAGCATTCAGACGTCGCATCATGCCTATCATTCCACGACGGAACTCATTATTAGCGAAGACGAAACGCTTGCTCATCTTGTCCTCTGCTATGAAAGCCTTTACTATACGTAATCCACCAAGAGTCTCTTCTATCTGTGCCATTATCTCACTGAGACCTGCCTGCACATTAGATGACTGACTCTTCAACTTCTTACTAACAGCTCCCATCACCCATGCTGCAGGCGGAGTAACACACAACACGAACAATGTCAATTGCCAGCTGACAGTAAACAATGTAGTGAAACAAACTATTATTGCTATAGGCTGACGAATCAGATTGTCCATACCAGAAGTGATTGTATTCTCAACCACCTGAACATCAGTACTCATACGGACTATGATATCACCCTTACGTTCAGAACTGAAGAAACTAAGAGGCAACTTCAATATCTTGTTATACAATTCTGTACGTATATCTCGAACAATACCAGTACTGAGTGGCACCATGATATTCATAGAAGCCCAATAGCCTGTGCATTTTATTGCAGTCATGATTATCAGCAGAGCACCCATAATACACAGTGTAATAAATGCTCCACGAGAAGCAATCATATCTTGCACCAATGCATATCCATTATTCACAATGACTTCTTTGTTCAATGTACTCCAAGTCCAATCCTGATATTGATAGACAGTCTGGTCTATCTTGAAAAGAATATTAAGGATAGGAATCAGTACTACGAATGAAAAGACATTCATCCACTGAGAAAAAATGTTCAGCAACACAGCCCCTACAATATATAGTTTGTAAGGAGCCATATACCTCGCCAAAACTTTAAAGAATTGCTTTAGCATTATAGTTTTTGTTTATTTGGCGTCAAAAGTACAAAAAAATTCCCGAATAAAAAAATTTATTCGAGACTTTTTATTCTTTTAGCCATGTTTCGAGCTCTTTTAGCATTAAATCATGGTATTTCCACGTATCTCTAAAGCCAAAACCGTGCCCACCTGACGGATAAGCAAAGAATGCGGCTTTTTTGCCTGCTTTACGCAAGGCAGTATAATATTCCAATCCATTTGTCAATGGAGGTACTGCCCTATCATCGCTTGCTAAAATTATTATTGCTGGAGGAGTCAAACTATCCACTGCTTCATGACTGCTCCATTCTTTCACAAGATTACTATCCGCACGGGCATCACCAAGGAAGCCGACACAAGAACCTTTATGCGTCACACGCTCATCCATACTTATTACAGGATAAAACAGCACAGAGAACTTTGGGCGCAACTCAGCTGGAGCGTGAGTACTTACTGCAGAAGCCAGATGACCACCAGCAGAAAAACCTTGTATGCCGATGTCACTTGAATTAACATGCCACTTTTCTGCATTTTCCTTAAAGGTCTTTATTGCCTCATACACATCTGATAATGGAACATTCCTATCTCCTTTAGGCATTCTATATTTTAGAACTGCGTATGCAATCCCCAAATCGTTATAAAAGGCTGCCCAGTTATGACCTTCGTTATCCATTGAAAGATGGCTATAACCACCTCCCGGGCAATCAACGACAGCACGCCCTGTTGCCTTATCAGCATCAGGCAGATACACAGTCATTTCCGCTCCAGTAGAGAGTTTTACCAACTGTCCCTCTGCAGCCATTAATACTGGAGTCAAGAAAGCCAACAAAAGAAAAATGCTCTTCTTCATTATTAGTTATAACGAAGTATCTGACCAGGACGGACCTTTACGTTCTTTGAAATATGGTTCATCTTACAAATCTGCTCAACTGTAGTATTACGCTTTCTTGCGATACTGCTGAGAGACTCGCCTGCTACGACTTTGTGATAGTGTGTAACAGTCTGTCCATCCTGTGCATCTTGATTGTCGCGAGCAGTGCGTGCAACAGTACGTGATATTGAAGCCAGTTCTCTGCGGAATTTAGACTTTCGGAACATATAAGTATCTGCAACAACATCCTGATTAATAAAATCAAAGAACGTTGTCGGATTTATAGCCATTCCACAAAGACGTGTCTCAAAATGCAGATGTGAACCTGTTGAACGGCCCGTATTACCGCCCAAACCGATTGGCTGACCAGCTCTTACGTTCTGGTTCTCTTCAACCAACCATTTTGACATATGTCCATAAACAGTTTCGAGACCATTGTTATGGCGGATTACGACATATTTACCATAACCAGCGCCCTCATATCTCACGATTCTCACCTTTCCAGAGAAAGCAGCACGAATGGTATCGCCTATATAGACCTTAATATCTATACCCTTGTGCATTCTACCCCATCGAGCGCCATAGTTACTTGTGACAACACGACTTTCACATGGCATATGGAAACCTCGAAGATTAATTCTAAAAGAATCTGGCAAAGCTGATTCACGATGCGCATACTTATTGCTCCATTCAGGATATAACATTGATGCTGGAGCCTCAGCCTCTTCACGTTCAATTGCTGAACGTAACGCAAGTGTATCAAGTTTCTTCATGTGTTTGTCGAGTGGAGCCTGCATTGCTATCAAATCCTGAGCAAATGACGGGGCCGCGACAAAAGACAATACAATAGAGATTAATACAATATACAAATATCTTAACTTCATGATTTTAGCTTCTCTCTCGTTTAGTTTTGTGCCAATATTGGCGGGGGTGGATACAAATTCGGTTGCAAAAGTACGAAAAAAAATTGGAACAGAGTAAAAAATTAAGGTTTTTTAACCTTTAACATCTCATCCACCTTCTTTAATTGTGAGGCAAAAGACTTATCTTTTTCCTTCATCTCACGTACCTTATTAATACTATGCAACACAGTACTATGATCACGTCCACCTACCAATTTACCAATTCTGGCGGCAGGAATATTTGTATATTTATCAGCCAGATACATTACTATCTGACGAGGCATAACGAGTTCTTTCTTTCTTGATGGGCCTTTAACCGCATTGGGGGTAACATCAAAAAATCTGCAAACAGTCACAAGGACATCATCAACAGTAAGAGGCATATTATCTACTTTGACAGCACGCTGCACAACGCGCTCGACAAGTTTCATATCTATGCTGGAGTTATAGACAACGCTATATGCCATCAAGGAATTTATAATGCCTTCCAGTTCGCGGATAGAATTATTAGCTGTCTGCGCAATGAAAGCAACGACATCTTCAGCAATCTTCACTCCATCACGAGCCATCTTGTTATGCAATATATCCACACACAGCTGAACATTTGGCTGTTCCATCTCAGCCATCATGCCACTCTTAAAACGAGACAAGAGACGTTTGTTCATGCCTTCCAGTTCAACAGGTGCTCTGTCGCTGACAAGTATTATGCGCTTGCCGTTAAGAGTCAGGTGATTGAATATATGGAAAAAAGCATTCTGCGTTTTCGTAGCAGTCATCCACTCCTGCACATCATCTACGATGAGCATATCAATGGTTTGATAGAAGGATATGAAATCGTTAAATTCGCCCTTTAGGTTTGCCTGTGTGAACTGCTGCTGAAACATCTGTGCACTAACGTATAGCACGCGTTTTTCAGAATATAGTTCCTTACAACGGTTTCCTATAGCATTTACAAGATGTGTCTTACCACACCCAGATGGCCCATATATAAAGAGGGGATTAAACTGCGTCCCAGCCGGGTGTTCTGCAATTCTCATTCCGATTGAACGTGACAGCCTGTTGCTGTCTCCCTCCACGAAAGTACGGAATGTCTGTCCTCTATTGAGGTTTGACTCTATATCAGGCTTTGGTGCTGCAGGTTCTTCAAATGTCAATCCGCCCTTCTGATTTTCCCTCATTACGATATGCCAATTAAGGCGTATCAAACCAAAGGTATATTGTATGGCTTTACGGAAAATCTCATACAATCGTTCATCATTCTCGATGGTTTCAGAAATATACTGGCTGGGAATACGCAATACAAGAGTATTCGAGGCTATTTCAAAAGTCTCGAATTCGACGTGAGAGAACAAACGAGAATATTCCTCGTCTCCTATATTCTCACGAAAGAATTTCTGGCACGAAGCCCAGAGTTCCCTCTTGTTTTGGGTCATTTCTTATCTTTCTTCTCTTTTCTGCCAAATATTGAGAAATGAACATATCTCATTGGATGAGCCTTAAGGTCAATCATCAGAGAATCAACATGTGACAATGTTGAGGAGAGGTGATTATATGCAGCAGCATCGTGCAGAAGGAGTCCAACAGTACCTTCTTTTGAATTCAATGCTGTTGTCATACTCTCAACATTGCTAAGTGTATGATCAATCTTAGCCATCATGCCATTAACATCTATGTCACTCAGATTTTTAGACAGTTTTTCAGTATGGGCAAGAGTATTGTTTGCATGTTTCATCATGCCTGGCATAGCATAGTGCAATTCCTTCATCAGGCCATTCAACTCATAAGTTGTCTCCTTCAAGTTTGCAGACATTCCGTCCATATTAGTAAGAAGACTAGCAAGTGCAGGATTAGAGAGTATCATGTTGATACTTGTCATAATACTATCTACCTTTGGTATGATAGCCTGAACATTTGGCATCATTTCTGCAACCTGATCCATTGCACCTTTCTCATCAACACCTTCTATGACATCACCTGGTTTCAAACGCTGTGCTCCCTGTTTACCAAGAAGCAAGCTAACCTTTATATTTCCCATCAGGTCAGTTTCTATCTTTGCCTTTGTACCATAAGGTATATACAGACGTGGATCTATCTCACACTCCACTTCTATAGGACCTTGCTTTTCAAAGTCAAATATAATTTCTTTAACCGTACCGACCTTGTATCCGTTTGCATAGATAGACGTATTTTTCGCAAGACCTTTCAGGTCAGTAAACGTCATCTTGTACTCTACATTGTTATCAAACAATGACATACCCTTCAGGAAATTCAACCCGAAAAACAAAAGCACGATGGCCACAACAGCCGTCAATGCAATCTTCACTTCTCTTGAAAAATACTTTTTCATTTTACTCTTTGTCCATCCTTAAATTTAACAACGAAACATCCAGGGAATGTTTTATTTAACTCATTACAAAATTTATATGCTTCTCTCATTGATTCAAAGGAACCTATAGTATATTTTACCATTCCTCCCTCTTTGTAATAATCAAGGTCTGTCCGTCCTTTCAGACGAGGGTCATTCTGTTTGAGGACTCTCTCAGCAACCAATACCTGAACTTTGTACACCATTGGAGAAGGTTGAACAGATTGTACAGGCTGTACAGGTTGTGGCGTAGGAACAGGGGACTCTACAATATCTGTTTTTACAGGAGTCTCCTCTACCATTCTTTCTTCTTGTAGCACTTGTGGCTTTTCCATTATTATCGAAGCCCTCGAGTTACTATTCTTATTCTTATATTGAGCAAAAGCATTGTATATGCCTCTTGCCAGTTTGTCTATACCGTCAGGACTATTCAGAAATCTCTCTTCATCAGGAGTAGAGATAAATCCCAATTCTATCAGGCAACTTGGCATAGATGTCGCTCTGAGTACGAGAAAACCGGCCTGCTTGACGCCTTTGTTTATACGTCCAGCCATTGAACAGGCATTACTCTGCACATATTTTGCCAGTTCTACACTTTTCTGCATATTATTATCCTGCATGAACTCAAAGATAATATAACTCTCTGCAGAATTCGGATTAAATCCCTGATATGTCTCTCTATAGCCTTTTTCCTGAAGGATTACCTGGTTCTCTCTCTTTGCAACTTCCAGATTCTCTGCTGCCCTGTGCATTCCCAATGTATAGGTCTCCATACCTCTTGATATGCGACCACTGGGCAGAGAATTCGTATGGATACTGATGAACAAATCTGCTTTTGCCTTATTAGCGATTTCTGCACGTCCGTTCAACGTAACAAACACATCAGTCTTTCTTGTATAGATAACCTTTACATCAGGGCAGTTCTGCTCAACATATCTTCCAAAAGCAAGCGCAACATTAAGATTTATGTTTTTCTCTTTCGAGAAAGCGCCAATCGCCCCAGCATCATGTCCACCATGCCCTGCATCAATCACGAGAGTGAATGGCTTAGCGCCCATGTTTACTGAAACAGCCAACATGAAACATAATACCATTATATATTTTAACCTATACATAGATACGTGGAAAAACCTTGCAAAGGTAATTTTTTTTTTTTACTTATCCACAGAGCATTGAATATTTTAAGGTTTATTAAGAATCGAAAAATAAAACTCAGAAAAGCCTGATACAAATATGGAGAAAAAAACTATCTTTGCACGAAAATTTAAAACAAACGATTATGGCAAACCAAAAAGACAATCAACTTCAACTTGACTTATCACCAGAAATAGCTCGTGGAGTATATAGCAACTTCGCTATTATCTCACACTCCCATGCAGAATTTGTTATGGACCTTTCTGCTACCCTGCCTGGACTCGAAAAGGCACAGGTAGTAAGCCGTGTAATATTGGCTCCAGAGCATGCAAAGCGTCTTATGCTGGCATTGCAGGACAACGTAATGCGTTACGAAAAGGAATATGGCCCAATATCCCTCGACAATAAAGCAAATAAAAGTGCCCCTGTTCCACCAAGAACAGCAAACCCATTTGGAGAAGCATAAAATATGAGATTCGCATTTAAAATGTTCCTCAAGCCTGGTTGCGAAGAGGAATACCAGAAACGCCATGCTGCCATCTGGCCGGAATTGGTAAAGATGATAAAGGATAGCGGCGTCAGCAACTATTCCATTTATTGGGATAAGGACACAAACATCTTGTTTGGATATCAGGAGTGTGAAGGTGATGGCAATACTCAAGACACATCCAATGGTATTGACCCTATAACCCAGAAATGGTGGGACATGATGGCTGATATTATGGAGGTAAATCCAAAAGACAACTCTCCTATCACCATTCCAATCAAAGAAGTCTTCCATCTTGACTAATCAATATCTATTGGGCACCATTTATCTCGATAATCTAAGATTTCATGCTTTTCATGGAGTGCAGAAGCAAGAACGTAATGTTGGTAATGATTACATTGTCAACGTTTCTGTTCAATATCCCCTTGAGCCAGCATGTGATTCTGACGACGTGAATGACACTTTGAACTATGCCACTTTGGCTGACATCGTAAAAGAAGAGATGACTGTTCCAAGCAATCTCCTCGAACATGTAGCACAGCGCATAGGCAAAAGCATTTTTGCTCAATTTCCATTAACAGAAAGTGCGACCATCGATATCAAGAAAATCGCCCCGCCATTTTCCGTCGATTGTGATGGAGCTGGAGTAAGAATAACCATGCAATCTTCCCTTTAACTCCCTTTTTAACTCCCTTTTTAACTCCCTTTTTAACTCCCATAAATTAAATATGCAGCAACACAAGCTAAACATCGTATTATGTGGCACTGGTACCGTCGGAGGTACTTTGCTTCAACAGATAGCTAACCAACAGCAGACATTGTTCCGTAACAGAGACATTCTACTGAATGTAGTGGGAATCGTTGATATATTCAATATCATGACCAACCCACGCGGAATAGACTTGGACCAGTTAGGCCTGAAAGAACAGGATTTGAGTACCTTCCGCAACATTTTCTCTAAGAATCCGAAGTCAAGCCTTCAGATTATTCATGACGAAGTACTGGCTTTACGTGAACAGGTTATCCATCCCCTTGTCTTTGTTGACTGCACAGCAAGCTATGAGATAGCCGCTTTATATCAGGAATTTATCGAGCACAACATCTCTGTTGTCTGTGCCAATAAAGTTGCTGCCAGCGGCGATTTAGAGAGTTTCCGCAAGTTGAAGACAACAGCCATCAACAATGGTGTAATGTATAAATACGAAACAAATGTGGGCGCTGGTTTGCCTCTTATCAGAACTATCGACCACCTCGTTTCTTCCGGCGATAAGATTACTAAGATAGAGGCTGTTCTTTCTGGCACCTTAAACTACATCTTCACTCACCTGAGCGAGACTTGCACATTCTCTCAGGCGGTATTGAAGGCAAAAGAGGCACACTTCTCCGAGCCCGACCCACGCATAGACCTCTCTGGAATCGATGTGATACGCAAACTCGTTATCCTGGCTCGCGAAAGCGGATATGATGTCAGTCAGGAGGATGTTGAGAAACATCTCTTTGTCCCCAACGAATATTTTGAAGGAACACTTGATGACTTCTGGAAGAAGTTGCCACAGCTTGACGACCACTTCGAACAACTCCGCAAAGAGGTTGAAGAAAAGAATCAGCATTTGCGCTTTGTAGCAAAGCTTGATAACGGAAAATGTTCCGTAAGCCTCGACAAGGTCGATTCCAAGCACCCAGCCTTTCATCTTGAAGGCTCCAACAATATTATCCTCATCCACACAGACAGATACAATCCCCACCCTATGATTATTCAGGGCTACGGCGCAGGAGCAGGCGTAACAGCAGCAGGTGTCTTCTCTGACATATTGTACGCAGCAGGGGTGTAATCGAATCACAATTTCTTTAGATAAATCACAATTTTCTTTAGGTTAATCACTCTTTCAATGTATAACCAGATAAAAAATATTATCCTTGTGACAAAATTCAATTGCAGGTCGTGAAATGTAAATTTCAGGACGTGGAATGTAAATTGCAGGACGTGGGATATACATTGCACGACGTAAAATGGAAAAAATATAGTAATATGGGAAGTTATGTTATTAAGGAAATGCCTATTGGCATGGGTAATGGTAGTGAAGGGAAGGTTTTCCCCAAGATGCAGGTTTATTCAGAGTTCGATTACGACAAGGTGGTAGAACTCGTCAACGACTATTCTCCAGCCTTTAGTCCTGGTACTGTGCGAGGTGTACTGGACACTCTGGCGGTGGTCATGAAGTCGTATCTCCCAATGGGACACACCTTGAAAATAGACAATATAGGCGTTTTCTCGCTTGCTTTAGAATTTGTTGACAACAAAAGTGAGGCTAAAGAACAGCAGGAAGACGATGCAAAGAAGAAATACTGTCATGTAAGGGCCAAAGACGTGAATTTCAAGGTAGATAAGAAACTGGTTGAAGAGATTAACAGGGAGAATTCTTTCGAACGCACAAAGGGCAATCTTAAAAAGACCTCGCCATATTCCCTTGAAGAACGTCAGAAACGTGCGCTTCGTCACATCGATAAATATGGCTTTATCGCCCTGCAGGAGTATGCCAACCTCAACGAGCTCAGCTACAGTTCAGCCTCAAGAGAGCTGGCAAGACTCGTTGTTGACCCCAAGTCTGGCATCAAAGCCAAAGGAGCAGGCTCGCACAAGGTCTGGGTGAAGAGAGAATAGTTCCTCCTTACCTTTTTACAAGGTACGAATTCTTAATAGTTTAACATATGTGTATAAAAAAGGGTAGCAAGCAATTTGCCACCCCCACTATTAGTCGCAGTTCAAACTATTATTTCCATTCATAAGTATGGGTTGTCGTATATATACCACCTCCATCTTTTTCCATTACTACCAACTTTATAGGAAGTCCTTCCTTTAACGTCCAATCATAGGTTATTTGCTCACTGATTTCTCCATCGTTGTTGACCTCTGTGAACTTTGATGGCAAATTTCTGGAAGACTTACCAAAAAATTTTCCTAAATCTTCTTCGACATAATCGAAGACAAAACCTTGGGGAGCAGCATAACTTGTGTATTCATAATTTTTTCCTCCTTTACTCGTTGCGTTTTCATCAGGTTGCCATTCAGATTGCCATTTAATGCTCGTTAAATTGCCATTGTTCCAGATATATTTATAACGTCCAACCGTTTGATTCCTTGTGGCAAGGTAGCTGTTTTCATAAGTATATTGGTTTTTTATTGTTCCGTTTACTTCCTCTGAAACAATTAAACCATTTTCAAGCGTATATTTTGTTTCCATACTTCCTCCTCCATAAGCATAAAAGTGTTTTTGAACAATAAGGTTGTCTATATAGGTGTAGACATAGTAACCCCCACTATTTCCATTCTCTTTTTTATCTTTTCGAATAATCCGTCCCTGACTGTCGTAGGAATATTCATAAGTAATATTCTCATTCTCTCTCTGTATTGTCTCTTTGACCAAAAGCTTGTCAGGGGTTATTCCGCCACTTTCGCTACTTCCACCTGGCACACTATCATCATCATCACTACCTCCACAAGCAGAGAAACTGACACTCATAAGCACTGTAAAAAGTGCAACTCCAATAAATCTTAATGTTTTCATAAGTCTGTAATAACAAATTGATTAGTAAATATCATTGCCAACCAATCCCAAGATGTCAGCGAATTATTATTAAAGAGTGTGGGACTATTGTCATTATCGTCATAAGGTTCTGGACTACCTGCTACAAATAATGAACAATAGCCCACAACATTAAGATATATCATTCCCATAAGGGTACAATTATCCTAACGATGTGAGCATATTGCCATCATCCTTGTAGCTAAGAATTGTCCAGATTCTATGACAGGATAAACGTCAATCGCTCTTTTGTTATGTTTGAGCCATTAAAACGCACCCCAACACTATGGAGCACTTGAAACTCGGAGCGAAATTACGAAAAGAAATCAATTTTTAGTACAAAAACTACAAATTATTAACAATTTTTAAATATTCTCGTTCATTATCGATGCAGAATGGAAGTATAATTATCCTAAAAACTTCTTTATCTCTGCATCTACGACATACATGTCACCATCAAACGAAGTTGCTCAAATAATTGACAACTCCAAATTTTATCCGAAATTTTTCGCAATGCCCGCTTCTCCCTAGATTCCAGCTACAAACACAACTGGTTATATAAAAGATGGCAGAAAAGAGAGGCAAATTATTTTGCTTGAACTTCCAATAACACGCCTAAATTGTTCAAAAAATGCTGCATATTTTTGCATTTTTATTTGGTTGTTTGCATAAAAATTCATACCTTTGCAAACTGAAACAATAAAATATCGCAACATTGCAATTGAGACTTGATAAAATCAAGAATATATGCAAAAGACATATAATAAAAACGATAGACTGGCGGCATTGAGGCTCTTGCTGACTCAAAATGAATTGAGTTCTCAGGAGGAAGTCATACAGGCTCTTGCCCGCCAAAATATTTTCGTCACACAAAGTACGCTGTCACGCGACTTCAAACGATTGAAAGTTGCAAAAGCCACGAATGGTGATGGCAATTACTATTATACCATTCCACGCGAGACTGCATACAAGAGGCAACATAATCCTGTGCAGCATGCACAAGGAGTAACTTCTGAAGTTACACAGAACATTCAAAATGCATATCGTGGCATTTCCTTCTCAGGCAATATGGCTGTGATACACACTCGCCCAGGGTTTGCAACTGGCATAGCAAGCAATATAGACTCTGCTGCCCTGAAGGATGTTCTCGGAACAATAGCCGGAGATGACACCATCTTCCTCGTAATAAGAGAAGGTGTAACCCATTTGGAAATAACAGATCAACTGAGTGCTGTTATTCCAGATTTATGATTAAAAAGAGGAGTGAAAAAGGGAGTAAAAAAGATAATAAAATAAATAATGAATACAGAAAACAAACATAACATTCGCATATTGGTTGCTGACGCATCCCATGAGAAATATGTAGATGAGATTCTTGACACAATCCGCGAAGCTGCCAAAAAGCGTGGCACTGGTATTGCAGAACGCACCCATGAATATGTAGCCACAAAGATGAAAGAAGGAAAAGCCGTTATCGCCCTTGACGAGAACGACAAGTTCGTTGGCTTCTCATACATCGAGACATGGGGTAATAAGCAGTATGTTACCACATCGGGTCTTATTGTACATCCTGACTATCAAGGACTTGGTGTAGCAAAACACATCAAGGACTACACCTTCACACTTGCAAGAG
>Ga0326512_10002189_pt1 | contig 14467 bp, 16 predicted proteins | sample 1_2617_0518_D_FD_203652 | JGI IMG/M metagenome (GOLD analysis project Ga0326512, IMG submission 203652) | Bovine rumen microbial communities from UC Davis, California, United States - 1_2617_0518 | ecosystem: Host-associated > Mammals > Digestive system > Stomach > Rumen | place: USA... | reverse complement strand
ATTATTGACGTAAACAGAGGTGTGTTACACGATTCTGAGATTACTGATGATGTAGAACTTGCTAAGTTCAAAGAAGCACAAGAAAATAGACGTGCAGCAAATAGAGGTTCTAAGGATACTACTCAAGAACCCGCATACAGTGTTACTACACAGATACAAAATGACTCTACTGGAGGTCTTGGATTTAACAATATTCCAGAATATGCTTCAACAGTATCAAGTAGGGCTAGTCAAAAAATTGCTGCTGCAGAAAAGAAGTCTGGCAAACCTTTGTCTGAGATGGAGAAAAGGAGGATCACTTCTGATGTAGAACGCAGAATACAACAAGAAGCTATTCGTAAGTATAATTTAGCAGGATACAGTATGAGCGAATCTGTGTTGAAAGCTGGTATATCTACTGCTCCTGTTGACGATCTCTCTCGTGCAATATGGAGTGATCTTGGATACCAGAACAGCAATAGAAATGAGCAGATTGACGATAAGGGATACATCAAGCTTACAAATAGTCAAAAGAAGAATCTGTACACAAAGAATCAAATAACTCAATTATACGCAAGAAAGCAGTATCGAAATAAAGTTGCTAAACCTAACACAACGAAAGTTACTTCTGCTAAAGTAGAATATACAGACAACGTATATCGAGTATTTGATCCAGAATTAAATAGACATAGATTCTTTGTTGCAGTAGAAGGCAATGACGGAGAGCGATACTACATCGAAGCTACGCAAAATCTTGATCCACGAAGTGCTAATGGACAAAGAGTTGACGCTAAACACAACAAGGACGTTGGACAAGGATCTAAGGCGTTGTATAATGTAGAAGGAAATGACTAATCCAAATACAATATAAAATGGATAGAAAGAAACTATATAGGCAATTATTAGACAATAACCCTTTGAGGGCAGCAGAACTAACAGAATATAAGAATAATGTTGCCAGATAGACGAGGGCTAAGAAAGAAGCCTAGAAAAAGGCAGAGGCTGCCAAACGGGAAGCTTTAGAGGCTAAGGCTACACCAAAACAAGAAACTCCTGCAGCGAGCAAATGGGATGCTCCTGCAGGCAGTCATCTTTCATCAGTTGCTAATGATATACCAGCAGCTAAAGTACCAGACTATCTCCTGAGGCCAGATGATAAGCCTCAGCGAGATCAGTTTAATAAGTTCTTAGCTGGACAAAGACGTCAGATGTTCGATACTGTTGCGAGAAAGACCAACAGTTTGATGAATATGTATACCGGCATACCTGATGAAGATGCAAAAGTAGATGCATATAAACGTGCTACTGATCTCACAGCCATGATGAACCCCGCAGACGAAGAGTTCTCGTGGGGTGAAGAAAATTACGGTCTAGTTCCTTGGCTTTCTGATGCGTTTAGCGCTGTGGGTCAGAAAATGAACGAAGGGCAGCTTGAGGCTGCTTATGGCCAGATGAACAGAGCACAGGAGTGGATTGATACATCTGACGTCATATCTGAAGGCTTTCAAAAACAACAGAAGCTTGACGACATTAATAGCGCATTAAAATCTATAGAAGCATTCTATAGCGGTACACCACAGTGGAAAGATGTTGACAATTATGCCGTTCTAGAGAAAGATATGAACGAAAAGATAAACAAGCTTCGTACATATTATCCAGACATAACAGTTCAAAACTTTCCGGACTATCACAAACAATTGCTACAAGATCGCGCAGAGTTGGCAAGCGATCTACTTGACTCAAATAGCCAATACAAAAAGGCTGAACGAATTCTTACACAAGCTCAAGCTGGATATAATCTAACTGGTGGTAAACATCTACTTAGACAGATTGGAATAATGTTCCATGATTCTCCAGCTGTATCTTCACGTTGGACAGGCACTACTTCTGATTACTTTGGAGATCGAGTTGACGAATCGCTTGACAATCTTGCCGGCTATCAAAATGCATCTCCAGAAGAGAAGAAGCAAATGATTGCCAACTTTAGAAAGGCTCTTTATGACGTGCAGCGTTTCGACGAAAATCAAGTAAAGATACAAAAGCAAGAACTTGAAGATTGGAATAAGAAACATAAGATTTCCAAAGAGTGGCATGACAGAGTAAGACGAGCTCAGAAAAACTATGAGAATCCAGATGGATTCTGGAACAAACTTGCTGCCAACTGGAATGCAGATAACTTGCTTTACAACCAAGTAGAACAGTTTGGTTATTCAGCATCTTCTTGGGACAAACAAGCTGCTGCTATGGCAATAAACATGGCTGCCATGGCACTATCTGGAGGTTCTAGTATTACTGCAAACATAGCTGGTGGTACACTTGCTACAACTGGAGCTATGATAGGAGTTTCTTCTGGCTCAGATGAAAACAACCAAGAAGTAACAGAAGGTCTTAAAAAACGTATTTCTAACAGCTTACAGAACGCTGGAAAGGATGTCGTTGAAGATGTGATGAAAGAAGGAAAAAGGCTTTATCCAGATGCTAGCCAAGATGAAATCTTAGATAAGATTGCACATCTTGAATTCCTTCCTAACAACCACAAAGCATTGAAGGCTTTGCAAGACGCTAGAAAAGGAATTAATGCAACATACGAAAAGGATATGGCTGCAGTTGTTTCAGACGAAGCGTTTGGTGCATTTGTGAACGGCATTGGAGCTTTACCTAAAGGTGTGGGTGCTGGGCTTTCAAAGAAGTTCGCGGATAATGCTAAGTATAGGTTTGTCAGACGAAAGATAGGCAAAGCTGTAAATGCAGCGGAAGAAGCTGTAGAGTCTTCTGCAAGCGTAGGTCTTGGTCTTGCTGGAGCTCCTGTTATAGCAGCAGGAAAAGCTGCTGTAAAGTCTAAAACTGGACGATGGGTAGTTGAACAAGGAACAAAGGTTGGAGAGAAGATTGCTAACTCTAGTGTTGGCAAACTCGTTGCTGATGGAGCTGCAAAAACAGTAGAAATGGGTAAGATAATACCTGCTAAGCTTCTTGCAAAAGCTTCTCCAGAAGCTAGATACATGCTTGAGAAGAAGGCGAAGAGAGCGCTACTTGGAAAGGAAGTACTTGATCCATTTGGTAGAGTTACTAGAAAAGGTGGCATGCTAAGCTTTGCTGGAAAGACTGTTTCAAAAGGAATTAGTGAGGCTATTGAAGAAGGTAAACAGAGCATTACCGGAAAAGAGTGGGTTAACAATGAAGATCCAGAACAAGTAGTCGGATTCTTTGACTTACTTTTATCAGATGCAAGCAAAGGCCTAAAGCTGATGCCATCTGCAGTCGGCGTTCCTTTTGGTATTTCATTAGGAATGTCTAACGATCCAGAGATTTTCTCTGCTATGTTTGGTGGCTTTATGGGAAGCAACATCCATCAGGCTAGTATCAATACAGGTTCTTCTATATTAAAAGCAATTGGTTCTGGCTCATACTGGGGAGATCAAATATCTATTGGTGATGCACTCGCACACAATGCTGTACTTGACTCACACGACGCACTTACAAGATTTACGAAAGGTGCTGAGTTAGCAAAGAGACTTGCAGGACAAGACAAGAGGCGCATTGTAAACGAACTTCACGAGTATGCTGACTTCAACAGGAAGAGAAAAGAACAAGGTTTGTCTTTCGTAGATCCAGATCTCATACTGCAAGAAGAAGAGTACATAAACAAGATTGCAAATACTGCAAGATTGCAAACAACCAAAGACCAAGCTAAAGCTGCCGGCATAAAGGTTGGTAGTGACGAGTACCACAAGTTTGTATCTGCATCTGTAATGTACAATCAGCTTCAGTCTGATGCAAGAGAGAAGCTTATATAGGCACAATCTCCTATAGCACAAATAATACAGAGAGCTGTAGCAGATCTTAACAGCGAGAACGCACTTGCATTCCTTGACGGAGAAGAAGCACCTTCTACGCATCCTATAGTAGAACTGTTTAAACCTAAACAGTAGAAAAAACAACCGAAATCTGCTACTGAAGATTTAAATGATTATTTACAAGAATAGCAACGACGCAGAAATGATCAGTTTGCAGAAAGCGAGGAAGCTTTAAATTCTTCGGTTGCAAATGCATAGCAAACGCAACAAGTAGAGTCAGATGAGTCTATATTTGCTAGAGGATTGTCAGCATTGGCAGAACTTGCTGGTCTTACTGAATACTTGAACAATATAGAAACACTTGACAAGTATAAGCAGTTGCGTGACAGTCACGACGTAAGATGGATTAAGAGTAGAATCAATAAGCGTATTGGCGAGTTGAAAGCTATGATCAATCCAAGTAAGCTCGAAGAGGTAATGGCTAATCCTGCTGCATACTTTGAAGATGAGGAAACATTTGACCAGCTCAAAGATTTGTTCCAAACAAAGATGGGCGCTCAATTGGAGTATGATGCAGCAAGAATGATGAGCAGTCTCATTACTGGCGTAATGGACCCAAGTCTTGACGCTAGAACAAAACAGCTTAGAATTGGATGGAAACTTAGCAAAGCTACAGATGTTATTGCTAAACTGCAAGAGAATGTAGACAAAAACTACAAGCTTGTTGATGAAGTAAATAAGGAATTCGAGGCTAGAACAATGCCTAAGGAAACCGTTCAGCTAAATCCTGATACTTCAGAAAGCAGGGCTGTTGACGAAGCTTTAACTGCTGCTGAGGAAGAAATGTCTACACCTCAAACAAGAACTCCTTATGTAGCTCCTACTGCAGATGTTCGAGATAAAAAGAAGGAGTATACAGCTCCGACTGCTGATGTAAGAGATAAGAAGAAACAATATGCATCTCCTACAGCAGAAGTAAGACCTGCACAGCCAGAACCTCAACAATAGGTTCAACAAGAGTCTTAGACAGAAGAAATCGTTAGTGTTCAAGAATTAAATGAAGCTATTGGTATTATAAAGCAAGCTCTTAACGAAGCTAATCTTGAGGATTCACAAGCTTCTGTTCCTGCTTCAGATCCTAGGATTATACAGGCTGGTATAAAGGTAATGCTGTTTAATCTACAGAAAGGCGATTATAGTTTCGACGCAGGAATAATAGGTACATACCAGACGTTTATTGATTCTGGAATGAGTGAAGCTTCAATATGGCAGCTTCTTCCTTATTTCCCATCTTGGTACATGGCTGCTGCTGCAGACGTTTCAATGAATGAGCATTGGGAAGAATTTGACGACATAAAGACTGTAAAGAATACTGATATAGAAGCTGTGATAGCTGCATATGTAAATGCAAACTCTTCTGCAGCACAACAACAGTAGAGCTTAGAGCAGTACAAACAGGAGCTTATGCGTCAGCATGGGTTACTAGCAGTGTTCGAATCTGCAGAAGAGGTGCTTGAATATACAGGTTTTACTGCAACTGGTTAGAAATTTGCAGTGATCGATCCTGATACAAAGCGTTACGATATATACGAAGTTAAAGCTATCGGAAACAGAAAATTACTTTCTGCAGTAAATGCAGACGGCATTACTGTCATAAACAACGGACAGTGGTTAACACCTCAGCAGGTACAAGAGTTGTACAAAGAAGCTTCTAATCAACCTTCTCCACAAGATGATGCATATAGACAACTACAAGAACAGATAGATAAGGATAACGATAGGGTTGTTGCAGTAACCGGTCATGACTACTTTATTAAGGATGAAAATGGAAAGGTTGTAATGTATCCTCGTGTACATACTGTACTCGGTGATCAGTACGAAGAGTCAGAAGAGATGATTCGTGCTAAACAAGACGCCAAAGCAGAAGTAAGAAGACTTGTTGATTCTGGAGACAGAAAGGCATTGACTGAGTACATAAAAGATATAGACGGATACCAACTATATCTCGATCAACTTGATAACAACTCTGACACAAAAGAAGACGTTATCGAAGCACTTGCTTCATTAAAGTCTAGAAAGCCGGCAGGCGTGTCTGTAGAAGTAGGAAATGTAGCTGATGAAATCGTTAGAATATTCTTTGATACCGATGCTCAAACAATCACTCCGCTTAACTACAATACACTTACAATCAAGCTGCAAGGCAAAGACTTTAAGATTAGTCAGTTGATGGAGGAAGCTACATTTAATGAGCTTATATCATCTCTTACAACGCTTAAAGAAACATACGACTTACTTGGTTATAGAATCTCTTCAAAGAGACATACATGGTTTGCTGAGTTCGCTACTGCAAGTGGAGTGAGGAGAATAGCAGGAGAAACCGACCTTGTTGCAATAGATAGAGATGGAAAGTTCCATATACTTGACACAAAGACAAGTAAGAAGACTTTTGCTAAAGAGCAGCTAGCTTCTCCTACTGGACTTATAGAGTATTCTCCATTTACAGATTTACACAAGCTGTTTGACGGCAGAAATCCTAAGTGGTCTACCAAGACCCAGTATTCAAGACAGCTTACTGTTTACATGGCTATAATGCAAAAGGCAATGCCTAACATTGTTTTTGCAGAAAACCCATTAGAGGTACTTCCTATAAAAGTAGAATATAACTACAGCCTCATCGATGCGTTGTTTAATGGCGGTTAGGTTATACCTCCTATTACAAAGATGTTCAACGGTCTTTATGGATAGCCTGACAGAATAGAACTTGATGTACAACAAGATCTTATAAATGGTTTGTTTGCTACAGATGATACAACAAATCAAGATGTAGAAAATTTAAAACAAGTTATAAGGGAATACTACCGCAAAGTAAACCAAGCAATAGCTGAGGTTACTGAGAAGATTGAAAAAACTAAGCAACATCCAGAAGTTTCACAAGAGCTCTCTGCCATACTTGGTTTATTAAACAATCTTAAAGATGCCATATATAGAGATTCTACCATTCTTGTAAATAGTAATGACAGAATGACTGTTGAAAGTCTTATGAATAACATGGACTATCAGCAGAAGTTAGAGAGTTACTTAAGAATGATAGAGACTGCCATGCAGAAGATCCCTACAGTTCCACAAAAAACACCTACAACTGATGGATTTGGTTGGAAAGAGCACAATACCGCTGATAGAGACCAAGTAAACCAATCTGTTGCAGAAGATGGAAGTAGACTTGATGATGTTACAGGTAATGCAGACTTTGATAAGGAGTCTGTGTGTGAAGTAATATCTGCTCCTTATGCAAGGAAGAATGGACAAATAGTAGTTCCTATAAAGATTACATACAAAGGTAAGACATACTCTAGAATTGAGATACAAATATCTGACAATTCAAAAGGGCAAGCAATGGTTCAATAGCTAATGAACGCATTTGCGAAAAAGGGCCCAAATGACAAGATTGTTCTTACTGGGATGAAGAGAACTGCAGGAAGAGTTAAAACATTACCATCCTTTGTAGATGCAATAAAGAGCCCGCTGATTGCCGCAAAGTCTTTATATGATATATCTACCGAGTACGGAAAAGCAATGTTCGGACTCGCAAAGAGAGATAAAGATTCTAAAATAGTTCGAGTACTCGGACAGGGTAATACTCCTACAGGACAAAATGCTTTATATACATTCCCTGCAGGAAGAGGTACAGAGGGAGCTGTATTTGCAATAATCAAACCTGATTATGATAGTAGTACTACTCTTGTAACACCTCTTATTAATGTAAACTTTAGCGATGAAGATGCGTTAACGTTTGCGCAACTTATACAGCAGCGAATGCTTGGCGATCAACATTATCGTGTAGAATTAGGTGATGGTACAGAATCTGAGATACCTCTAACAGTAGAGGATCTTATATCAATGTTCTTGCCTATTGGTCAATACGATGGTAAATACAACAAAGCTTCTTATGTAAGGTTTGAGTAGAATACAGTAATATTCTCAACTCCTGCAGGAGAAAGACAATTTGATCCATCAACTCAGGCGTCATTTAACGCAATGGTTGATTACATCAAATCTTTGAGAATAAACGTAGACCAGTCTATAATTGATTCACGACTTGGAGAAGCTACTACAAATTCACACCCATTCGGAAGAATGGCAAACTGGTTTAACAGACACCCTAATGTAAACTCTATAAGAATTGGAACATCTAGATTTACTTTTGATAGAACTGATTTTAAGAACCCAAATGATCCTAGAGATAAGAAAGGACTGAGCGGTCTTGGATGGATGATTAAGTGCGGTGTGTTTATGTCAGAATATGGTGGTATACACGATCCTAGATTCTCTTTCAACAATGTAAGCATTGTTAAACCAGAAGATCAGACCGAGCCAGAAACTCCAATACCTGCACCTAAATTAGAATAGCCTTCTGCTGACGAAGAAACGTTTGATGAAAGCAATGTAATACAAGATTATGGTGACGACTACTTCAACAAAACACAACACGGAAAAGCGAAGAACCCAATAAACAAAGAAAAGGTCATTAAGCGTTTGCAAAGAATCTTTGGTAAAGATGTCGCTGTTGAGGTTGTAGAGAACATCTACGACATGAATGGTAGATTGATACCAGGAGTTGTTGGTCGTCTGTATTCTGATGTGATCCGAATTTGTGAAAGAGCTGCAGAAGGAACTGAGTTCCACGAGGCATTCCATAGAGTGTCATTGTTACTGTTACCAAAGTCTATGTAGAAGATTCTTTATCGTGGCATAAAGAATGCCATGAGAAAGAGGCTTGGTAAGAACGTTGCAGATAACGCTACAGACAGACAGATTGAAGAGTTTGGTGCAAATGAGTGCGAGAGATTCTTTATGGGCCAGACAGTAAATCTTACACTTCGTCATCCGTTTGAGTTTATACGCGGACACTATCAAGCTTATAAGAATGTAGGCAGCTTAAGATTGTATGCATTATACATGGCTATGAACAACGGATTGTTCAGAAACATGAAAACTAGAAATACAGACATTCCTGCTGCATATAAGTTCCAAGCTCACGGTGTCGGATTTGACTACATTTACGACGACAGAATGTACCAAACACTTATCAAATCTATGTTATACTATATAATGTATGCATAGAAGATAAGGAAGGACGGAAAGAATATCAACAAACTCAATTTGTCAAAAGAAATATTTGATGAACATCTTGAATTAAAAGGCAAAGATGGAAAGCTGATTGTTGGAAAGGATGGTAAACCGTTTACTCTAAGGAAAATGCTCCAAGAGAGCTGTAGAAGTGAAATCGGAAAGCTTGCTGCAGAGGAAGCTATTGAAAAGTGGGATACTGTCAAGATGGATATGATAGAGTATATCGGATCTTTCGGTATAGATTATAGAGAGTCTATTAAGAACGACGATATTGTATCTACACAGGACGCAGCAGCTATCGAAGAAGAAAAGAATGCTCTCGAAGGAGAGGTTCCAAACGATATTGGCAACCACACAAAAGAGGCTTACGAAACATCTAGAACTGCAAAAGCTACTACTGGTATACGATTCTTTACTTCTATGATCAAGAAGTATGAAACGGATGCAGACGGAAAGCAGACTGAAGCTAGAAACGAGCTTGGTTTCTATGAGTTTATGGATGGTAAAGAGGTTCTTGTTAAAATGTTCTCTGATTTGCACGATGTTAAGTCTCCTTCTTAGATGGTTAGCAGAATTCAAGATTTGGCAAAAACCGACAAAACATATGCTGTAATACGAGACATTGTATTACCTATGTACAAACATCAATACAAAGCTGATGGTACTATAAATGCTAATACAGAGCAGTTTGTTACACAATTGTTCAATCTCATGGCTGCATATCACATGGAGTTCAAGAGAATTAATGCGACAAAGAATAGACAAGACAAACTTTACACTCTAAAAGTTGAAAGCTGCGGACAAGAGTATGAATCTAGGGAATATAGAAAGTCTTGGGGTATGCTTCTTACTTATGGCGGAACATCGTTGTTTACCAGAGACGAAAACGGCAAGGTTGCCCTTGTTGAACAAAAGGGTCAAATGAACGCATTTGAAAAACTTGGTGCATGTTTTGACAAGCTGTTAGAAATAAAACAACAGTTCTCTCAAGATAATATTACAAAGCTGTTGAATGGAGAAGAGTCAACATTAAAACTCGATGGAAGAACAATAAATGTTACAAATGAACAAGACCTGTTCATACTTAAAAGAAAAGTTTGCGATATACTTAACTACATGGGCATAGAGTTCTCTGTTGCAGAATTTGACTACATGCTCAACCATAAGTATGGAAATACGTCATATTTTGACCAGCTCAATTCGTTCTTCAATGAAAGTGGTTTTGCTGACATCTCAAACTTGTGGACAGGAGATTTCAAAGTAGTTGTAAAAGATGCAAAGACTGGAAAATGGAATTGGAACGTTTATGGTGACAACACTCTCAGAAGTGGTAATAAAGTTATAGATGCTGAAAACGTTTATGTAAACAACTCATTCTGTTCTGAATTATCTAAATACAAGTATATGTATAATCACGAAACAACGGATATGCAAGTGCTTGTATCAAAAGGTAATACTTACTACTGTATATCAGAGAACAACTACATTAGCGATGTTACTGACGAATTGTCTACAGGAGGTCCTATTGTTGAAATGCTTAGCAAGTATTGCTACAACTACGCAGAATCTATAGGACAAACAGAGGATGGTAGTACAAATACATCAGCTATTGGTTCTATTATTCTAAAGATGGCAAAGGGTTTGCAGCCTGGAGAAAAACTTCCTATCAAAGTTTGTACACTTGTTCAATTCAAGACTAACGAATATGGCGATGAAGGTTCTGGTTACTTTGATATAAGCGAACGTGAGGATTATACAGCCAAAGCTTCTATACTTGAAAGTGGTGGTATTATATTCCCAACAATGTCTGATAAAAAGACTTGGGTTTACATCGAAGGAATACAACTCCCTGGTATCGAATATGGACAAGACAAGTCTAACAACTTTGAAGAGGTTGTAATGTCTGTTGACGAAGATGAAGTTCTTGAACAAATGCTTGAGTATATCTCAACAGAAGCATTCTCAATAGAGCAGACAATAAAGCAGCTTGATAACGACTAGATAAGCGATGACAAAAAAGTTGTTAATTATCACAAAGGAAAGAAGACTGCTACTGTTGTTGATAAAAAAGGCGTGTCACACAAGATTGCACAAGGAACCGTATTTAGTTCGTTTGTTGGAATGTGGGACGAAGATGGTAAGTATATATCATTTAACAGAGTTCTTGACGACGAAGGCAATTTCATCGATCCTAGACAAAACCTACAGAAAGCAAAAGATTTATTCTTCTCTAAGAGCCATGAAGAACAGAAGAGAATAGTAGCAAGAATACTTGATCACCAAACTGAACAAGAATTGTTACACCTCGAAGGTCTCGGCCTTGTAAAGAGAAATGCGAATAACGACTAGTTATTTGAGAATGTCGGCCTTAATAATGATGCAATCAAGAAGATTGCTAATTTTATTATCAAGAGTAACGCTAAGTCTAGCAATAGAGAACCTAACTTTGTCGAACTTGCACAAGCTACAAGATTATATGTGCGTGACATAGTTTCTAAGTCTATAATGTCTATACAAGAGATTGAGCGCGTATATTCTGGTAACCCCGCTTTCTATAAGTTTGAGTTTAATAACAAAGGAATGCTTGTTGATAGATCTGTAGATGAATTTAAGCGTCTTGGAGGTCTTATTTCTACTGGTATGAACAACAATACTGAGATTAAAGGTGCTCCAGAAGACGGAATGTATGTTTGTGCTCAGGTTAACAATGATGAAGTTTCTTCTACACAGATAGATAAGATAACAGAAATGATGTCAATCTGTGAATGGAGACAGGCTGCTAGACAATGTCTTATGGAAAACTTGCCACAAGACGTCCCAACTAAGTAGATTTGTGACCACGTGAACAGTTTGAGTATAGAAAAACTCAAAGAGGTTGTTGAAACATACAATCCTGACGTATACCAGATTGTAGAAAAGAAGATTAAAAAAGAAACATCTTCTTATGCAAAAGGTATTGATGTTGCCGATGGTGGTGCTTACATATCTCCATAGATGACAGAATGGCTTCTTAGAATGTGTGGCGAGTATGACGCGAGGGTTCAAAAAGCGTTTGAAATACTTAAAGACCCTAAAGCAGATATTTACAAACAAGAAGAAGCTTATAGACTTGTTACTACTAAGGTAATTGGTGCTCAAAAGTATACAGCATTCGGAATGAGGCTTTCTGAGGATGGTACAACTACTTACCCATATTACAACAAGATGGCATTGTTCCCAGTATTCAAATGTATTGCTACTGGTAAATTTGCTAAGTTGTATGATCAGATGGAAAAACAAGGTGTTCACATGCTGATGATTGACTCTGCTGTAAAGCTCGGTTCACAAGGAAGTATTGACTACTCTACTGACGACAACTTTAAGTTTAATACATACAAACAGCAGTTTAAGTATTTGCGTAAGCAGTTCAATACTAACCCACATCACAAGGACGAACAGTCTATGGGTACTCAGATGGTTAAAGTTGCTTTATCTTCTCTTGTTAGTGGTAACACCTATACAAAAGAGGATGGTACTAAGATAACCGGTAGAGAGCTGCTTGATCAAATGATGGGTCAGATTAGAGAGCTGTCAAAGCTTGGAAAAGAAAAGGTTGATGAAAGATTCTACACAGACGGCAAGATAGACCAAGAAAAGCTTGGTAAATTCCTCAGAGAACAGCTTACATCAAGAGATTCTGACAAATCTATAATTGACGCAATATCTGTAATAAAAACAACTATTGCTGATAAGGTTATAAGTTCGCTCAAGTTCCCGTTATCTGCTATATCAAGAATAAACTGGTTACAAAGTATACTTGTATCGTTCATAAACGACAAAGTTGTAGATGTTAATACTCAAGGAAATGCATTCTATCAGAGATCTGTATGGAACATGGAGGGTGATGCTAGCGAATTTATCGATGACGAAAATCTTCCAGAAAATCTCAATGGTGGTAAAGAACTTCAAATGATAATCGATGATGGTCCAGCTAAGGGAGCTATGGATTGTATCCTTACTATGGATTACTTTGCAGACGTTCTCAAGAAAGCAGGATTATAGAAAGCTTCGTTTGATGTGCAAAAGAAAGCCCTCATGGACGCTGGAATAATCGGACCAAATGCAAAAGCTTGCTTTGTTGGTTATCGTATTCCTACTCAGGCTCAATCTTCAATTCATCCATTACGATGTGTAGATGTTCTTCCAGTAATACAACATAACATTATTCTTCCTAAGGAGTTCACTAAGATTACTGGTTCGGATAAACATATCAATGTTCGAACCTTAAAAAATTCCTTTAATTGCTGGGAAGCCCTAACGTATAGGCGAGGGTTATCAGCAGCCAAGACTATACTATATTACGTTGGTATAGTAAGGTTCAACGACTAAAATTAAATCATAAATAACATACGTAAATCGTTATGAAAACTAAAATTACTAAAGAAAGTAGAAATCTACTTATTGGAATGTTGTTAGGTGACGGAACAATACTTAACAACAATGTTTATAAATTAGCTCACTGTGAGCAACAAAAAGATTATTTAGAGTGGAAAATAAAACAACTAAATGATCACGGATTAAGAAATTGCGGATTAAAAACTTATACATCTTCTTGTGGATATAACACAGGTAAAACAGTATATTATACACAACTTAATATAATACCGTTTGTAAAAGTATTAAGAAGAGTGTTTTATAAGCCTACTAAAAAGATAGGTAACAGAAAGATGTTAAACAGACTAGATGCCAAAGGTATAGCTATATGGTACATGGATGATGGTCATATAAACATCCGCAAAGACAAAGATAAAAGACCTATTGGGTTCTATATAAAGATTGCAACATGTTTGCCGAAAGACGAATTGCAAATTATTATAGACTACTTCAAAGAGGTGTGGGATGTAAACTTCTATATGTTTCATGAAGGAAAGAAAGAAGATTCTTATTCTCTGTGTTGTGGAACTAAAGAAGGTTTAAAATTTATAGATATAGTAAAACCTTATGTATCTCAAGTTCCGTCGATGATACATAAAATAACATATGATTTAAGCCAAAGAAGACGTTCTTTGGATGTACACGAAAATGTGGAAATTGGGAACACTCGAAAGAGTGAAGATATAGTCTGATCTCATATGAAAATATGAGCTAACATAAATGTTTGATATCGATAAAATCTATATAGGTTCTCTTAATTTCAACTTAAAGAAGTCTGGAGATTCCTATGTGAATGACGAGTCTGAATTTACAAGAGAACAGAACTTACAGAATGAACTTATAAGAAATTATATATCAATATTGAGAGACGATAACGGAGTTCACATTGCTCATAGATCAATCGATAACGATACAGATCTTCTTAAAGATGTTCTTGCTGATATTGAGGAAGGAAGAGAGGCTCAGTCTGAGGTAATGCCTTACGATTTCTACTGTCTTAGAACACATACTAGATCAAAGAACGACTTCTTGACTGGTAAGACTGGTATTGGACCATTTGCTCTTAACAACAACAGCTAGGTTTTGACTATGTTGTATGGAGTAACGTTCAAACAAAACTCACTTATGGATTTGTTAGGACACGGTTC
>Ga0326512_10002188_pt1 | contig 14469 bp, 16 predicted proteins | sample 1_2617_0518_D_FD_203652 | JGI IMG/M metagenome (GOLD analysis project Ga0326512, IMG submission 203652) | Bovine rumen microbial communities from UC Davis, California, United States - 1_2617_0518 | ecosystem: Host-associated > Mammals > Digestive system > Stomach > Rumen | place: USA... | reverse complement strand
CGAGCGAACTTGTTACGTTTGGTCAGACCTTCAAAGAATGATGTGGCATCCCAATTGAAGGTATCATTATTAGGAACACTCGCAGATTGTTGTGGTGTTAGTGGATGAAATGGTATCATAGAATGAACGTGTTAAGTTATGGTTTCTTCGTGACTTTACGCAACTCTTCGACCTCATGAGCCTTTGCGTCCAGCTCCGTGAGTGCCCGCCAAGTGTCCATCTTCATGATGGCATTCTCCTTGGTGATATCCCCACCAGTGAGCGCACGTATCATGGCATTTGTACTTTCACGTAACTGACTATAGATATCTGTCTGGCCATTACCCAGTAGATTTCCATTACTATTTTCAGGCGCAGGCTTGTAGAAGTTAGGAAAGAGCCCAGCAAAATATTGCTTGAGCGATGCCATCCAATAGAACACACCTACCAGATGAGCTTTAGATGGCTTCACACGATCGCTGCCGTATAACACCTGCGACATCTGCAGCAATAGCTCATCAGATTGTGTATTGAGATAACCTTGGAACAGATTATCAACATACAGATACTGCTCAAACGGAACCTTCTCGAAGTCCGCTGGCAAAGCACGGTACTTGCCAATTCGTGCGATACGAACAGGCATAGGTGCAAAGCTATCAAGAAAATCAAGGACTGATGTTGCTTGCTGAATCTGCCTGGTACTTAGATGTACCACCTCCTTTCCTCTTTTAATGAGGAAACGTTTGTCAGGCAGCTGGCTAAGCACCTTCAGGCCATTCCACTTCACGAGGCAGAGCGTTTTAACCTCTGCTGCAGACAAGTCGCGTGCAAACAGGTTATAGACCATGTGTAGCTGCTTGTCTGTTAGTTCGGCCCAATTGGTGGGTAAGGAGATATTAAATGTTTCCATATCGCAAAAGTATGAATGCTTTTACTTATAAGAAAAGACAAATTTTTGATGATTTATTTGGAATAAAATAAATATAGTCTAGTAGTTGTGATACAAACCTATTTTCGATTATGATGATTATTTATTCTTTGTTTTTAGGTGATGATATTCGCAACAAATTGTTTTTTCCAACAAATTTTGTGTGTTTTTTTAATATAAAAAGAAAAATTATCTGTTTTTTTTGTAAATTTGCAACGAGAATGTAAATGATATTAAAAACTAAAATCAGATAATTATGAAGGCTTTTCCTAATTTTAGAACTATGATTCATTTGTTGAATGTCAAAAGGAATATTTATATTCTAATTTGCATATCTGTACTTACCGTTCTCTCTGCTTGTAGTGTCAACACAAAGGGTAACGCTGGTAACGATGGTAATGGAACTGGTACAACACAGAATCAGACATCAGAACAAGAAAAAAGTGAGAAAGAAAAAGCCCTGGAAACTGCATACACACAGATGTCAAGGATTTCATTTTCGATTCAAACTAAAGAAAATACAAAAGAAATCAAAACCTATGTCAATAAGGATGGTTTTATGGATGTAAAATGGATTTTTGATAACGGCTCTTTCAATTTATTCCCATTTGGACTTGAAACTTCCAGAAACGTATATATTGACGACAATCAAATATCTTATAATCCTAGGTTTACGGCCGATGACCTTTCGGTTTTTGTAATGAAAGAGGTCGTTTTCATCTTGACTAAGAAGTCATTACAAGGAGACCCGATGGTGAGCAAGCGCAATAAAGAAATAGATATAAGTCAGTATCTCTACTATCTTGTATTCCACAACGAAGATGCTGATGAATTCGTGAAGGAGAAGGTGCAGATGCATTATGATGTCGCTATGGAACAGATGCTCGATGAAATTAACTACGTATATGAGGTTGCAAACAATTCCTCAAGCAGATTCACTTTCAAGTATGAACCATCATTATATAAAGATAAATTAAAAATTGATATGTATTTTGATGATAATGGTTATTTGACCGTTTATTCACAACGTTGGATATGATTTCTTTATAAAACTATTTATATTTGTAATTCTTTGTCTGTCAAGACAAAACAATCCTGCCGTTTTTCTCAAAAAGACGAGCGACAGACCTCTCGGCTTGTCGCTCACAATAGCATTAGTGTTATTCGGAGTGTCTAGAAACCTAGCGAAATTCAAAGATGTCTACCAAACGATAAGTTACCACTGTCCGCGCTTTCTAGTAAAAACCGCGTTTCACAACGCTATATCTCAAATAGTCGCCAAACTTATTTAAGTTTTATAATATCGCTCCACCTCGTGGTGGGATTCTTGCTCTTGAAATCATGTTTGATGGCATTGGCGAAGACTTCAGCCTTGCCTTTGCCATCTTTACGAGTGTACTGCTGGGAACCGATGACTATTGTCTCAGAGCCATGCATGCGGTTGATACGGTCCACTACCTCATCGAGGCGCCGCATCTTCTCTATCTGCTCAGCGTTCACGTCGAATAAATCCTGCTGGATGGGACTGTCAGGGCCTATACCCATGACAATCACTCCGGCTTTCTTATATTGATAGCCTGGGCGGTAGATGCTTTGCAGCACTTCGCAGGCGGCTTTGACTATAGAAATGGTACTACTTGTCGGGGTGACAAGCCTTGCCTCCTGGAAGTTCCAGTACTGGGCAAGGTCTTCGCGGAACATATTCGTATTCACGAATACACCGACTATGCTAGCGACTGTCTTCTGCTGTCGCAATTTCTCGGCACATCGGGCTGCATAGTTTGAAACATGCGTCCGTAATGTGTCCATATCTGATATCATGCCATTGAATGAGCGACTGGTACAGATGGACTTCTTCGTTGCCAGCTGTTCATTCGGCACAGCGTCCTCACCATTCAGCTCCTGCCATGTGCGGACGATGTTGATATTGTTGAACGTCAGGCGAACCCAGTCCTTGTGATGCTTGGCGAAGTCAAGGGCTGTCTTGCATCCAAGAGCCTGCAACTTAGCAGAATAGCGACGGCCTATACCCCAAACGTCCTCGATGGGACACCATTCGAGAGCTTTTTCCCGTTTGTAATCGGTATCTATCATGCAGCAATGGCGGTATGCCTCGAACTTCTTAGCCAGCTTCGAGGCAATCTTGGCCAGCGTCTTGGTTGGCGCCAGTCCTATGCTGATGGGCATACCCACCTCACGCTTTACGCGTTTGTGAAGATGCTCGCCCCATTGCTGCAGTTGGTTTAATTCGATACCATCCAGATACATAAAACACTCGTCTATCGAGTATCGGAAATAAGCTGGTGTCTCTTGGCGAATGATGGAAACAACACGACTTGTCAATTCGCCATATAGTTCGTAGTTAGATGAGAATACGGCAATCTTCTGATTCGGGAATTGCTGAGCCAGTTGAAAGTACGGTGTACCTTCTTTCACACCCAAGGCCTTGGCCTCGTTGCTACGTGCCACTACGCAACCGTCGTTATTGCTTAATACGACCACGGGAACGCCCTTTAGGTCTGGTCTAAAGACGCGCTCGCATGAAACGTAGCAATTATCGAGGTCAGCAATTCCGTACATTCTTACAGTTTCTCAAAAGTTCTGATTTGGTGAATCACAGTTCCCCAGATTTCAAACTCTTCCGGATTATCGACTTTGAAAACTGGAAAGTCTGGATTGGCGGGACGAAGTTCAATATAACCTTCGTTGCGATGGGTCAAGTCGAGATACTTCATTGTGAAGCCGCCGTCCCACCAGGCTACAACTATGGATCCGTCGTGCGGTACTACAGCTCTATCAATGATAACTCGGTCACCATCATTAAGTCCAGCGTCTCTCATCGATTCGCCTTCCACTTCACCATAGAACGAAGCTTCCGGATGCTTGATGAAATCACGGTTGAAGTCCAGAGTATCGTGCGAATAGTCGTCTGCAGGAGAAGGAAAGCCGGCAACAATGCTGGCGTCCTGCAGTTCTAGCTTGCTTTCGAAAGCACCTTTTATGATTTTGATGTTTGACATATCCGAATCTTAGTTCCCTTGCAATTCTACAATCTTGTTTACTATCCAATTTAAACCAAACGTTCGACTTCGTCTAACAGATATTGAGGAATTGGATTATCATTATATTTTTTCTTTCTATCTAAGCCTGAAAGTAACAGGATAGACATATTCTACTCTAATATTTTGTCCTTTATGCTTTCCTGGAATCCATTTCGGCATTGAGCTAATCAGTCGAATTGCCTCTTTGTCCAGTGATGGGTCAACACTTTTGATAGTCCTAACATTCGAAATTGAACCGTCTTTCTCAATAACAAACTTGCATAAGACGCGACCTTGAACACCATTTTCCTCTGCTACAGCAGGATATTTGAGATTGCTGCCCAAATACTGACTCAGTGCGCTTGGACCACCTGGGAAAGAAGGCATTTGCTCTACTACTTGGAATACTTTATCTGTATTATTATCATCTGTAGAGGATTTAAGAGTATTCTCTACAACAAAAGATTGTTGCTTGCCATCATCTTCTCTTTCGGAATCTTCCAATTCTTCGCTAAGTGAATTGCTTTTATACTCTGGATAATATTTCAATATTTGCCCAGGTCTTAAGACCGCACCTAAAGCTAGATGATTTGATTTACATAAATCAGCTTTACGTATTCCGACCTTCTTCGCAATACTTTCAAGAGTTTCTCCCTTTTTTACTTTATGATATCTTAAAGATTTCTCAGTCCCAATTTGGCTATCTGAGACATTTCCTTGACTTATTCTATCAACAAGGCCTAATCTGTAATATTGAACCCAGTCAATCTTCTCTAAAGGAAGCCTAGTGATAGAAACATGAGATTTGAATTGACCGTCAGAAACAATAGAAATTTTAAAAGTTGAAGTTTCTTTATTCTCTGCGTTTCCATACGTAACTTTAAATGAGAGGTTACTTAAACGTTCACACTTAAGAATATTTATAAAATCTTCCGAATGGTCTTTCTTAAGCTGCTCCAGATACCAAAAACCAGCCTCACTTATTACTTCTTTACCGTTTGTCAAACCCAACTTCTGTTTGACATATTGTTGTGCTTTAGCGTTTTCTTTTTTAAAATTATACTTGTTACTATTATAATCTTTAATAAATGCCTGACGAAATATTTCTTTATCTACATCTTTATCAATTCGAGCATTACAATTTTCTTTATCTACTAATATGTCAGCATGAACCACTTTACCGTTGCTGTCATACATCCTACCTGAGATACGCTTGTATTGCGGATGTGAAGCATATTTATAATAATCGATTCTATAAGGATAAGTGTCTCTTGTGTATTGGTACTCCTCTTCGTAAATCCATTCCCATCCTTTGGTATCATCAATGATGATTGGTAAACATATATCATCAAAATTAATACTATCTTCTTTATAGGAAGGTGTAGAATATGGAGAATCAACACTTGCTGTTTTGGCTTTTCTGTCAACTGGAGCTGTACGTGAAATTAAATCCTGACTCTTAACAGAGAGAGAACCCAGTAATAATATAAGCATCAAAGTACACTTCATAATCTTCAGTCTAATTATATGCTGCAAAGATACGAAATATTACTGAAATCTTTTATTTTTTTTTATTTATTTCTTTTGATTTCTCAAATTTTGTTGTATATTTGCAAAATGGTGGAACAATGAAAACTAACAAACATATTTCTTATGAAACAGTATTTTTCTTTATTGGTCTTATTAGTCTTTCCTTTAGCAGTAAATGCTCAAAATGGAAAAGAACGACTTGATTGGTCAGAATCTCCTCTATACCTGAGTTTGAAAGAATACTGCAAAAGAGATATTGTAATAAAAGATTCTTCGATATTTCTTTTATTAGATAAACATAATGTTTCATTAGAAGAAATATATCCTGCCTATTTCAGTTTGGCAGGACTAGCAGAACGCCCTTTTCCATATGTGATGGCAACTAATAATTTGCTAAGCCCTAATGAGGTAAATCAGGAATATTCGCTTCATAGATTCAATCAAATACATATGTCACTAAAAACACTTTTGAAAAATAAATCTATAGAAGATGTTTATGGTGATATAATATTAAACAATGGTTTAATGTGCAGTAAGAAAGAAAGACTAGACTATTATAATCAAGATGTTAATGAAGATATTGTAAAGGAACTACAATCTCTGTATTCAAAATGGAAAGAAATAACAACAAATTACTTGTGGGAAAAATATGTTTTGTCTCAAAGTGAAAAATTTGTTGAAGTATCAAATAAACTTGATAGTGTTCTTAATATACGAAACAATAGAATATATAAAAATGGAGTTCTAAAAAAGACCTATGGCTCTGGCCATGATGTGGAAACGATGGAAATACCATATATAGTCGACGGAAACGAATTAGTAGCCGATGGATTATGTACAATACATATAGATAACAAACAATATCCAAATGCTACAGGCGAGAAGTTTAAATCACATACACATGACATCAAGATTAGTTTAAACTTTAAAAAAGGAGTAGCAGTAAGCAAATCTTTCTCTGGTGTGGTAAAGAATTGGAAAGAAGACCAAAAGGTCTTTGATAGAGCGAGTGGAAGTTATTTCCAAAGAAAAGCAAAAATGCTTAAGGCTAAACCTGTCTTGGTAAAAACAACCAAAATAGAACAATTTTCTGATCCAGATATGATAATTCCTAGAGTATATATAGAAAGATTATTGAAGTTCGATTACATTGATGATTCTTCTTTAGCAGATTATTGTAAACAATGCCTAAAGAATCCATATCCTTATAAAATAAAAGAAGATCTTGAAAAAATTATTGAACTGCCACTAAAAAAAGTAGATTTATCCAAAATATACCCAGAGTTTAAATCTAATTAGGAGTATATGCCTCTGCTGTAATCATAGTGCAAAGATACAAATCATCCGCCTAAAACCAATAGGCGGATGACTTTTTTTTGTTCTCGAAGATTTTAGGTTTGTACAGCTCTGCAACAGTTGAACTGTGCCAGGCTGGAAAAACATCTTCGTGTTCACGGATGATGTTTACAAGGTCATAGTAACATTGAGGATGAACTTGGATGTCCGTCAGCAACTGGAGTTCATAGGATTGCAGGGAACGGATAACCTGGTCTTCAAGTGGTGTGGCTGTTCGGCCCTGAGTGATGACATGAGTACGGAAGACTTGCATCTGCTCCTGGGAGAAGTAAGTATCAGCAAGCACGTTCTCTATCTTGATGAGACGTTCGTGCAGCTGCTGATAGCTATCCCAGATATGTTCACGGATGGCGAGGCGACGACATAGGTTCAGGAACGGAAACATCGTGGCACCAAAGTATTTGCCTTGTGCCGACTCCCGCCAATCAGAACGACTGGAAAGACGGAGAATGAACGCTTCGATAGCAGCATCGCGCTGAGACTCGAGAGACGTAATCAGAGCGTCGACGCGCTCACGGGATGCAGGAACAACGTTCTGGTTAGAGACAATGCCGAAGCCGTTTGGGGTTAACACCAAATCGAGCGAAGGGATAGCGCTCATATAGGCATGACAAGCAACGAGCTTTTCCAATGGATAACGGAAACGCTCATATGGCCCTAAGCTTTCTGCTTCAGCTATTTCATTAAAGATGTCTTCAGGAACGAAGGTATCTATTGCCCATTGCTCCGCAGTCTCGAGATATGGGTAAAGCTTCTCAATCAAAGTGGGTTCACCTTCTATGGTGGCCAGTACGTTGGGAATGAGCAAACGCAGTTGCTCGTCTGTAGTGATCAGTTTCATTCTTCATCAGATTTATTGGGTGTAACAAGTTTGGCATCACGGTTCTCATCCAAGGTAGAAAGCATGATGAATGGACAATCAGGACGAACACCTTCCCAGCCGTTATACCTTATTATGATATGATGAACGGTAAACAGCAGGTCGTGATACGGTTTTTGGAGGGCTTGGGCGATGGTGTAGAGTTCACGTTTGTCGCTACCGCTGTTGTTGCTCTGGCTCTTGCCAGGCACAGAACCCACAAGGTTCGAATGTACGCGCATCGTAAAACACACCATGTTGACGGCCTCTATGATGTCCGTCGACCAGTCGCCGCCCTCCTTATCCGTTTCAACTTTGTTGATGACCACGTCGTGCTGCTCGTCACCATTTGGATTGACATAGAATGTGGAGAACAATACCTTTCCAGAGTTCTCCATACCAGTTAGGAAGTTGATAATCTTCTCTTTCTCCTCAACGACACGCTCCATTTGCTTCTTGCGGTCGGTAATACCCTCAGCCTTGAAGATACCATCCCAGAAGCGGTTGGCAATCTCGATGTGGTATTTGATAGGCGCTGAGTTCTTCAGCTTGGCTTCCTTGGCCATACCTATCAGTTTCTTGATATTGTACCAGTTGCCCTTGAACAAGGCACCATAGTAAGGAATTGGATAATAAGTACTGTCAGGTGTTGGGACGCGACTGACCACCGCAAACTTACGAGTAGAAGTCTTCGGCTTCTTACCCTTGTTCGCCTGCATACGCTCCTGCAGGTCGGACCAGGGAGAATGCACATCGAGCAGCTCAATCTTCTCCACATCCTCCTTTGAGGAAATGCACTTTCGCCAGTTGCCATAGAGAATGTACGGGATATTTCCGTCCTTCTCTGCAGGAGCAAAACGACAATAGCAAGCCTCCTTTCTGAGAATGCGTACTATACGGGAGCCGTCACCATTTAGGATGATGACCGACACACAGAAAGCGAAATGTTTTAAGTCCTGGCAGACACCAAGGAAATATGAGGGAAGGTCGTTGTCCATCAAATAGTCCTTAACTTCCAGCTGTACATTCCGTTTGGCTTCCGTCATATCATAGACTAATCCCGAACCATAGCAAACTTCAGCATTGAAAAGCTGACAAGTAGATAATGTCTCGTCCGATTCGATGAGTTCCAGAATCTTGTAAGGCATCTGGTTATCTGCTCCCCAAGGAATATACTCATACCCTTCGGCTATCTTCATTGGGTTCATATCCGACTGTTCCTTGAACACCTCGGATGATTTGGCGGTAAAAGCTGCGCTGGCTTGCAGATCAGGTATTACCTCAACTGAGTTGAAAGAGTAATCGCGTCTCATGTCTTTGAATTTTTCAGCAAAGGTATGAAGGAGTGTTCGTATACAAAAAGACACAGAATTACTGATTCACATTTACCCTGATATTCAATAATTTTTGGATTTTCCGTGAATAGAAATACAATAAGCGGTATAATTATGTTAATCTGCCCTAAAATTTAGTCATTATAAGAACAATATTATGTTATATTTCCTATATTTGCAATAACCAAAACCAACAGACCTATGTATACAAAGACAGAATCGAATGAGAAAATGACGACCAACCAGAAGAAGGTTGAATTGAGTGAGAAAAAGCCTATGCCATCTATTTGGTACTCTTAAAACATTAGCGCGACACAAACCAAGGTGCCGCGCTATTTTTTTATCCTTTATCTTCAGACGTATTTGAACAGAAAAAGTGGTAGCCCTCACAGACTACCACTTATACATAATTTATTGTAATTTATAAACGGCTCATGTCATAGACAGTGCCGCCGGAGAATGCGGCCTTCACAGGTGGCACAATCCTATGCTAATATTTCTATAGACTTGCGCCATGCTGTCTAGTATAAACACGAAACGTGGGCCAGCGTATCCCACAATCTCTACACTCCGGTTCTGGAAAACCTTGCAAAAAGACCATGAGACGACAAGCCCACGTATATACGTGAACCGTCGTACTCCGTCTTGTTTGCTAATTGAATTTTCCAGATTCGAGTGTACAAGACAGAAGCGCGTCGCTTCGTTTACCATTAAGAGTACTGCGTATGCACGTAAAGCAAGAGCAGTAAGAAAGGCTGCACCACTGCGCAACAACATTCCAGCTGCAAAGGTACGAAGAAATTCTGAATTATTCAGCATATACGGCAAAAATGTACTGTTTTGCAGTTACATATACACCTCCATGCCGTTCAGCATAAATATCTGGCACTCGCGAGTCATCCTAATCTGATTACTATCAAGCAGTTTAAACTTTCGCGTGCCTTTATAGTGGTCATACTTGATGCAGATACATCTGTGCCACTCCTGAATCTCTCCCGTCTTGGTCCAGAGTCTGATATCTACAGGTTCTGGTCGGTTCAGTATCAGTCTTGCTGTTGAAATATGAATGCTGTTCATGTCTTTGAAAGTAGTTAAATGAAGATATAAGAAGATAAAATAGCAATTACAAATACTCATTCCCGTCCGCATACTGCCACGAGAACTTCAACCGTGAGAGTTCCTTATCAGAATCCACCACCTCAGAAGTAATGTCACTAATCAGCACCTGAACCACCAGATATCCCACCATTCTCGTTACATACCTAGATGTCAGCAGCTGATTCAGCCACAATGCCTCGTCACAAGTCAGCGGAGCTGTCTCCACCTCATACTTCACCTTCGCCGACTCATCATAGAAATGTGTCGTCCGCCCACATACCGCCTCACTATGGTCCACCTCCGTCTTGACAGTCCTGGTATTAAACAGAAAAGCCGTTTCCTCCACATTGAAGGCGTTCATGAATGTAAAATGGTCCGTTGCCTGTTCCTCCGTAAAGAAGAAACGAAAATGCCTGTTCCCCAGATGATAGTCACCATACAGCACCTTACAATCCACCTCCTCATGTACATCCACCATACGTTTCAAGAAATCATAGTCAAACGAATCAATAATGACTTCCTCACTACCCGTCTGTGCACTACCCAAATCATACAGAAAAGAACGTGGTGTGTCAGGATTCTCAGCCGTGGTATAGTAAATTGTCACTCCCTTGGTACCCTGTTCGTTCGCCTTCACATAACAGCTAATGTTCACATATCCGTCAACAGGAATCAGCACACTCTTACGCGTAGTCAGGAAATTAGAGTTCAGGAAATTCGTAGAACCATTCGGATTCTTCATCCTACTGAACACCACCTTCTTTCCTGAAACCAGCGTATAAGTTGAACCGCTGCCCGTCGCCTGTGTTTCTTTTGCCGTCAACGTCAGCGTAGCCAATGCCAGCTTCTTCTCCAGCATGGCTGTTTCCACTATCTCCCGTATATCACGGAAGTTCACCTTGCCCTGAAACGGATAGTAGTCCGAATCGAACACCAAGGAACCGTTCACATAGACCATAATCTCCAGTGATACTGCGTCCGTAGTAATCACCACCACATCGGGCATATGTGATGTCAGCCCGACCGCCTCAAAATTTGTCTTTGTCTTTGTAGCCATCGTATTTAAATTATGCTGCAAAGATAAAAAGCAAGCAATCCAATCAAAAAGACGTGATATTGATAGCCATCAAACGAAGGCTATCAATTCTGCAGCTTCTGCAGCTGAATACACAGGAGCTACCTCTACCGGCTCAGCCTGCACCTTCTTGGTGCGGGGCTTACGAGCCTTCTTCTCTTTCTTAGGCTTGGCATCAGCCTCAGGCTGCACAGCCACTGGCTTGTCATGAATGCCGTACTCATCCTCTTCCGCTGCTCTCTCAGCCTCGGCGGCAGCTACATCTGCCTTTTGCCGAGCTATTTCCTCAGAGAGAGCCTTGAGAGAGGCATCCTCGATGTATAATCCTGTCTGCTTTTTCAGCAGGAATGCGAACTTCATAGCTTTCCATGCACTCTTGCAGTATGCCTGCTCTTGTTCTTCACCTGTGATGCCTACAGCCCACACATTGTTCTCACTCTTGTTAGACTTAACAACTGTAACGATAATAACTTTTGCTTCCATAATACTTTAATTTTTAAATTGTTATACTTTATTGATGAATTATTTATTTTATGCTTTATAAACTTCGATGTACGTAATATCTGCCATCAGATCCAAGGCCATGTTCTCTGCTATCTCTGTGGCTTTGGCAAATGTATCTGCCTCTACCTCATACTCGTAAAACTCGCCATCCTCGCAATTGATAACCACATTGTAGATATTGCCTGGATAATAGCGCTTGCCGTATAACCTGCTGTGGGTGAAAATCGATGTTTGTACATTCTGTGTCATAATTCTTATTTTTTAATTGTTTGACTTCTTGTTAATGTAGCTCCGAGGAGCTTTTTTAATTTTTACGTGCATATAAGAGTAGGCAGGATGAAGGCATGTAAATGCAAGGAATTACCAACAAAAATCATGGAATACCTTATTTTGTTCAAAATGAGGAAGGCTGCTGTGATTTTTATGCAGGAATAAGGAGCCGCGACTGATACTTGCAGAATGCCGCCTGCACTAACTTTGCAAAGGAAAAATAGAAAGCCGCCTCACAGGAAGCCACATGAGAAGTCAGACACATGGAGAATGGTAATGACACTATGCGCAAACATCACCACCTACAGTAGGTACAGTAAGCGCAAGTACTCTCCTACTCCTTGAAGGCAATATATCATGTGTAACCAAGCCCTACGAGGATGATAACAATGATGTAAGATGTAAGAAGTATGAGGGATGAGGCAAGATGTACCAACTACTAGCCACAGACAGTGAACGTGGCAATACCCCTGAGAATAGACAGATATAACATCGAAGAAAGAAAGCAACCTACCAAACCTAAAATCATCAGTAAAGTATAAAGGAAAATAAAGTGGAAGCAAAGTACCTCTGTCAATGTTGAGAAGTCCGACAAAAAGTGTGGAATATCAGATTAATTATGTAACTTTGCAGGCATTACTAGGTAAAGAGCAAGAAACAATGACGGAAAGAAGGAAAGCAATTATAGTAGGAGCCAGTTCTGGCATAGGATTAGAAGTAGCAAAACTGCTGATAGCAGACGGATGGCATCTGGGATTAGCAGCCCGACGCGAAGAGCCCCTGCAGGCCCTGAAAGCAACAGCCCCAGAGCGCATAGAGGTGATGCCCATTGACGTAACCAAGCCAGAAGCAGAAAAGCAGCTGATGCAACTCATAGAAAAGCTTGGTGGCATAGACCTCTACTTCCATGCCTCAGGCATCGGCAAGCAGAACCGAACCTTGGAGTCAGGCATTGAGCTGCAGACGATGGAAACCAATGCTGTCGGCTTTACCAGAATGATTGGTACCGCCTACCGTTACTTCGCAAATAAGGGCGAAGGACACATTGCAGCTATCACCTCCATTGCCGGCACCAAAGGACTTGGTCCTGCCCCATCCTACTCTGCTACCAAGGCTTTGCAAGCCACCTATCTACAAGCTTTGGAGCAACAAGCCCATCAGCGAGGCCTGAACATCCGCTTTACTGATATTCGTCCAGGCTTTGTAGATACAGCCTTGCTCAGTGGCAGTTTTAACTATCCTATGCTGATGCGCCCAGAGACAGTTGCACGGGATATAGTCAGCAGCATCTACCATCACAGACATGTCCGTGTGATAGATGCCCGCTATCGCGTCCTCACTTTCTTCTGGAGGCTTATACCCAATTGGATTTGGCGAAGGATGAAGATATAGAATATACGGACTCAAATCAGTTCGCCACCTTCACCAAACCCCAATGCATGAGGCTTAACTAACGATTCTGAGGGTTTGACGTAATTCTCCTCCAGCCATTTGTTGAAGTCTAGAGTCGTTTCATGGCCACTTCCCCAATGCATATACCTGTTATAAAGCAGACCAACCAACGTAGCCGGAATCTCATATTGCTTGGCCAGCAACCACGCGTGCGCCTGTTCAAAGTCCTTTCTCCATTCCTCGCCCCTTTTGAAGCTATAGGCCAGAGCTTCCACCCATAATTTCTCATAATCCCAGAACATGCTATACATTCCTGAATGCTTTGGACATTCATCCTCACCTCTGTAATATCTGCATCTAGGAATCAGGATCTTCCTTCTCTCCTTGGCTCTCCGCTGACGATTGGTCTCGCGGCTCTGATATCGCCTCATATACCATTCCGTGAAGCCCTCAGGTCCGCCCGATACCCATTGCTGATACCGATTCCACAATACAGCAATCAAATCTGTCGGCGTATCATCTACCTTGAACTCAGAAAATGCATGAGCAAAGTCCTCCAGATAACCCTTGAAGTCATTACCCGAATGCTTCTCATTCACCCAGTAGCACTCATAATTCCAGGCAGTTATCGCATCATTCAATTCATCACTTTCCCCTTGTTCTTCCATTTCATGAACAAACGGATTGTCATCTTCACCATTATAATACCTGCATGCCAGTATCAGGTGTTTTACTTTATCCTCCTTTGCCATATTTTAATGTTTACGTTTTGAGCAATATGTTGTTATATAGCTTTATCGCTTCTTCCATGATGACCGCATGGTCGAAAGCCAATTCTGGCAATGCTGATAGTGGCCACCACTCCGCCTTAGCAGCATCATCCTGCCCTGTAACATCAACTGGTTTATCAATGATAGCGAGATATGCCACAGTGATGGTTCTCCCTCGTGGGTCACGGTCAACCTTGGAGTATGCGCCAATCTGATGAATGGTGTCAACCTTCAAGCCAGTCTCTTCCTCCAATTCTCTGATGGCACATTGCTCCGTCGTTTCGTCCATATTCATGAATCCGCCAGGAAATGCCCAGCAACCCTTAAATGGGT
>Ga0326512_10002187_pt1 | contig 14471 bp, 23 predicted proteins | sample 1_2617_0518_D_FD_203652 | JGI IMG/M metagenome (GOLD analysis project Ga0326512, IMG submission 203652) | Bovine rumen microbial communities from UC Davis, California, United States - 1_2617_0518 | ecosystem: Host-associated > Mammals > Digestive system > Stomach > Rumen | place: USA... | reverse complement strand
CACAATGCGCCACACCGTATCCCCCACCTTGCACGGCAGGACGATTAGGCGGCCTCCCGCTTCTGCTTCTTTCCAGACCACCCAGTCGGTCATCATGTCTTGCACCTTCTCCGGCTCCAGTCCCGTGTCCTCGTAGGCGGCGAGGCGGCCAAGCATGGCGGGATATCGTTGGACATTTTCAACAGGTGTCCCGCTGCGAAATGCCGCCTTTCCATTTTCTTGCCTGTATGTCAGCCTATCCATTGTCAGCACCTCCATTTGCTCCCGACATTGATGTCGGGCACATCTTCGCTCCGCAATTCGGGCAGTATGACATCAGCCTTTCAATGCAACTTGTCATCCGTTGTCCGCATAGCGAGCAGTTGCGTTCAATTAGATCCCCAATAATGGTGCTTTTATCGTCTATCCACTCCCCATGTACCACCGGGACGGCATCAATGGTGGGAGCTTTCTCAATATCCCTTGCACTTATCACTTTTTCCATCTCATTAAAAAATCCGCAGTAGTTTTCAGCGGTATTTGCAGCTTGCTCATAAAGCGCATCCCCATCAATCAGCCGCATTGTCGTAATCCTCCTTGGAGTCCAGAAAATTGTTCAAATGGAACGTCAAAAAGTTCTCGGGGAGTAATCATGCCTCCACCCACATCCTTTCCGGCAGGCCCTCGATCAGCTGCTCAAATTTCTTCCAGAGCGGCTCTGCCTCAAAATTCCACTGAGCAGATGCCGCCGCATCATAGGCCGCGTCCACATCTTTCATGAGCTGGATCACGCTGTGGTTTTCGTCCCGCAGCACGTCCATGGCTGCCTTGAGATAGTCGTATTTGTGCCGGAGGTCATAGAAGGCCAGGAGGATTCCAAAGGACAGCCCGATCTGTGCGATCATCTCCTTCTTGGTCAGCCGCATCAGCCGTTTCCCGGCCTCCGTCTCGGCCAGCTCCTCCTCGTAGCGGGTCAGGGAGACATAGTCCTCCTGGTACCCGTCAAAGCCGATCACTTCATAGCGGTTCCCGATCAGGGCTACGGTGCAGTCGTCAAAGCTCTCCGCAGATTCCACGGAATCATAGATGCAGTCACTCAGCTGATAGCATCCAGCGGACAGCTCCCCGAATGCCAGCCGGAACTCCCACTCCTGTTCCGTGTCCCCGTCGAAGGCATCCAACAGGGTGCCGTCATCGGAATCAATCCAGTATTGGACCTCGTCGCAGGCTTCCTGGATCTCCTCCAGCTCCTCCATCAGGGCCTCATACCCCATGGAGGAGAGCGCGGGGCGCTTATAGGCCAGCGCCCGGGCCTTCTCAGCTCTCGTCTGCTCCATCGCTCTCCTCCTTGGAGTCCAGAATAAACTGCACCACCGCCGCCAGGGGCGCTCCGTCGCTGTTGGACTCGTAGTAGCACGCCAGGACTTCCCGCAGGGCCCCGACCTCCTTATCCGTCAAAAGAATCATGTGTCCGCCTCCTCTGAGGCCGCCCAGCTCTGGATCTCCTCCAGATCCTTGAGCATCACGACGCCCCGGTCATGCAGGTACCAGAACAGCAGGTCCCGCCAGGCCTGGCACAGGGTCATGAAGCCCTTCAGCAGCTTCTTCCGGTCGCTCTCGGAGATGGCGAACTGCTGCTCAAAGGCGTATGTCACATCCCCGTCGTAGGTCAGCACCACCCGGGCGTTAGGGCTCATGCCCCGCCGCTCCAGGTTCTCCAGCAGGCTCATCTGGGAGCCCACCCCCTGGAAAGGGGTCAGCACCATCCTGAGGGGCTTGTCCCCGCAGCAGAACCTGCAGCCCAGGTCCTTCTCCGCGCACAGCAGCTCCATGGCCCTCCTGGCCTTCTGATAGGCTTTGATCTCGTTCATAATCGTCGTCCTTTCTCTTGATTTGTCAGTCCCACAGGTAGCCCCTGCAGAACACATGCTCGCCGATGGTCATGAATACCCGGTCGTTCTCCCCCTCCCTGGAGAAGAACACCACGTCCGAGGGCACCACCCCCGGCCCGTGCATGGCCCGGTCGATGGCCTCGTACTGCTCCGGCCCCGGCGCGGCGGTGTCCAGATCGTAGACGGTGTCAAACTGGGCGCTGCCCTCCGCCTCTCCCTGGTGGATCACCTCCGAGACCGTGTCCGGGAACTCCGGCGACAGCACCCGGTTGAGCACCACCTCCGCCACCGCCTGCTGGCCCCGGGCCGGCTCGCCCCTGGCCTCCAGGTAGATGATCCCGGCCAGCTCGTCCATCTCCTCGTCGGAGAAAAACACCTGCCGGTACCGGTCCATCACCGGGCTGGGGCCCGGCTCCTCCTGCGCCCTCTCTATCTCCTGCGCCTTCTCCGTCTCCGGGACCGCCGGTTCCGGCCTGACCGTCTCCAGATCCGCCGCTTCCTCGATCCGTTCCGCCCTCGCCGTCTCCGCCGGGATCTCCGGCGTCTGGGCCCTGGCCTTCCCTGCCCCCAGCAGGATCACGCAGATCAGCATGATGACGTAGGGGGCCAATGCCTTTGTGTCCATGATCAGTCCTCCTCTTTTTTTCGCTTGCCCCGCTGCCGCTCCATCTCCCGGATGGCGGCCAGCTCGCTGGGCCCCACGGAAAACTCCGCCGGCTCCGAGGCGGCCTCCCAGCGCTCCTCGGTGATCCACTTGTAGAGGCCCGGGATGTACTTGCCGTCCTCCCTGGACCAGTCCCCGCTGGCCTTCTGCCGCTCCAGAGCGTCCATGAGGGTGCCGAGGGGGACGGTCACCGCCCGGAAGGCCTCCAGACATCTGGCCCGGTTGGCCCGCCTCTTTGCAGGATAGGCGCTCCAAAGCATATTGAAAGCCGCTTCCACCTGCTGCCGTTCGCCCTCTGCCTCTGCCCCGGCGTCCTGTTCGGATACCCTATCCATAGGGTATCCATACTTTCTGTTACTGGATACTGTATCTGTCTTATGATCTATGTCCTCTGTATTCTGTGCTCTGTTATCTGTTTTTTCTTTGGTACTTTCTTTTTTGTCCGGCTCCGGCGCGGCCTCCCAGCGCTCTTTCGCCGCCAGAAGGACAAACTCCCGCATCTCCGGGTCCCGGATGTGGGCCGCCACCAGCAGCACCGCATCCCGGACCTTGGGGCTCCGGCTCCAGTTGTACCGGCCCCAGTTTTTCAGCAGGATTTCCTTGGTCTCCGGGTTGTACCGGAGCACCCGGTGGACGTCCTGCATCCTGGTCAGCAGCTGCCGGATCTCCTCCCAGCCCAGCCCGGTTTCCCGGATCATCTGGTTCCGGGCGATCTGATAGCAGCCGCACAGATTGGTGTGGGGGTTGGTCAGCAGGTACAGGTACATGTACTTTTCGTGGGGGCTGAATTCGTCGTCGATCTTCGGGTCCGTCCAAAAAGTCAGCGATACATTCCGGTACACACCCATTTTTGTTCACCCCCTCAGAACGGCAGATCCCCGTCGCCGGCGCCGTCCAGGGCGGAAAACTCCCCGGGAACCGGCGTCACGTCCGGAGGCGCCGCGGCATATTGCGCCGGGCCTGCATCCGGCGGCCCGTAGGCCCCGCCGCTCTCCCGCCTGGAGTCCCCGAAGTAGACGCTCTCCGCCTGGACCTCCCAGGATGTGCGGTTGTTTCCGTCCCGGTCCGTCCATTTCCGGCTCTGGAGCCGCCCGGAGACCACCGCCATCCGGCCCTTGCCGAAGTACCGGCTGACGAACTCCGCGGTGCTCCGCCAGGCGGTGATGTCCACGAAGTCGCATTCCTTCTCGCCGGCCTGGTTTTTGTAGTCCCGGTCCACCGCCAGGGTGAAGGAGACCACCGCGACGCCGTTCTGGGTGTGCCTGAGCTCCGGGTCCCGCACCAGGCGGCCCATGAGCACGATGTGGTTCAGCATGTTTTTCCCTTCCTTTCTCTCGTTTTCACCTTTTTCGGCCCGCCTTTTGGCAGAATGTACACGGCCACCCCGTCCGGCACCGCCGCCTTCACCGCCCGGTGAAACAGAAACTCGTCCGAGGAGCTGTCACTCAGGTGCATCAGGTAGATCTCCCGGCAGCTGCTCAGGTCCAGCCCCCGGAGGTACCCGCACAGCCGGCCCAGCTCCATGTGGCTGTTCCGGATCCGCTTGACCACCGTCTCCGGCAGCCGCTGGTTTCTGTCCAGCAGCTCCCGGGCGTAGTTGGCCTCCAGCATCATCTGCCGGATCCCCGGAAACCGGTACCGGAGGTTCACCGTGTCCGTGGCGAACACCAGCTTCTCTCCGGTCTCCCGGGAGCGGATCAGGAAGCCCACCGGCTCGGCGGCGTCGTGGAAGGTCCGGAAGGCCAGCACGTCGAAGGCCCCCGCGGTCACCGGCCCGCTGATGTCCTCCCCGGCCTCCGGGGCCAGGGGAATCAGCTGCCCGGCCAGCTCCCGGTTTTCCTTCCCCAGGGCCTCAATGGTCCCGTGGGAGGCGTAGACCCGGAGCCCGCAGCCAACCAGCTCCGCCCAGCATCGGGCATGGTCCCTGTGCTCGTGGGAGATCAGCACCCCGGAGAGCTGGGAGAATGAAAACCCCTTCTCCCGCATCTGTCCGGCCAGCCATTTGTAAGGGAAGCCGCATTCGATCATCAGAAGCCCCGCCCTGTCGGAGATCAGGTAGCAGTTCCCCGCGGAGGAGCTGCCTAGGGAGATCACCCTCAAAACGGCGCCTCCTTCACGCTGCCCCGGGGCGTTGCCGCCCGCTCCGTCGGCTTTTCCGTATCAGGCGCCGCCGGGAAATCCACCGCGGTCTCCGGGGCGTGCTGTTCCTTCCACTGGGTGGAGTTTTTGATCTTCTCCTGGATCCACTCCGGCAGGGCCTCGAAGGCCTCGTCGTTCCAGGCCTCCACGTCGAAGGACTGGAGCGCCGTGTCCGTGGAGGGGTCCGGCATGCCGGACGGTAGCGGGATCACGCTCTCGATGTTGGCGTAGCCGTTTTCGTTCTGGAGCACCTGGATCAGGGCGCTTTTGCCCAGCCGCTCGGTGAGCTCGTAGTCGGCCATCTCCTCGGAGGAGGGAAAGTCCCTCCCCCGCCAGGTCTTCAGCAGCTTCCGCAGCCCCGCCCTCTCCCCGGTAGAGGCCGTGAAGGTCCGGCTCAGCTGCCGGGGCTTCGTTTCCCCGTCCACCTCCACTGTCACCGCCGGGAACTCGAAGGTGAAGATGATCTGCTCCACATACCGGGTCCGGTCCTTGTATGTGGTCTCCTGCTCGCCGATGGCGTAGATCCCCACGCACAGGCCGATGTAGGTGCCCGGCTCCATCTGGGGGATGGCCGGCTTTACCTTGTTCTTCAGTTTCATCTGACTTTCAGCTCCTTATCTTTTCCGGCCACCCGCAGGAGGATCATCTGCCCCCCGCTGCTCCACAGGTCCGTCACCGCCTCCGCGTTGTCCACGAACAGCGGCACCGTCACCCCGGTGATGGTCCCGATGGTCCGGATGATGTCGATCCCGATGTTGATCCTGGCCCCGTTGTTGAGGCTCCCGTAGGGCACGCCCCCATAGACCACGTCGCAGCACTCCTCCAGGCCCCCGTTGATCTGTTCCCGGAACAGCCGGAAGGAGGCCTTGTCAAACAGGGCGTTGACGGAATCCTCCACAAAGCCCGCCTTGTACCGGACGAACTCCTCGATCAGCATCAGCATCCCGTCCAGCTCCTCCAGCGTCTCAGAGACCTTCAGGGCCTGTTGCCGGAGTTCCTCCGTCCGCTGCCGCGCCGCGGTCAGGGTGACCTTCCGGGCCAGAATGGCCTCCTGATCCCGCCGCCGGGCCTGGACGTCCGCCAGCTCCGCCCGGAGCTTGTCCTCCGCCTGCCGTTCCGGCTCCCCGGCCGTCCGGATCAGCCTGTCCAGCTGCTCCGTCTTCGCCAGGATCTCCGTCCGCTGTTCCTGATAGCCCGGCAGATCCTCCGCCGGCGCGCTCTCCGGCAGGGCCTCCAGCTCCTCCAGGCGGGCCTTTTTCTCAGCCTCCAGATTCTCGATCTGGTCCTGCTGCTCCACTATTCGGATCTGGATCCGCTCCAGCTCTACGCCAGCCTGCTGGCCCTCCCGGGAGATTTTCTCGAGATCCTGCTTTTTCTGAGCGTCGAAGGCCGCCTTTGCCTGCCGGAGCTTTTTCTCCGGGAGCTTCTGCCCGCATGTGGGGCACACGTCCGAGCCGGCATACTCTCTGGTGTCCGTCATGCTCCATTCTGCCCGGAGGGTCTCAATCCTGGACTGCAGGCGCTTTTCGTCTTCCATCAGCCGGCTCAGATCCCGGGTCTGCCGGACTATGGCGGTCTCGGCGTCCTGGATGGACCGCTCCAGCATCATCCGGCTGTCCTGGCCTGCCTGCAGATCAATCCGGTGGGCCCGGTTCTCCGCCTCCAGGGCCGCCAGCCTGGCCTCCAGCTTCTCCCTGTCCGCCTTGAAGCCTGCCGCCGGGTCCGTCTCCCGGAGCCGCAGCAGCTTTGCCTGCAGTTCCGTCTCCTTTGCCGTCAGGGCCTCCGCGGCCCCCTCCGCCCCGGCAAAGTCCAGCCCCTCCAGCTGCCGGATCACCAGCTGCTGTTCGTCCATCCGGGCCGGGATGTCCGTCTTGGCCCGGGCCTGGCCCTTCCGCTGGGCGGTCAGCACCTTTCTGTAGTCCTCCAGGGACTTGTTCCCCATGGAGTCCAGCAGAGGCCGGAACCGGTCGTCTGTCTCCATGATGGCCCGGTCGGACCGGATTCCCGCCAGGTCAAAGAGCTTCGCCCGCCGGTCCTGCCATTTCATCTGCTCGGGGAACCAGGTCACGCTTGTCAGCACCCGGAAGGTCTCCTCGTCCCCCACCAGATCCGCCACCGCCTGGTCGAAGGCCCGCTTCTGAGCGGGAACCTCGTCGATGTAGTAGTCGGAGCTGTGGCCGTCGAAGGTCTCGGTGGAACTGCCCCGCTTGGTGCTCCATTTTTCGTAGTAGGTCCGCTTCAGGGTGACCGGCTTTCCGTCGGCCCAGAATTCTCCCTCCACGGACGTGATGGCCCCGTGGTCCGCCACCGTGCCGTCCGGCGCCAGGGGCTTGATGTCGAAGTCCTTCCGCCCCCGGCTGTCCTTCCCCCAGAGCAGCCACAGGTAGGCGTCAAAGAGGGTGGTTTTTCCCGCGGCGTTGGCCCCGGAGACCGTGCAGCCCCGCCGGGAGGGCTCCAACACAAAGTGCCGGCACCCCTTGAAGTTGTCCACGGTCAATTTTGAAAGTATAATTTCTGCCATAGTTGTCTTTTCCGTCCTTTCGTGGTAGAATGACGGGGACGCGGGTGTCTCATCCCGTCCCCTGCCGCCTTCCGGTCCAGTCCACCGGGGGCGGCTTTTTTATTTATTCGTCTTGAGGATATGGACCCGGCCCTCCCGGGTCAGGATCTGCGCCTCCGCCCCCAGCAGCCGGATGGCCGCCCGATAGGCCTGTGTGACGCTCTTAACTGTACGCCCATTTGGGATCACGATCTCCCCAGCAGCCGCCGACGTCTCCAGAAAGTCCCGGAGGTCCTCCCGGGCCTCCCGGGTGAAGCCACCCGTGTTCCGATTTGGGATGTCTTTGAGGGCGATGTGCTTGATCATCCCAACACCCCCATCTGCAGGTTGAGATGGAGCACCAGGCCCATCCCCGCCAGGATCAGCGCCATGAAAAACCAGCGCCAGCCGGTCTCCAGGGCCTGGAGGTACCGGGTCTCCGCCGCCTCCTCCGGGCAGGCCGTCCAGGCCGCCTCCACCGCCGTCTCCGCCCGGATCGTCTCCGGCCGTTTCCGGTTGTCCCGGTTGATGGCCTCGAAGATCCGGTCCAGCCGGTTCTGCTCCGCCTCAAAGGCCCTGCGCTTCCGGTCCTGGCTCTGGAGCCAGGCGTTGTCGGCCGCAACCTCCGCCTCCAGCCGCCGCTCGGCCAGGGCCGACGCCACCGTCAGCCGGCAGATCTCTCTCGTGTTCTGTTCCATGTTTGCGCTCCTTTCGCTTTTTGTCTCAGTGTTTCATGGGGATCTTCCCCAGGATCTCCTCCGGGGCGATGCCCAGCAGGGCCGCCAGCAGCCGCAGCTCCCGGAGGGTCAAGGTCTCCGGACACCGGAGTCTGCTGGAGACCGTCTGCCGGCTGTAGCCCATCCGGGGCGCCAGGCTGGTGGCGCTCTCCCCCCTGAGGGCCATGGTCCCCAGGATCAGCAGCCTGAGGGGCTTGTAGGGGTCCTCCCTGCCCGTCTTCCCGGCCATGGCTACACCTCCACGCCGTTCCGCGCCAGTGTCCGCCGGAGCACGTCCGCCCGCTCCCGGGCGTCCTCCCACTCCCGCTCGTAGCCCTTCTTCGGCACTGTCATACCCCAGTTTGCCGAGTAGCAGAAGACGTTGTTCATTTCACGGTCGTAGTAGTCTTTCAGCAGTTCAATAATGGTCATTGTTTTGCCCTCCATTCGGTGTCCCTTTTTTGGGACTTTGTTTGTCGTAGGTTATACCTGCGGACGGGCCCGATCGTCCAGTTCCGCGTCCGTCGCAAATAGAAAATCGAAGGTCTTGTTGAAGTACTGACAATACTTTTTGCACTCCTCCGGCGTGAATCGGCCGCTGGCCATCTTCGTCTCGTAGGACTGCCGGCTCAGGCCGATGATCTCGCCCATCTGATCCCCGGTCAGTTTATGGAATGCTTTCTGGCCCATCAAATTCGGAAACATGTTCTCACCTCCTCCGCAAAACTTGGCGTTACGCCATGTTCGCCCATATTATAATGGCGTTATGCCAAGTTGTCAAGGGATTTTTCCGAAAAACTTGACAGTTTGCCAAGTTCGGCGTATGATGGAACCAACCAAAGGAGGGATCATCATGCTGAAGGATAAACTGCGGAAGGCCCGGAAGGATGCCGGTCTGACACAGAAGCAGGTCGCCGTAGCCATTGGCGTGACAGAGAGTGCATACTGCGGATACGAGACCGGGAAGCGACAGCCCGACGCGCTCAAGATCAAGCAGATCGCGGAGGTGCTGGGGATCTCCGGAGACTATCTCCTGGACATTGACGCGCCCGAGAGCGCCCAGGACGGGGCCGGCCTGACCTTCGACGATTTCACCTATGCCATGCACGGGGCCTCCGGAGACCTGACAGAGCGCGACAAGCAGCTTCTCCTGGACATGGCCAACCAGCTGGCAGCCGCCAACCGAGAAAGAAAGAAGAATGCCAGTGGAGAGAATCCTGATTGAAGCCTATGCAGATCTGCTCCGGCGGGGTGTGATCTTTTTCTCCGGGAACTACCGATTTGACGCGGGGGCCGACGCCTGCACCATCAAGTATGGCGACACCTTCGGCCTGTTCCTGGACTCCGGCCGGATCAAAACCCCTCGTCAGGAGAAGGAAGCCGTGGTCCATGAGTGGGTCCATATCGCCGGGGACGCCACATACCGCGTGGACGCTCCGCCGGCCATCCGTCAGAAAGCGGAGGAATCCGCCCGCCGGGACGAAATAAAAAAACTCCTCCCATTCGAACGAATGAGAGGAGCTGTTCAGAACGGCATCACCCAGATTTATGAACTGTCGGAATTTTTTAACGTCAGTGAAGAAAAGGTCCGCATGGCCATCGATTACTACACCGGCCCCTGCGGGCTGACATTTGGATAGGAGATGATCGCCCGATGGATAAAAAGACAGGCGTGTGCCTGCTGCTGTTTCTGCTGCTGGCGCTCAGCGGCTGCGGCGCCGAAAAGGCCCTGACCGCCGATCAGATCGCCGCCGTCACCGCAGCGGCCCAGGAGGCCGCGGACCCGATCCTCCGGGAGTATGGCGTCACCGCCACGGTGACCGAGGTGGAGACCGGGGAGCATAATCGCAAGGCCTACGGGATCATTCACATGGACATCCAGCGCGCGGATGAGCTGTCCTTGTCGGACCGGGCCCGCCTGGCCCTGGCCCTGCAGGAGGCCCTTGCCGGGGACGTAGGCAGCCGCGCCGGCCTGGATCCGGCCCAGACGTCCCTGTACGCCCTTTTGACCACCGACGGCCGGGGGATCCTGGTCACCACCGTCCAGGACAGGATCACGCTCACCGAGGACGGCCAGCGCCTGATCGACGGCCTTACCTGGGAGGAAATCGACGCCCTGTATCCAGCTAACTGACAACCCGTAATATAAAAAAAGCCCGCCCAGGTGTTGGAGCACCGGAGCGGGAGCAGAGAGACCGGGCAGGCCCGGATCGTCCCCTGACAATGACGATTATAACACCTGCCCTTCGGTTTCCGCAACCATTTTCGAAAGGACAGGTGCATTTTTTATGAAAGTGCCAAAGGCCAGGCGGCTGAAATGCGGGACCTGGTTCATCCAGCTCCGCCTGGGCGGAGAGTCCATCCCGGTCACCGGCTCCACGGAGCGGGCCTGCACCAGCAAGGCCCGGCGGATCAAAGCCGAGTACAAGGACGGGGTCCGCATCGAGCAGTTCAAAGACCCGTCCCCCGCCCCGGAGCCCGATCCCACGCCAACCCTCACCGCAGCCATCGACGGATACATTGCCGCAAGGAAAAACAGTCTGAGCCCGGCCACTGTCCGCGGGTACCGGATCATCCAGGGCAACCGCTTCCGGGCTTACATGGAGACCCCCATGGACCAGATTCAGGACTGGCAGGCTGTGTATGACTCCGAGATCGAGCGGCTCTGCGGAAAAACTCTGAAAAACAGCTGGGGCCTGCTGCGCTCTGTGTACCTCTATCAGTTTGGCTTCCCCATGCCGCAGGTTGACATGCTGCCGGTGGCCAAAAACGAGCGGACCTTTTTCGATGCCGAGGAAATCTCCAAGTTCCTCACCGCCGTGTCCGGAGCCCCGTGCGAGACAGGCGCCCTGCTGGCGCTCTCCTCCCTCCGCTGCTCTGAGATTCTGGACCTCAGCTGGGACGATGTAGATCTGAAGCATGACCGGCTCTCTGTCCACGGCGCCGCGGTGCTGGACGAAAACAACATTCTGATCCACAAGGAGACCAATAAAACTGACGCCTCCTGGCGATATGTGCCGATATTTATACCGCAGCTGCACGATGTCCTCCAGGGGGCAAAAGACCAAACCGGCTATGTTGTGCACTACCAAACCGAGAGCGGATTGATCCGTGCAATCAACCGTGTATGCCAGAGGGCAGACCTCCCCGCCGTCGGGATCCACGGCCTTCGGCACAGTTTCGCCAGCCTGTGCGTCCACCTGGGTATCCCGGAGGAGACCGCCATGCAGATCGGCGGCTGGTCTGACTTTACCACGATGCGCAAGATCTATACCCACATCTCCCAGCGGGACAAACAGGACCACATCTCACAGCTCAAAGGATTTTACTCGGATGATAAAAAAGCCGCAACATAGATGGAAAATGCTAACTAAAATGCTAACCATCCAAATTCCCCTTAGTTTCCAACGTAGTCCAGAGCGTTCAAATCCCTCCTTCCGCGCCAAATAGCCAACCCCCGGAATCCATTGTGGTTCCGGGGTTTTCCTTGTACTGCAACAGTTTCCGCCAAATCGCTCCTGTCAGAATAGTTAACGCTCACAACGCTATTCCGGCACACAAAATAGGCTTTTTAACCGCAAAATGCTAACTAAAAATGCTAACTACGGAGGCCCATATTCCAGGCCTCCAAAGACAAAAAAACCACCCCCGACGGATGACCGCCGGGGGTGTCTCAATTTCTCCCTGTAAATCCCGGATGCCCCCTACCGGAGGCTTCCCACCTTCCGCACATACCCGATGCACCACCGGTCCTCAAACCCGTCCTTGCGGTAGATCACCGCATAGGCGTCTCCATACCGGCCCGTGCACCAGCAGCTCTCCCCCGGGTTGAGGCTCCCGGTGGGCTCCGTGAAATCCGTGTCCTTGTAGACCGTCTCCTCTGCGTCCCCGGCGGTGTAGGTTTTCCAGCTGTCGTAGACCTCCAGCACCTTCCCGGCCGCCTCCGCCTCTCCGGAGATGGCCCGGGCCGCCCCGTCGTAGTCCGGGCAGATAAATCCCCGGATGTACCTGCCGTTGACATGCAGTTGTCTCGATCCAGTCCGTCCGCCGGACATGTTGCCCTCAGTTACGGTCATGACGCTGCCGCTGATCTCCGTGACGATCCCGATGTGATCCCCCGATCCCCGGTTGTCCGTTGATGCGAAATTGGCCCCGTCGCTCCAGTCGTAGCAAACCGCGTCCCCCAGCTGGGGCCGGTAGCTGTCATCCTCCACCCAGATCCCCTTGTCCTGGGCCAGCTCGATCATCCGGGGCACGCTGCACTCGATCACCGCAAACCCGGCCATCCCGGCCCGGATCCATGCCGCGGACACCGTTGTGGCGCAGTAGGCGTCATAGGGCTGCACCGCGTAGCCTCTGGGCAGGGGCGTGTAGCCGTTGTAGGTCCGTAGGATGTCCGCCTGCAAGCTGGAGCCCTTGGTGGCCCCCACCCATCCGGTCATGATCCGGCAGACCTTCTGCCTGAGCTCATACCCTGTCATTTGTCTCCTCCTTGTTCGCCGCGTCCGCCAGCCCCTCGGCCAGCAGATACCCGATCACCGCCGCACCCTGGAGGATGCAGCCGGACACCGTGGCCGCCGTGGATTCCGCTCCGCCAAAGGCCACGATGAGCCCGGACACAAATCCGGCCACCGCCACCCACAGCTTCCGGGAGGTGAGCTTCCGTTTCCAGTCGATTTTCTGCATGGTTTGTCTCCTTTCAGGTTCGTTGTTTCAGCGGCAGGGAATTGACCTCCGCCATGAGTGTGTCCAGGTCTCCGTTTCCGTCCAGGCCGTTGTGATAGCTGCTGTGCATATTGTTGAGGATTCGCCGGTCGTCAAAGTCCACCTCTCCCTCCGCGATATACGCCTGCCCGATGTACCGGATCCTGTCGTACAGGACAAATTTCAGAGCCTCAGATTGTGCCGCGGACATCTCCCGGAGCTCCCGCAGCTCCTTTTCCACGTCAACCTGGGCCTTATCCTCCTTGTCGAACTCATGCTGCATTTTCAGCAGCTTCCTTTGGTTGATGCCGTTGATGATTGCCGCTCCGATTGCTCCGCTTGCCAGGATCTCCAGCACCTGCAAAAGGACCGGCCAGATTTCACTCCACATTGGTCTCATTCCTCCCTCTCCAGATCGTCCGGGACTTCCTCCGCCCCCAGGACCGCAGTCCACGTTCTCCCGATTTCCTCCCCGGCCTCCTTTACGTCCCGTACTTCACGCACCGGACACAGGCGTACCCTGTTGCCAGTGTAAGCATATACTCATACATCACGCCGTTATCCACCTCGCAGAATGAACCGCTCACCGTCTTGGCGTCGCTTGCCACATTAAACCCCGTAAACATGACATAATAGTTTCCCCAAGACAGGCAAGGGACTCTGTTGATGGAGTTTCGCACAGTGATTTGCAACAACTCAATGAAATTATCCAGAACGGTTTTAATTGCACCAGTCACTGGATAGGCCGAATATCCAGTGCCGCTTGTCTCTGCGGATTGCCTCGCGGCCTGCATAAGCGGGGACAGCAGTTGCTCAACAGAGCCATCATCGGTTGTAATAGTGATCGCCTTGTTGTCATACCCTTGCGCTTTTGCAAAAGTGTCAAAAGATTCCCATTTTCCACCGCTATTTGCGAATTCTTCATCAAACCATGCAAGTATATATCCTGCACTGCCAACACTATTCGCTGTAGGGCTCATCATTGGATAAATAGTTGACAGCCCGGAAATAGGACTTTCTGCGTTTACATTTTGTCGCTGTCTCAGTGTATATAGATTTGTCCCGTTAACATCGGTTAACACAATATTCCCAATTTTACAGCGTCCATCCGCATTATAGCATGTGATGCTTTTGTATGAGCTGTTCGGTCTTTGAATAACGACACACAGATGAAAATCTCTATCCCGTTCTTTTAACCAAAACGATTTCCCGTAATTATCTTCATCGTCTATAAATTCGCCGCCATCTGCGGGAATGACGCAATCCCGTGTTACACTTGTGCCATCATTATAGTCTCCCAGCGCAAACACCGGAATCGGCCCGCTGTCACCGGAACCCCCGCCGCCGCCTTCCTCCGCAATCTTCTTCAGCCAGTAGTCCTCCCGCGACTGCACCTCTGGCAGGTCCACATCCTCCCCCGCAATGGCTCTCAGATACGTCTCCCGTCTAGGCTCTCCCATTGTCGTCACTCCAATCTGTAAGATTTAGTTTGCCGAGTATGTCCTCGGCAGTAATGCCGTAGTCGCTCAGCTGCCCCGGAACCTTCCGCATCGGCTTGGTGCAAATCCGCTTTATCAGCTCCAGATCGGTGTTTACCGAGAAGTGCGCAACCGTCTGCACCCACCCGCTCCGGGTCGTGGCCCTGGCCCAGCTCGCTATTTTCTTCCCGTCCGCCAGCAGATCGTTGCTATCCCGGCGGACCTCCGCTCCCGCCTCCGTCAGCAGCTCAGCCGCCGCGTCCATGCATTTGCCCGCGAAGCCCGGGCATTTGTCTCCCCAGGAGATCAGCATCACAGACAGATCCCCGGGCTGGCAGACGATGCTCCCGCCCAGGTATT
>Ga0326512_10002185_pt1 | contig 14477 bp, 23 predicted proteins | sample 1_2617_0518_D_FD_203652 | JGI IMG/M metagenome (GOLD analysis project Ga0326512, IMG submission 203652) | Bovine rumen microbial communities from UC Davis, California, United States - 1_2617_0518 | ecosystem: Host-associated > Mammals > Digestive system > Stomach > Rumen | place: USA... | reverse complement strand
CCTTAAATTCAGGGTCTGTTGCATATTTTTGCGCCAAATATTCCTTTCTTTTTTCTATTATCTCTGGTTTTGTGGTATATTTTCTGCCTGCGTTGCGTATTTTTGCTAACTGGGCAACCTTTTCCCACATCGGTTGTGTGCCAACCATACCGTTGCTCTTTGTGCATTTTTCATTTTTGCAGGCTAAGTCACCACCAAATATGATTGGGCTTAATGTTTTATTACAGTATGGACAATTCATCTTTGTTTCTCCAATTTTCTTGCTAGGTTTATTATCTGTGATGGATTTGTGCGTTCATAGGTCACGCCTTTCCACCAGAATGAGTATGTTGTTATACCCGTCTTGGTGTTCAACGACATCCAAATGTCAATGTCGTTGTAACTCTGGAAAAATTCTAATTGCTCTGACATTTTGTATTCCTTTGATTTGGCTTTTGTGGGGCGTAAAGAACATGGAAGTGGAAGGAAAAGGAGAATACGCCCCAACAAAACTGGTGCCCATGGACGAAGGTGAGAGAGAACGATTTGAACAAAAACCCATGGGCGTTAAAAGTTACGAGAGGGAAATGCTGTGGTAAGTGAGAAACAAACAAAAAGGACCCTCTCATAACAAACTCATTGTATCATTACTATTTCTCGTTGTCAATGATTCTTGATAATTTTTCTTCATTTTCTAAAAATATTTTCACGACATCGGCTTCGGACATCTTGAATTTTTTTAGCATTTGCTCTGCGCTGTGCTCCAAAGTCGGAACCTCTGTGCCGCATTTTCTGTTGGCCTCAATGGCTTCTTGTGCACAAAGATAGGCATACGCACAATCAACGTCGTCGTCCGCTTCGTGTATCAAATAATACGCATCACAAATCAAATCGTCCGGTGACGCCAATGTGAAATTCAAAAATTTTGCTACGATGTCTTGTAATGTAATATCCTGCATTTTAAAACTCCTTTATTTTAGTATTTCTTTTATATCTTTGCCGTCTATCTCGTATCCCATACTGTTCCAGCCTTCAGCGGTTTGGCGAGCAAATAATTCAACCCTTGGTAAATCTCCAAACAGTTGCACTATTTTATCACGAACCTGTGGCGGTTTTACAGAATGTCCTAATCTTTGTTGCATTACTATTTGTGGCACTGTCTTATCTACCGATTTTATATGTCCGCGCATAGCCAACAAACATAATTCTGCATTTGCTTTAGTATAACTGCCCATGCCCGCCAATGGTGTTCCATCTTTCTTGGTTTTTACCCAGCAGAAAGCACAAGTTTTATACTTGAATCCCCACTCTTTTATAACCCTGATGGCATCAGGCAGGCAAGGCATAGTTGTCCATAAGAACAAAGCACAGTTTTTATCTGCAATCGATTTAACATTTAACGCACAGATTTCGTCTGTAGTCATAGTTTTGTAATGTTTTTCTGGTGCGAAATGTCCACCATCTTTGCCTTTGCCCCATAAATAAGCCCAAGGCGGGTCTGCGTATATAATATTGTACTTCATTCTATATCTCCTTTATTAAGAACCTCGACTCGCTACCTACAATTGGTTCTGCTGTGTTTAATGTAGAGTTGTGCCAGCACGTTTTAAGCCCTGACCCTCTGTTTAGTCTTCCGATTTGTTGCTCTGCGTTTGACGGGTTTTTGACGTTCGTGAGGATGATGATGTTCTCGAGGTCCGGTTTATCAAATCCGATTTTAAGGCATCCAACTGTTGTAATAAATCGAGTATCATTTCGAACGAAATTGTCAATAATTTGTTTTCTCTCTTTAGGTTGCGTTTTGCCTGTAACCATGCTACAGCTTGGCAACCGTTCAGACAAATACTCAGCGTGAGCAATGCTGTCACAATATATGATTCCATTTTTTAGTCCTTTGGTTAGTGTTTTTACTTGTTCTGCGTGTACTTTTAACAACGACTCGTATATTTCCGGGTTGTCAAAATAATACCCACGAACCTTGCTGATATTCACCCGTTTGATTTGTATGTCGGCACCATAACCAAGTTCTTTCATTTGCTCTCTTGACAGACTAAATACCGGTTCCCCGAAATATCCGTCTGCAATAGCACAACATTTGGTTACGCTCCACATACCGCCGTTTTTGTATTCAACCCTCTGCACATAATAATGCGGAGTAGCCGTCATACCAAAACATTTGCACTGAGTCCATTTTTTCATAATTGTCTTACGCATTTTGCCCCAATGTTGCAAGTGCAATTCGTCAATTATTAACAAATCCGGCTCAGCTAAATCGTCAAGGTGCTTGTATAACGTGTTTGCTGTGGTCAGAATAACATCTGCACTCCAATCACCCTTGTGTGTGCCGTCAATCATTATGTTTTCGATGCCTAATTTCTCAAAAGACGCATGATTTTGGCGTATCAATTCAACCGATGGTTGAATAACCACTACTCGTTTGAATTGTTTTGCAATTGTGGCCGCGGCATAACTTTTGCCACTTGCGACTGCCATTACACCCAAGGCAAAACGGTCAGTCTTCAGTTTTTGTAATGTCGCATCCACTAGCTGTTGCTGGTGAGGACGCAGTTTTATTTGTTCCATTTATTATTCCTTCCAGTTGTTCCAATGATTTTAATACTACGTATGTCGCTCCGAATTTCCAAGATATTTGCTGAAAAGCCTTTTGCTCTGGAGATTGATGGCCGGTATCCGTTTTTAATTCAAGCCAGAGAGATTTTCCGTTTATACCGGCTATCAAATCCGGAGCGCCTTTCCGTAGCCCCGCCGAGATTTCCCGCTTCCCCTCCGCAATACCGTTCTTTAATAAGTGGTTTGGGACAGAAAAACAAGGAATCCCGGCTTTGGATAGTCGCTTCACGACTTGGCATTGGAAATTATACTCGTCGTGTTTCATTAAAATGGCACCGTATCGTCCACGACAGAGTTATCCACTTCGGCTTCTACAACAGCGGTATCCTTTGAATCAAATACCTTGCGGAATTTGTTTTCGCTCGCTGCACTTACTTTCGCACGCAATACACGTGTTGGGCCGAATTTGCTTTCTTCAATCTTGTTCGTCAGCAAATATTTTACATTCATGCCGTCAATCTCGGTCACGTATTCGCCATCGCCTTTTTCGATATTCCAACGAACTGCGCCGATAATTTGATAGTCTTTAACCTCTTTGCCGGCTTTGTTTGTGTGAGTGGTTCCGGTTGGCTTCATAACGTCGCCCACAAAAACCGAGCCATTTTGGTCGATATTGCGAACAACGTAGTCTTCGCCATCCCAACTCATTTTCCCATACAGAGAGCCGTCATATTGGCTTTTGTTGATATAAATTGTACGATATAAAGTTTTTTGTTCTTGCATAGTGTTTTCCTTTTGGTTTTAATCGTTATTTTCATTGTTTAATTTAATTCTTACAGATGGCGCAACATTCGATACGCGGTAGCATGATTCAAACGCCTCGTCGTCGTTAATTAAAGCCTTGGCTTTGTTCTGGTCAAACGTCTTGCGCTGGCTCGATTGTGTGCAAGTAAAGGTATAATACACCCCGCCTGCAACACCGGCCTTGCCGTCATACTTTGCCTTTAATTTTTCAGTCAATTCTGCTTTAATTTCTTCATAACGAGCATGTGCACCCTCTAACTGCGCCAACTCTTCTTCCAATTCAGCTAAATCGTCGTCCAGAGGGTCAACGCTTTGCAATTTCTGCATGTCTTCCCATGTCATTTTACGACAATAATGCGTTGCCATAGGGTTGATAATAACCATTGATACACTACTTGTATCCGCACCCATATTCTCCAGTGCCAAGCGGTATAAATTCAGCTGGCAAGCACAATAATTTTTGTTTCTTGTGCTTGTGTTGTCGCTGGACTTAAAGTCAATGATAGCAATAATCTTTTTACCATCACGCACGACCATATCGGCTGTGCCGGCGTATCCTAATTCCTCGTTATACACCAACACTTCGCATTCTTGCTTTTGCGTGTCACGCACTAATTTTGCGGCAATCTGGATAGCTTTTTCGTCTGTTGGTTCTGTGCCATTTGTAAACCAATCTGCCAATTGGTTGTGCATAATTGTGCCACGTTCTGCAAATTCTGGATGCGCTTGCAACCATGTGGTATCCAAACCGGAAAACTGTTTTGCTAATTCTGTGACGGAGGGCACTACCTTTCCGTTCAGCGTATATTCGTGTTTTTCTTCATTATATGTAATCATGTCTTATCCTTTTATTAGAACGAGATTGGTTTTGGTGCGACTTTCGTAAGTTTGCTTGCTTTTGTATCGCCATAGTCGTTGTCGTCTTTGTCGTCAATAAACGTCAAGTTAAACAACGCTGTGATATTATAACGGCGAGCATAAGTCATAGCCTTGCCCATTGTTTGTGAATCCGCAACCTCTTTTACGGGGAATTCTACTTTCAATGTGTGCATGTCATTGTCACCGACATAAACCAAGTTCGTAATAACATTTAAGATACCGTCTTCGGTTTTCTTAAACTCGTGATATACAACCAAATTATTTTCATTAAGCAACGGTTGTAAAGCCTGCATAATATTATGCAAGGAAGCATACTTATTCAACGGGCTCGTTGCGTCTTTGGAAATATTTGTGATTTGTTGTCTTACGGATAAGACTGCTTTGAACAGTTCATTCATTTTTTCACCTCTTGTTTTTGTTCTTGTTCACTGTTTATTATAACAGGTAAATCGCCATTGTCAAGCGATGCCCTAAAATTTTTTTCATTTTCTGAAACCCGCGGTGGCTCTGCCTTACAGAACATTTCCACGATTTCTTCAAGCTTGGAATCGCAATAAAAAAGCAATTTGTCTTCCAAGTTTTCGTCTGTTTTTGGCTCCGCATATAGCATATCGACATGGGTTAAAAACCGTTGCTCTTTTGGTTTCAAATAATTGAATCCGTATTTTTTACGCAACGCAACCCAGAGCGCCCATTCAGACCAAGTTAAAAAACCAGCAGGCTTATCAAACCCCTGATAGTCCTGCATAGTTTCGTTTATTTCCGCATCCTCAATCGGAAATTTGTAATATCCAGATGGTTTTCCGCTCGGCAATATAAACTCGCCACAAAGACGGGATTTTACCGAGCGTCGCACCTGGTTGTTGTTAAAAATCTGGTTTTCCATCGTCCTCCACCTCCTCGTCTGGTGTTATAAATACAAATTTCATTTTTGCATTTGATTTTGAATTGCCCAACCTTGCAACTGTGGTGACGAGCGTTTTTACGTCTCCACGTGTGACAAATCTTGCCGCCATTTCCCAGAACTCAGTTCTGTTCAATCGCCTTTGCATAGGGATATTTTCGTCATTACAGTAGTGCAAGTATGTAGCATTATTAAAATAATACTTGCCTTGCAATCCGTATTGTGTGTTAGATGGCCGTAATGTTTCGTCGTATGGAACACGATTTACGCCAATGCGCGACAATCTGGCCTGATTGTGTGCGCCTATCCACATGCACAACTGGTCGACAAACTCTTGGTATTCAATATACCTTTCGTCCGTAACATCCATGTGTTCCTCTTGGGCTTCATACTGGCTAGCGATGTCATCTGCTGTCAATTCGTATATGCCCTCGGTTTCCAACAAGTGCTTGCCCTCGGCTAGAATTTGCTGGGCATAATACTTGTTAAATTTGCCTTCCTTGTTAAGGAATTTGTCTTCCGGGCTACATTCGTCATAAGTCAAGGTATTCGCAAGCCTACATCCATTTCTGGGCAATTCGCTTTCAAATATGATTTGTCTCCGCTCGCCTCGGCTCTCGCTGATGGCCTGTTTGTTGCTTGTTCTCATAACTAAAAACGTGCGCTGGCGGACTTCTTCTTTTCCGTAGGCCCCACGCACCGTTTCACTGCGATTGCTCACATATGAACGCCATTCTTCAATTGAGATGCGCTTAAACTTATTCTCGTTTAACGTTAATTTGCACTCGTCGTCAACCGCGAGGACGGCACCTGTTTTATACGGTATATATTTCCAGTCGTCGCCCATGCGGGTTATTTCTAGTTTCTTGACGTATTTGTCGTCTCCGCCTAACAACCACTCGGACAGATAGGTTTTGCCCACGCCCTGCTCGCCCACCCAGTCGAACCAGTATGGGCAATACGTGTGTGCTGGGTCTTTTATCATTGACAAGGTTTTCAGCAAGAAAAACCTAAAAAACGCAGGCTTTGCATTGCATTCATACGCGTCTTTCAGGAACGTTTCTATTCTCTCAACCCCGTCCCACTTAGGAATATCGTCGTAAAATTTGTCTCTGGAATTATATACATTCACTCTCGCCGCAATATTAAAAGTTCTCTCTATCGATTTATCGGTAAATTCTGTTAATGTTTGTTTCGGATTGTCGCTTATATCGACTGCGCTTTTTTTCTCATAACAGCGCCCGCTAAACATTTTCAAGTATTCTATTCTGGCATCTGCCTCATTTACGCTTTCTGCTATGAAATAACGCTTTTTTATGCTATAAAGTTGCGTCATGTCGTCATAAAGGAAGCATTTTGTGTCTTTGATATATTCGGCTAATTGATATTCTAAATCCTCCTCGTCAATTGCCTGAAAAATCAGCTCGTCTTTTGTCTTTGCTAGATTTTCCTGTTTTGTTTTGAAAACTCTTACCATTTACTCTCCTTTCTTTTTGTTTGTGTTTTGTATTATTTCATAGATTTTTGTATTTTCAAGAAAAATTTTCGCGGGCGTCGCAAGCCGGGGGATTTCCGGGCGTCGAGGCGCCGGGGAATTCAACCCAGTTCTATCAACGCGCCGGTAAAAAAAATAAAAAACCAAGGGGATTTCTCCCCTTTGGTTAGTTTTCTTTTTCTATTCTATATGCTATCCATATATATTTTCCTGATTGTATCGCCTCCATATATTTTATGTTTGTTTTTCTTATTTCTTGTATTATCAGCATTATTAGTTTTTCTATTCCTTTTGGTCTTTTTGTGTTAACTACTACAACTTTTACGTCTGTATAATATTTTTCCAAATGTTTTTGCGTGTTTTTTAGTATTTCTCTTAGTTTTTGTTCTTTGTTTTCTAAAAGTCCTTCTGCTAAATGAAAATACAATTCGGCTGAATTTTCTTTATTTTTCATCTTCCACCTCATATTTTGCTATTAGTTTCTTTTCATACACGTATAAAACACCATCTTTGATTTCATACAAATATTTAGTGTCTTTTTTGTTTTTCTCTATTGATGATGGTATACACGACATTTGTTCCTCTTTTTTTGGTTCAATTTCTTGCGCTTCTTTTATCATTGTTGTCATTCCGTGATTGTTCCAGAATTTTCCTTTGAATATATTATTCATGAATTTGTAATATTTTTGTTCAAATTCACCTGTTTCCATTTGTTTGCTTGATAATATAAATTGTCTTGCTGAAACATTAAATATTCTTGCACCTCCCGTTTTAATGTTTTTTACCATATTATCAAGCGTTCTGCCTGTTGCAAAATATTTTCCATTGTTATATTCTGCACATCCAACCCATAAGCCTTTTTTTGGTCCTTTACAAAAATCAATATAAATCATTTTTTATCCTTTTTGTTTGTATTGTTGTTTTACATTGTTTATAATTCTACATCTGTTTCCAATATGTAGTAGCCCTCGCCACAAACATAGTTGCAAATGTCGTTCATCATATCCACCATTGTTCCAATACGCAGGTTTCCCATATCGTTCCAGTTTTCTTTGGAATAATCTGGGTCTGTTTTGTAATCATCAATTAGTTCGTGTGGTATTTTGTCGTTATTATAAGCCCACAAAAATTCTTTGCGTAAATCTTTTTCTGTCATAACACTTACTGCGTCTAAAACATCGTTTCCGTTGTCCATATCACAGTTTCCCATATCAACCACTTTATACAAGTGTATTTTCATTTTTTATCCTTTTTGTTAAAATTTATATGTTATTCCGTTTTCGTTTGCTCCCCAGCGACTGTCTTTGCCTAACTGGTATATAAATACACTCGCAACAACCGCTACACCAACAATGGTTACTGTTCGTGCTACGTTATCATACGCATGTTGCTTTCCCGTATTATACCCGATTTGATAACTGTTGTTATACGGTTGCATGGGGATATGCCGAATGCTCGACATTGCGTTTACATTTGTGCAACTCGTTGCGATTACTATTGCTGTTAAAAGTTTTTTCATTTTTAGTCCTTTTTGTTTAGTTTAGTTCTATATCAATTTCGTCTTCGATGATTTCTTCTGTCTTGTATATGTAATATGTTGCGTTTTCACACAGTTCCCATAGCCCATCTTTGTTTTTATGTACTGTAAAGCACATTTCTTTATAGTCTATGTCTATTGTGTCATCGCATTGTACTGTATACTCATTACATACATCTGCAATGTGTGCCATTAATATATTTTCTGGCAAACATTCTCCATATGCAATAACTTGGTCCATAAATTCATCGCATTGTTGTGCAATATTATTTATGTGATTCAGTTTCATCATTCACCTCCATTATATCTAATACTTTTACTGGTTCATCAGTTCTATGCCAGTCTTCATGCTCTTCTGTCGACCAATCAAAGTCTTCGTCTTCGCAATCAAACTGTGTGTTATCGTCATAGTCTAACAATTGCGCAACCTCATCATTTGTTTTGTTTTCAAGGTCTTTGTCTGTTGTTATCCACATTGTTGTATTGGTATACACTGATACCCATTCACCCATAATTACTTTGTATCTTTTTTTCATAATTTATATTCCTTTATTGTTAAAACATAATCTTTGTTGTTTACTGTCATATATATATTGCCATTATCCATACACATACACTCTGTTTCAAAATCACCTGCGTTTACCGAGTGTTCAATAGCATCATATATCGATTCTATAATTCTATCTTTCATTTTATAATTCCTTTAGTAAGTTATACATTTCTTCTATTGTTTGGTCGAATTCATCAACCATTTCTTTCATATCTGGGTATCTGTCACCGTATTCTTCTATATGTTCAAACCAATAGTTCAATACGTCTAACCATCTATTCAACTTATCTTTCAATGGCTCTTTTGCTCGTTCATCAAGTATTGTATTTGCTATACTCATTTTTAATCCTCCCAACCTATTGTTAATTCGCCTTTGTAATACATTACCCAAATTGCTTTGTAATGATTCCCATGCTCATCTTCAATTTGAACTATTGTTTCTGGATTCAGTTTTTCCAATTCTTTTAATAATTCTTTTACTTTCATTTTCTCACCTTTATTTTGTTTGTTTATACCATTTTTCACACTCTTCACAAAGATACATTCCTGTTTCTTCGTCCCAGTGCAAAATCCCTTTTTTGTCACAGCATTCACATGTACCTACCATGCCATCATTGTCATCATAATCGTCATAACAATCATAACGATTATAATTTTTGTAATTCCCAAACCATGTCTTTTCTTCTGGCGTTTCATCTACAAATCGAACTTTGTCGTTTTGCATTATGAATACTTTGACTTTTGTTACAATTTCTTCAAACTCTTTCGTGTCTAAATACTCTTGCGGTGTGTGCGGATTGTAATATCCTATACTGATATTACACATCTCCACTTTTGGCGCATTTGGCTTAAATACATTTACATCTGTAAATACACCTTGCGCTTCTTTAAATCCTAACTCTTCCCATTTTTCTCTAAATTTATCACTACATAATCTTACACCTCCACTTGTTTGTATAAAGTCTTTACCACTTTTTCTGTCTAATTCTAAGATATATGATGCTTCATCATATCTTTCCGCTTCAATTTTCTTCGCGCCTACACCTCCAACTTCTTCATTTGCTGTAAACATACATCTGAATTTCTTTTTCGCGTCTGGTGTGTTTTTCCATAATTCAATGATTGCAATTATCCCTGCTTTATCATCAAATCCAATTCCACACCCATTTGCACAAAATATCCTTTTCTGGTCTATCGAAAATACTGGATGTCTTTGTCCATCCAGTACATTATCGGTATGTGCTACCAAAATTGGCAATTTCTTTGTCTCTTTCTTGAAATTTACAAATATATTGCCATGTTGGTCATAATCTAAGTCCTCTTTCTTGAAAAATTTCAGCAAATTGTGTATTGTTACAACATCCGCTTCTAAAATTTCTTTGTAATCATTAAAATTAGTCATTTTGTTCTCCCTTATTTTCTTCGTTGTTTTCGTTATTTTGTTCATTTTGTTCTTGTTCTTCGGTTTCTTCTTGCGCTGGTCGTTTCCAACAACAATTAATGCAGTCCCATTCTACTTCGTCTTCATCGACTCCGTAATATTCAGACGCTCCACATCTTGTTGTATTGTATCTACCATCGTCTGTACTTCCTAATTCGCTTTCTTCATTCCATTCTTCGTAATAGTTATCATATTCATAACCTGCACGATGAGCACATGTTTCACAGCAATAATAACGGTCATTTATTACTATTGCATCGTCTTCATGCACCCATTCTCCACAGCGTTCACATTCATACCAACCATCTGCATGCGCACAATCTGTACAGCAGTAGAAATAATCGTTTACCCAATAACCATCGTCTGTGCTATACCGTCTTCCACAATGTTCGCAAGTACACGTGTCTTCCAGCATTTCCTCGATTGTTTCTCCACCTGTCGTCTTGCTGTCAATGTCATATGTGTCAGCAACCATATACCATGTTCCGTTTTCTTCTCTCAAACCATACCGATTTCCGTCCAGATACATCAGTGCTGTTTCTTCATCCATTGTTGTTGGCAGTTTTATACCATCCAATTTCACATTTCTTCCAAATAAATCTCCCTCTTTCATTTGCGCTTCTAACATATTTATCATTGTTCTATGATATGGATACAAACCATAAATTCTGATAAAATGTCTTTTTCCCTCCCATTCATACATGATACATCTGCCAATTTGTTCTCCATCTTTCGTTTCCCAACGCACTACATGACAACCATCTATTTTGCCATAAAAGTCTTGCGCTCTTGTTCCTTCATAACTCATACAGCTGTAATTACTCGCTTTATCTCCATCTGTATCCTGATGACTTTGATAACATGGGTCATATGCTTTTTTGAAATTGTCATCAATTATCATTGTGCATTCTTTTAACCCCTCAAACAAACTCGCTATCATCAATTTCATGTTTTCATTCGCTTTTGGCATGATTTTATTGATTAATTTCATCGGTTTCACAATGATTCCCTCTGCAATTTCTTTTACAGCACGTTTGTCTGTTGTAATATTGCATTTCTTTCTGTGTTTCAAATACAGCCAAGTTCTAATTTTTGCCAATTTACCTTCACTTGTTACATAATATGTGTCTTTATCCATATCACGCGATACGCTGTATTTTTTCGATTGTTTTCTCTTCACCATATCGGTGTTTTCAATATATTTCAAAAACATCGATTTCAACCGTTCTTTTTGGTCATCACTTCTGAATATTTCTCTAAAATCAGCCAACGAATAATTTGCATATTCGTCTGAATACAAATATTTATACAATCTGTATTTTTCGCTATTTAATTGATTTTGCACTATATTTCTTAATTTTTTCGCTCTCTTTTTCAATACATTTTCATTTTTTATTTCAATTTTATCAACTAACTCTTTGATTGTATTATAAAAAACCCTATTCGTTTGTTCTTCCAAATTTACAATTGAGTCGTAAAAATATATTTTATCTGCTTCATATTGCGGAATTTTTTCTAAAATATTGCTTATTTTCTCTTCTCCAAATATTGTTTCGACTACTTTTGTAAAGCAAACTCTACTGTTTTCTGGTCTAAACACATACAAATATCTACCTGCAATTCTCGCGTCTTTATTATTCAGCAAAAATTTGATTTTTTCTTCATTTGTATAATTTGTTTTTGTCATTTTTCTCACCTTTGTTTGTTCATTTTTGTTTTTTTGTTTATTTTTCGTTCACTGCCATGTGCATGTTATACCAATTCAGCACTTTCAAGGCTTCCCAACTGATTCTTTCAACTTTAATTTCTCTTCCTTGGCTATAAACCACGTCTTGTTTTCTTATTTGTCTTAATATTTTGTTTTCTTTCATTTTTTCCTCCATTATATTGCATATGCTATTGTTAATCCAATTATGTATAGCCCAATTGCTATCCAATCTTTATCTATTTTCATTTTTTCCTCCATTTGTTTTGTTATTTTGCAAGTTCTGCGCTTATTTTTTTATATCGAATGCTCAAGGCGCACCATCTGCGTCGCTGTGCATCCGTCATCTTAAATCCTTGTTTTTCAATTTGATTGCGAAACCTATTCAGCTCCGCAATCACTTCATTCAAATTCATATTTTCAAATCGCATTTTTCACCTCCATTGTTAAAATTGTTCTAAAATCGATTCTTTTCCCTCTTGGAACGCTTTTTCGATGTCTTCGCTATACTTGTCTTGCAATGCATCTAACGCGCGTTCACATGCCATTAAATCGTCATTATCATCATATTCGCCATTATATATATTATAATAATCCATCAATGTGCTAACATCACCAAATGGATTATTTTCGTGTTTATTAAACACGATTTCAACCGCATCGTCTTCATTTGTTCCGTTTTTAACCAATTCATCTATCTCATCAAAGTATACTTCTGCATCTTCAATTGTCAAATTTATATTTTTTAACAAATTCTGTATATTTCTTGAGTTTGGTGTTTCATATTCTTGTATTCCTTTCCTATATCCTTCTGCTACTCCAACTCCATATGCGCATTTTATTACCATCCAACCTAAACTCAATACCATTATCGTTATTCCAATCGTTTTTAATATTTGTTTTGTTTTCATTTTATCCTCCATTTTGTTTTTTGTTTCTTTGCAATATATGCAAACCATTAAAGAAGTGGCGAAGCCGAAGCCTAAGTCGAAGCCGAAGTTCCGAGCCGTATTTATTTGGCGTCTCAACAGCCTCAACTCGCTCGCCACTCGCTCAAAATAAAAAAAATTTTGAGATGGGCTTTTCAGCCCACCTCTTACTTACTTTCTTTCTTTTCTTTTCCATATCCATATTTCTTTCCACTCTTGCTCTCTTTAATCCAAAATACGTATTTCTTGTCTCCAATCCATACTTCGTAATCTGGACTCTTGTCACTCACTTTCTTTGTGTTGATGAATAATAAGTTTTTTGTGTTTTCCATGTTTTGCTCCTTTGTTTGTTAGTTAACTTTTTAAACACGTTTTATTTGTGGCTTGCTTGCAAGCCATAAACATCATCCTTTTTGTCAACATTGCAAATGCCTACAAATCCTATAAATCCTATAAATTTTTTCTAGGACTTATATATATAAAATACCTGTGGGTACATTAGTATAATTTTTATGGGATTTATAGGATTTACGGTAATCGTGGGTGCCAGCCCCCCCTCGAACACGTGTCAAACATGTGTGAACGGTCACTTCCTCTTGTATATCCCGGAACGCGTTTCCAGCGACAAATAAAAAGTTTGTCAAAAAAATTTATAGGCATAAAAAAATGAAATTACCGCAAATCCTATAAATTTCTTAACAAACGAAAATTTTTGTCAAAAAATGTCCGTAAAATAAAAAAGTACCAGCACATTTTGGTTTTTTCGACAACGTTTGCCTATAAATTTTTTGAAGATGCCTATAAATTTTTTGCAAATTCCCGTGTCTTATATTTTTTTTGTCAATTGATTTTTATGTAATTTATCAACCATAGGTTGTTTTTTGTCAACTTTTGGGCATTTTTTGAACACAATGAGGGAAAATGGTTGATTTTTGGATAAAATTAGCGTGTTGGTTGATAAAATTAGCGTGTTGGTTGATAAAGTGGTTGATAAAGTGGTTGAGAAAGCGGTTTAAGTTGTGCATGTAAGTCGCTGAATTTAGGGCTAAAATAGGGGAAAGACCCCTTGCGGGGCTCCTCCCCCTCAAAAAAGCTCCGTGTCTTGAAAAAAATAAGGCTTGATTTTTATTCTTGATTTTTAAGCCACTTGCTTATATATTATATGTATACTAGTTTATTGTACTTGGAGAACGCTTTATATGAAAATTATCGCAAAAAATACCGAAGTCACCTACGATTATAATGACCCTAACCAGGCAAATAAAATGCCTACTCTTAATTATACACCTCGCCCGTGCTTCCTCCCACTACACGAAACTAATTGGAAACATGGCGTCATTATAGCTCACCGGAGATGCGGAAAAACCTACGCCGCTATCGCTAAATTGCTAGAACGCGCCTTTAAAGAACCTCCCCTCCCCTCAGGTCTTCCCCAACAAGTCCTATTTACTTCCCCCCAACTCGACCAGGCAGTACAAAATACTATGCCACTGTTCACTACTATAGGTAAAGAGGTTATCGCAGATATTAATAAAGGGACTTCAACTATAACACTCATAAATGGCGCACGTATAATATATTGCGGTGCTAAAACCATCGAAAAAGTTAGAGGTCTTTATTTGACAGGTTGGCTATCCGATGAGGTCCAGGCCCCTATCGAAAACGCGTACTCCGATATTATAT
>Ga0326512_10002184_pt1 | contig 14481 bp, 12 predicted proteins | sample 1_2617_0518_D_FD_203652 | JGI IMG/M metagenome (GOLD analysis project Ga0326512, IMG submission 203652) | Bovine rumen microbial communities from UC Davis, California, United States - 1_2617_0518 | ecosystem: Host-associated > Mammals > Digestive system > Stomach > Rumen | place: USA... | reverse complement strand
GATTCCCCAACAAGTTCGAGTTCGCAGACTTTACCATTGACGAGTTACTGGAAATCACCCGCCGTCGTGTGAAAGAATATGAGTATGCATTCACCCCAGCCGCTTGGGAGAAGTATAAGCAGATACTGACGCAGGCCTACCAGCAACGAAATCCTCAGACTTGGGGCAATGCCCGCTATGTTGCCAACCAACTGGAACGAATCTATATCCAGCACGCTATGCGTTGTATAAAGCAGAAACCCACGGACAAGCGGCAACTTCGTCTGCTTACTCCTGAGGATATTCTGCCAATAGATGTACCCAAAGAGAAACGTCATATTGGATTCTGTTAACGGTGAGAAAGGAATAGCATATGAATAGATTTTATGCTTGGTGGTTAGTAAAATTGGGTAGAGCCATCGATATATGGTCAAAGAGTAAGTATCCTGCATGTGTACTTTCAAATCTACACGACAGCATATTCATCTTTGATGATGTAGAGTGTCACAGTATGGAAGGTTTCTTGCAATCGCTGAAACACCAAGACGAAGCTAAACAGCGTCAGATATGCAAGATGAAGGGAATAGATGCCAAAAGACAGTCCTCGTCAGACTGGCAGAAGAATCAGATTGTCTGGTGGAAGGGTAAGCCTATCAATAGGCATTCAGATGGGTTCTTCAATTTGGTCACGAGTGCTTACACCGCATTGTTCCAACAAAACAGACTCTTCAGAGAAGCACTCATCTCCACTAAGGGAAAAAGGCTACTTCATAGTCGTGGAAAGAAAAATTCTCGTGACACTATACTGACAGAACAAGAGTTCTGCGTAATACTCATAAAATTGAGAGATAATGCAAGGACTGAAGATAATATAGAACAATAAAAGAATCGAACTTATGGAAAAAGATATCGAAACAAGACTCCATTCGTTTAAAGAGAATGGTAAGGTTGGTTTTAAAAATGTTAAAGGCGAAGTCGTAATACCGTGCCAATGGCTCTTGGCGACGGAGTTTATTGCGGACATTGCTATTGTCAAGAACACCGATGGGAAGTGGGGCATTATCAATCAGAAAGGTGAAACCGTCATTCCGTTTTTATATGCCAATCCTTTTATCCCGATTGAACATAAAGTAATGCTTTTTTATGAGAATGGCAAACAAATATATAAGAACTTGCAGGGTAAGGAGATTCCTCCCCATCTATGGAAGACCATGAATACCTTCCATGAAGGACTTGTAACCGTTGTTGACGAAAAAGATCACTATGGGTTTGCAGATGAAGAAGGGAATCTGGTATTTCCCCCCAAGTGGGACTACGCCTGCTATTTCGAAAAGGGATATGCCTATGTGAAAGATGGAGACAGCCATTTCTTTATGAACCATGAAGGAGAATTATTTCTGATAGAGACTCCATTACCTTATAAGTCAGAACCAATGAGACGGTTCGATTATGCGTATGGCAAATACTTCAGAGCCGTATCTCCTATAATCAAATTGGGGCAATCAAACAAAGAAAATGATGCAGAATGATAGTTTTTTTTATAATTCTGTTCAAATTATGCTAATATTTTTGTATCTTTGCACCATATTATCAATAACAAAAGTAGGGAAATATGTTTAAAGTCTATATTTCTGAATCAGCCTATCAAGGTATTGTCGGTTCAGCAACGACAGGACAGTCTTATTTGTGTAAGCTGCTGAAGCAGCAGCCTGTACAGTTGTTAAAGCAGGCAGATACTGAAAGATACAAGGCATACCCAGAAAACGTATTGAAAAATCCCTCTGCGCTTTTCATACTTGATATTACACCAGCAGAGGCACTTGCCATACAAAGAATGTATGGTGTTATGTGTTTAAGCTGTGCTGCTCCAGATATTACCCCACTTATTGATGTAAACGACGAACATACAACAGAAAAAAAAGTCTCACTTGGAAGAGGATGGGATTCGGTACTTGATAGTGTTGAGCATCTGCCTTCAAATGCATTAATATTGAATGACCGTTATCTTTTCAAGACCACTAATCCCGTTTTTGGTAATGGGTTTGACAATATACGCAGTATTCTTACAGAACTACTACCTCGTGAATTGAGCACTAAATACCATATAATGGTTATATTTGATAGAGACGAGATAGATCCATTGTATAACTTTAAAATCATTGCCAAACGGCTAAATGACATAGCAAAGGAATTTAATAAACCTTATGAAATAGTCATGGAGGTATTGGGACTTTCAGAAGGGAAAGAAATTTATTACAAATTTCACAATCGGCGTATCGTTTCTAATTACTTCGTTGTTAAGATGGACTACACTTTGGCTGCTTTCAACAAAACAGAAGGAACATCAGAACAAACGATTATTCCTCAGGTGCTGTTTACAGAAGACAGCCTGGCCAAGCGATCATCAGCCCCTTTGAAGTCGATGCAGCAAATAACCAAAGCCCTGCAAAGTTTCTCTCAGTCTCTATCTTCACCTTCAACAGATCACAATTCATACAGTTATGCCGTCAATGGTCAGCGAAAGGAGCGATGTATGACTATAACAAATAGGTTGATAAAGTAATTAGAGGAAAAGAATATGTTACGTGATTTGTTAAGCCATGTTGAAGCCCTATACACGTTAGGGGTTGTGTTGACTGGAGTTGTTTTATACGTCATCACCAAGGTTGTCAGAACAAGCAATCAGAAACGCCAAGACACCCAAGAGCAGTTTAATCTTGTAGTTGAGCAACTTTCAAAAGACAATGAGACATCTCAACTGTCAGCAGCCATTATTCTGCGGCGTTTCTTCAATGCCATCATTGATAAGGACCGTTTCAGGCAGGAAACTATTAATGTCATTTCGTCTATGCTAAAGATTCACCCTACAGGCATCTATCAAAAGACATTGGGTGACGGTCTCGCATACGCTGGAAATCTGAATTATGCTGATTTGCAGCGAACTAACATGCAGGATTTATATTTGGGGAAGAAGAATGAAAAAGACGATGCTCTAGAAAAGAAGGGTAAAGCACCCAAAGCCGATAAAGATGAATCATGGAAGATAACAATGGACTTTACCGATATGTATGGTGCAAATCTTTCTTATGCCTTGGTGGAAAATATTGTTGGTTTTGGTACGGTATTCAATAGTGCGATTCTGCACCACACTAACATCAAGCATTGTACATTCAGAAATGCGGACTTTAAATATGCCGATTTGACAAATGTGTATTTTGAAAACGTTAGACTTGAAGGGTCAAACTTCAAGGGAGCCGTTGGCATCCCTGAAGAAATGACAGAACATTTGGAGTGGATTAATAAGGGCACCAAAGATGAAGCATACGTATATAAAGATGCTGAGAGCTTTTCAATGGACAAGACAAAGAAAAGAGGTGGCGGTCATAAAATCGTGTTCTTCAGTATGCCTGGTACGTTGACAGCCTCGGATGAAGCTCTTATCCTGTTCTACCAGAAAATACTCGAAGGGAAAAAGATGGAAGTCAAGTACTATAAACGCGACCATTATCCCAAAGATGGTCAGCTGACTAAAGTAAAGCAGTCGATAGGTCAGTCAGATGCCATGATTGCCTTTGGCCTAAAGCAGATTGAAATCAAATCTGGCCGTTTAAATCCTGCCAAGAAAGACTACCAAGAAGGTTTGTGGTTGCCAACGCCTTGGAATGAAATTGAGGTGGGCATGGGCGTTATGGCTAACTTGCCGATTTTGTTAGTCAGAGACGATAAGGTGGAAATTGGTGTGTTCGATAAGGTTATATCAGAATACAAAATCAAATCATTATCCTCTGCCACTCCATTAGCGGACATCGAGAATAACGGAGAGTTCATAAAGTGGTTGGATTTATTCAATTGACGCTGGATTATAAGAAAAAGGAATTGTATAATGACTTTGGAGTATCAATCATTCTTGTTCGCATAATATCCTATAGTGCTAAAGATGCATTGAAACGAATATTGATGTTGTGTTAAAAAATGACTATATAAGTTCAAGAATTATGAAGAATAGCAGATTTTTATTTTATGTATTTTTATCATTAATGTCAGTATCAATACTGACAAGTTGTTCCTTTGAGACAAATAATAAGGAGTATAAGCCCCAAATATTTGACAAGACTAATAATCTGTCAGATTCAATAACAGATCTTTTTTTAAGCTATTCTTTCCCAAAAGGCTTAGTCCCAGTTATGGTATGCGAAAAGAGCATTAGCGAAGAAATATATACCAGTTCTATACCTGACATCGTTTTTGATGAGTTAAGTGAGAGGAAGGATTTATTGGATTTTGAAGACTATGGCTTACTTGTTTACATTTCTGAAAGTCATCCTACTCTGGTACAAATAAGATTAGGAAAAGAATATTCAGATTATGCCTCTTATGCAGGAATCACCCAAGGTGTCAACTATATAAGAATGCAAGAACAGTATGTTGATGGGGATCATTATGGCGCATTAATATATTTGCTAGATTCTGTAAACGATAATATTACGAAATACAAGTCTTTGTCTAAGAATAAAAAAGGGATTTTAAAAAATATTTCTATTTCTTTGAATAGATTTTTGGATTGGTCTGGCTCTCCTAGTAAATCATATTTTAAGAATTTAATCTTAACCCCACATTATTATATTCTGGCTTTCGGAAATCATTTTTTTAATTCATGGCTAATTGGACTCGTTTTATTATTGATTACACTATGGATAATAAAAGTGATTGTAGTTAAACTATTTATAGTAATAATTCCTAATTTTGCTTTCAAACCAATTGTTATGGAGTTAGTAAAATTATTTCTTAATATTTTTATAATAATAGTACCTTCTGGTTGTGTGATGCTATTGTCATCATGTAGGATGGAGGATGTCATATCAATAAAGGCGTTAAATATTCCTTATTTTGATGTTTTAACGCTATCTCCCGAACTATTATCTCATAACGTCAGCCTTATTTTTTCTATTACATCTACTGTTTTATTTGTTTGGTATCTAAAAAATTGTAACGACATCTTTATCTTAACATTATTGCCAAAGAAAGAACAAGAAAAGAATTGGGAAACATTGAACGAAAGCAATAAGCTATTATTAGATACCTTCCATCCTCATTATGTTTTAGAGGGAGAAACTAATTATATCGCAATGCATCGAGAACGTTCTACTCAATTGATGTTTTTTGTTCCTTTTATATATATATGCCCTTTCTTGCTCCACCAGTCAGCAATATTTTATGTATTTTTAATTTATGCTCTGTGGGGAATACTTCTTCATTTGCCTAAGTTCATCGGAGCCTTTCTGCTTTGCAAAGACGCAAGTGATTCGGGATGGGGAATTGGGAGAATAATCTGGTCCATTTTTCACGAATTAGGATTAGTTGCTTTTATATATATATTATTTGTTTATGTTTTATAGGATTTTTGGCACCCAATGTATGCAATCATATTGTTAAACACAAAGGAATTGGACAACCAGTAACAATACGCCTCCTAGGATGCGCAGGATGCACTATTCGTTGGAATTAAGAACGTATAAGGGACGGATGTTCAACTTTCGTTGTAACTGCTATATTTGGTATTATTGCTGTCCGATAAAAACTGAAAATTGCCAAAACCGGCTTGTAAGTAGCTGATAATCAGTATTTGGACAGGCATATTTTAAAAGTAAGTCTCCTATGAACAATTCCACATTATGGACGCAAAATCTCCTTTTCAAGGCTTTTCATGTCCCAAATACAGGGATTTAAGCTCGAAATTCGGCATTCTAGAGCCAAATTTGATAGGTTCTGACCCCACAATTGGGGATCTAAGTTTCTGATTCATTGGAATTTATTATTTATCGGACAGCAATAATTTGGTATGTTTTCTTGAAAAAATAGAGTTTAAGATGCGTAAGGTAAACTATGTACACAACTATTATAGTAGTCTGACACAGTTTACTTTACACTCTACTGAAATAGCTTAATACTCTAATGATACGCTCTTTTCATCCAATCCCTGCCCAGATGCAATTTCCTTGTTGTTCTCTTTTATATGTGTCATTCAGTTGTAAATTAACATATGTCAGTATTGTCTAAAGTCCTGCTTTGTTGCAAAATTTTAACCTCAGAAACAACAGAAGTAGTTCCCAAAATAATTATGGGCTGATTTAAATTCTTTGCATATTCTATTGCACTATGTATATCTGGAATCCAAATAGACTTAATCCCCTTTTCCTTTAGGACGGAGGCTTGCTTTTCTGTGAAAATATAATGAGGGTTCTGAGATTTTGTTAAAACAATGTTGGCTTCATCTTTGCTCATTTCTTCTGCGACACCTATATAATCCTTATCATCTGGAATGCCAATAATTATTGTTGGTTTAGAAAGATTCAAGAATGAGATCACTTGTTTTATATTTATACAACTTTTTCTATTAATACAAGCGTCTAACATTATAAAAGGTGAGCTTGATATTATTTCCATTCTCCCAGGCCAATTTATTGACATAAGATTTTTCTTGATTATCTCCATGTCAAAATCTTCCAAAATATCTTTACAAAAAGCCAGAGCGAGAGCACAATTCCTTGCTTGATGCTCTCCTAATAAAGGAATTGTTATGTCCTTATATGTTTCATTCCCGATGGTGATATCAAATCGCATACCCTTATTTGTATATTGTATGTTTTGCGCCATGAAATCTTTTCCATATACTTTTGCTGAGACTCCCATGGAAAGTGCCTTTCCTAATAAAACATTAAGAACTCCAGTTTCTTGTTTCGCAATATAGACGCATTTCTGACCACGATTTATTACATGAGCTTTATCTTCCGCAATTTTTTCTAAAGTATCGCCAAGCTCTCTTGTGTGCTCAAGAAAAATACTATTAACAATAGAATATTGGTGGATAACATTGTTTACATCATCATATTTTGCACCTTTACCACATTCAAAGACATTGAAGTCAGTTTGTTTTTCATTGAAATAGTTTAGGGCTACGGCTACTTGTATGCCAATTGGACTAATACACGTGTTAAGGGGAATATCCTTATCTATTTTGTCGAAGACAGGTTGTACTGCTTCAACATTTTTAATAAAATCACTATCACTTATGTCATGCCCATCTATTTTGAATCTTTCGCAAAAATTGACCAAATGTGGACTAGTCAATAGACCTACTTTCAGTTTTGATTGGAGAATCTGAGAAATCATACAAGAAACAGACCCCTTCCCTTTACTGCCTGTAACAACTACGCACGGATTGATACTAAGTTTTTCTATGATGGCTTTAGATAAATCCGGTCGTCTTTTATTTGAATCAGAATCATTATAATCCTGATACTTTTCTGCTTTCAAATATGATTTATATATATAATCTTCTGCTTCTTTCCTATTCATTTCTTAAGTCACTTTTAATTGTTCTGATTATTTTATTTGCAAGATTTATTTTTGTTGCTGATTCAATTCCCTCGAGACCAGGCATGACGTTTATTTCACAAAAACACAATCCATTTTCTCCAAAGAGCAAATCGATTCCAAGAAAATCTAATTTTGTTTGCATGTAAATATCATCTGTAATTTGCTTTATTTCTGATGTAGCCTCAATCCCTTGAACTGAAGCTCCTAAAGCGACGTTCGCGCGAAAATCCGAAGACGATTTTCTTATCATACATGCTTCGGGTTTCCCTTTAATAGAGAAAACCCTTATGTCTCTCCCGAAACTGCTACTTATAAATTCTTCCAAGAGCCATTCCTTTTTTTGCTCATTACCATTAAGAAGTTGTAAAAAGTCTTCTTCTGTTTTGATTAAATAAATCTCTTGACCCATTGAGCTTTCTAATCCTTTGGCAACAAAGGGTGAGCCTAATATTTCAGTAACATATTTGTAGTTGATACCATATGTGCACAGGATAGTTTTGGGCATATAAAAACTGTTTGAATGTATTCTCTTAACTTGTTCAAATTTGTTTATATAAGTACGAAAACTATTCAACTCATTATAGCTCCTGAGAACAAGAGAGTTTATTTCATTCTTTATATTTCCAGTTTTATATCTGTTAATTGCGAAATCTCGTTTATCGACCATCTTTCCAGAAACATATATTCCGCTATTGTCAATAATCGTATCGTGAATTCCAATGAGTCGTAGATCGACGTCCTCTCTTCGGGCTTCTTCTAGAAGCCTGTTGCAGGTGTATGCCCCCTGCATGTTGCTATATTTTTCAATAATATATCCAGAAATCATTTTTTACTTCACTTTAATTCTTTCTTCATTTAATACCAAAACCATTATTAATGGGATACAGATTAAGCAGATAATAATACCAATTGACATGTCTGTAGCTACCTGGAAAACAGCTAGAACAGTACCCAAAATTGCTATGATTTGTGCTTGAGAGTTTCGCCAAAACGTATGTTTCATATCTCGGTGTACTGATACAATATCATTCACGCTATTCATTCCTAATTTTTTCCTTGCAGGTGCAGGTATTCCAATCTGGTAATCAGAAAGAGAATCTTTGGCTAATACTCTAAGTTTTTCCATTTTGGTTCCAAATTTTATAAGGACCTTGTCGTTTTCGACAACACCTAAGAGGCTCATGATATTCGGGCTTAATCTGGCTACATTATTTTTGTCATCAGTTTCGCTAGTCCATTCCGTCTTCAACAAATACTCAGATTTTCCAATTATAAAATTAAGTGCTTTTAAATATAACTTGTCAAATAGTGTTTGTACTCTTGTTAGGAAGGAGAGCTTTGAGTCCACTTTCTTAGGGATTTGCAATAATTCAATATAATCATAAACACCAAGGACTTTTTGTATTTCTGCTACAGCATTTAAATATTTCGGATTTTCTTTAACACTATCACGTAATACATAGAAATCCTCACCTGGCATTTTCTCATAACAACTTATGAAAAGACTACAGATTTCTTCTGTTGCTTTTTTAAGCAATGAGTTGTATTCCTCATCCGATAGCGTTGAATTAAATAGAATACCACTATTTGGAATACTTTTGAAAATATTCGGTAATTTATCTTTCTGCATTACGCTACTTTGAAGTATATACAGTCCTTCTTCATTTTTTGAATAGAATCGAACAAAAGATGATTCTACATATTTGGGGATTCTCTTGTTAATTAGGCCATTGTATTCCTCCTTACGTATCATTGGAAGGGGCTCGTCAAGATATCCGAGTAATCTTTTGTAGTATCTTGGCACCATGATTTTTTTTGCTGGCTCACCCTTTGAATCCTTAACCCTGCCATTGTCCTTATAATCTGCTTTAGCGAAGTCAACATAAAAACGAGAATCAGTAAATCGATTATAAACGGCAAAGTGATAATTGTCAGAAATTGCTTTTTTCTCGCTATAAAGTATTGAGGAGAAACAAACATTATCAATTTGATTGGCTTTTGGCATACCAATTTTATAAATATCCTTTTTGTTCTCATATATAACAACTGGAGCATCGCATAAATATGGGTAGGTTTCATCACCCTCAATCCATTCTCGTCCACAAACCAGTCCAATAAGTCTATTCGTAAGAAGAATATAATTAGATTTGTTGCAGTCAAGTCCTTTGGCTGAAATATGTGCACAGAGTTGTTGTTCTATTCTGTTGTCAAAGTCCTGAAGTTTTACCATCTCAGTTTCTCCCCAAAATGAACAAATACTTTGAGGACAGTCAACAGAAAACATAAGATTGTCCTTTGCAGAAAGATCGATTTCCACTTTATCCTGTGGCTTATGATTTAGCGATTGCCAAAGTTTATACGCTTTTATTTTTTTCGCATCCCAATCAATCTTCCCCAAAATATTAATTAGGAGTATTAATCCTTCAATGAGTTTCGAAAACTCATCTACATTTTCAGGGTTACGGTATATCCCATTAATTTCTAATTGGGCACATGAGACATTTGTGCAACTTGAAATAAATTTTGTTACAGTATTTTGGCTCCCGGCATCAAATAATTGGTTCTTCCAAATTTGTTTTTTTTCTGTTGGCTGATAGACATCCTTAAACACAAATTCAAAAGTGTATTTTATTAAGTCACTAATAAATGTTCTTCCATTAAGAGAAGGATCGGGATCGCCTTCAATATCCCCATTTTCGTTTCGAACAGGTGCAGTGCCTATTTCTAAGGAGTAATCACGCTTGATAGAAGCACCATGTAAATCAATGAGAACAAATATTTTATGATTATCGAGATACTCCTTCAATGCAGTTTGATACAAATTCTCACCATTAGGGTTTGGATCATAATTAGGGTCTTTGCCTTTATACTTTGAGGAAAAAATAACATGGCATCCCGTTATTTCATGTAACAGCAACGCAATTCCTCCCGTATACATATCAGCATATTTCAGTTGTCCTTCCCTAAATTGGTTTATAGAATGTGGCGCAGAAATCATAACAGGAATACTTCCTTCTTTAATTTTGAATTCATTTTTCCCACGTCCACTATATTTTCTACAAGAAAATTTTTTCTCGTATTTAAGAATCTTATCTATTATGGATTTATCAACTAACATAATTGCTTCGTGTACTAAGCGTTTCTACTAACTAACAACTCTCGAATGTCGATATTTAATAAATCTGATATTTTTGCAAGTGTATACATATCAGGTTGGGTGGTGTTAGTGCACCACTTAGAAACGGTAACTGGATCTTTACCCAATTGTTCTGCAAGCCATTTGTTCGTTTTGCCCGCATCAGCTAGGACTGCTTTAAGCCTATTTAAATTCTCCATTTTATTTTTTAATTTTCAATGCAAATTTAATAAATAATACCGAATAGCATGAATAGTAGATGCTGTTTTTGCAGTTTTTAACACAATGCACCTAAAATCCTTCATTTAATACGTAATCTATAAGCCTTAATAGTATTACTATCTTTTTGCTCTATAATAAGAAAAGATATCCTTGAGAACCAAGGAATTGAAAAGCCAGTGATACATGCCTCCAGGAATGCGCTGGATGCACTTGCCGCTGAGATTAATGACGTATAGTGGGCGAATGCGCCAACTGTCGTTGTAACGGTTCTGCCAATCGTACATGCAATACTCCCACCACCCAGCGCGAGTATCACCTCGCCACCATTCTCCAGTAACATAGTTGTTCTTCAATCCCCAATCTGTAACGCCCAAAGCATTGGGCTTGCCGCAAAGGTCATATATGCGACGGGGTGCCAAGCCAAGATCCAAGGTTCGCCCGAAGGAGACACGGCAGACAATCAGTGAGCCACTGGCATAATGATAAGCGGTACTTCTAATAGGGGCAAAGTAGATACCGTTGCCTGCGTAGTTTCCACCGCCGACATTCCATACAGCACTTAGCCAGTTTTTCGATTCTACTCTGCCTGGTCCTTGGCAGATACCTTCTGCTGCTGCACATGTCGTACCATGATAAGCTGTTAATGTGGGAACAAAAGTATCAATGGCCGTCCAGATGCAACTCTCAATGAAGGTCAGTGAGCCATGCCAGATGACATATTTGATGAATCGCCAAGGAAGTAGAATTAGCCATAGGAGAAAATTGTTAGAACCTTCTCGATGACCTTCTGGGGCAATAACTTCCACGATATAGTTGAACAGCTCAAAGCTACAATGCACAATGATGTTATAGTAAATGGCATTGACAAATCGGAGAGGTATGAGAATCAGCCAGAGAGGTTTCTTCCACATTTCTAGTTCCTCGCGCAATTTGGCATTCTCTCTGTCGGAGCGTATATTTCGTTTATAACTTTGCATCCAGGGTTTGGCTAACCGTCGCTGTAGCCAGTTAAGACAATAGAAAGGGAAGGAGATAAAATGATATATCCGATAGAAGAAGATGCTGATTAGGCCAAGAATGGTGATGAGTACCTTGCGAAGGACGGCAAGTATGACACAAATGATAGCGACGGAGAATATTGATTCCCAGATATTGCTACTGCTTATGTTAGATAGTAGGCCATGACGATTGGAGTCGTTGTCAGAGCTAGTGCTTGGAGGTTGTCCAACAGGCTCCCAATACATCAAGTATTTGACCGAACAATATGCTTTTCTTCCATAGTAGTCTATTTCTGCCCATCCGTCATAAGTAATTCTCTGTACTTGAACCTTGGTGCCTGAAGGGAGGGTTTCTAAGATTCTGCCTCTTGTGCTACCTGTAGTCCTGACGTTCAAATTGGCAGTAGTCATACAAATAGCAGGATAGGTATCTTCGCCATATGCAGGCAAAGCACTGAACAACATTACCAAAAGTAATGTCATTTGCATCATATAATTTATGAGATGCACTATGTTCGCCTTTGTAAGATGACAAGAATACACCATTAACACTATCGTTTTAGGAATTATTGATGCAAAAATACATAAAATATTCGATGTTTTGCCATTTAGTTAGGCTAAATGTGCCAAGATTACGGATTTTTTGCTTAACTTTGCAACAAGTATCTAAAAACAGAGTACAATGAGCATAGTTGATTGGTTCAAAAATGACTTGAATACGGAAGAAAGGACACTGACGCGCGACTTGCTGTCGGTGGCTGTGGCTGACGGTGAGTTTTGCGACGAGGAGAAAAATACCATTCTCGAGATATGCCAGTTGGAGGGGATATCGGCGGTGGAGTTGATAGATTCTATCCGTAACCAGTCGTCGGGTGCTAAGCTGCTCAGTTCTGTTGAGGAAAAAAAGCGGTATCTGCTGCACCTTATCCGTATGATGATGTCTGACGGCAAGTATTATGGCATTGAACTGCATGTGATTGAGGTGCTTGCCCGCAAAATAGAGGTGCCGCCCTTGCAGCTGATTTCATTTATATTGGACGAGGTGAATGCCGGTCATATCAGCAAGGAGGAGGGTATCAAGGTGATTGACCATTTCGTGAGACGCTATACGGATTAAGAATATGAGTATCATTACGAAATTTCTGGCTGTGGTGACGGAACCGCAGTTTAAGTTGGCTCGCGACTTGACAGCGATGGCTATTGCCGACGGACATGTGACTCCTGAAGAGATGGAGGCCATGAAGACGATTTGCCATTTGGAGGGTGTTGACGAGATGAAACTGATGGAGGCATTGCAAGGCGGTTATGACCATGTGAACGAGGAGATGCCTAAGACGCACGATGGGCGGGAGGCTTACCTGAGGGATATTATAAAACTGATGGGGGCCGACGGATATGCTGCTCCGCAGGAGGTCTATCTGTTTCAGATTATAGCGGGTAGGATGGGGCTGAACCAGATGAATGTTCTAAGCCTCGTCATTCTGACTACCACCCGAAAATATTTTCAGGGAGATATTGGAACAAGAACCTTTGCGTCATTTATCAAGAATTACATCGATCCCAAAGGGAAAACAGAAAAAGCCAATCGTGAGAACTTACGTACGCTTTATGATACCGTGGCAAATAATACAGAAATGAGTCATGATGTGGAACTGGATGCTGAAATACTACGGCAGAATCTGGCACGTGCCACAGAAGCATTTTTAGAGAACTCCATCCTGATGAAGGAATTTGAAGACATCGGTGTGGACTTCCCTGCCATGCTGGAGCAGGAAGAGTCGTTCGTGTTGAAGCGATATACTTCCCGCTGACTTTTACATCTTTATTCGAGGCAGATTCTCTGTGGAATAGGTTGGAAAGTAGTGCTTGATGCCATTTTCCGTGAGCCTTTTCACGACAACATTCAGATAATCGGCAATCGGTGCGAGGTTGTTGCTTCTGTATGCCCGTAACAGCCGTAACGAGTCTATTTCCAAAGCATCAAGATCAATGTTTAATTCAACGAAGGAGATAAGAAATAGCTGTAAGTCTTGATCCCTGATATTCTCACATACATCGAGCAGTGCCTTGTCGTCACTTAAGTTATGTAAGTAGTCTTTGCTGATGGCAGGGTCGATGTCCTTGACAGACAGTAAACATCTGAAACCCTGCTGTCTCAGCAGTGCCAGATCTTTGACCTTGATATAGGGAAATAGCTTCAATGTTTCTAAGGTTAATATCTCTTTCTTGCTTATTTGATAACGTTGGCAAATGATGTCATAGGACTCAGTGAGATTCACGAGACATTGTGCCAGTTCACTCTCGTCCTTCCCTAACAATTCTGTATCAACGTCTCCATTTACCATATCGAATTTCTCAAAGGGAGCATAGAGCTGTTGCAAAAGCATATCCTGCGATTTCAGATAGATCTCTGAGGTGTTGTCTGTAGTGCAGGTGGAGAAGAGTATGTCTGCATCAAGTGTGTCAAGCCCATTCAAAATATCGTCCATTGCTTTCTCCCGATTGTACTCAGGATAGAGTAGTGGCAAATATTTTCTGACCTTTGATAGCTGTCCATAATGTTTTGCCCTTCTTTCCACTTCAACTTTTGTCCTCAGTTTGGCTGTTTTTTCCTGAGTAATCGGGTGTTCATCCTCGAATACTTTTATTATTTCCTGAGCAAAATCCTTCTTTCCTGACTCATATTCAGACTTGATATACTCCTCTGCTTCTTTACATCCCATGTCAATGGCTTTCTTGATGAAATAGGAAGCTAGCATATCATTCTGC
>Ga0326512_10002182_pt1 | contig 14489 bp, 23 predicted proteins | sample 1_2617_0518_D_FD_203652 | JGI IMG/M metagenome (GOLD analysis project Ga0326512, IMG submission 203652) | Bovine rumen microbial communities from UC Davis, California, United States - 1_2617_0518 | ecosystem: Host-associated > Mammals > Digestive system > Stomach > Rumen | place: USA... | reverse complement strand
AAAAGACCGCAGTCGGAGTTGTCAGGTTCAAAAACGCTAAACCTTGAGGGCATTACTGCTACCTCACTCCCTTGCGGCTGTATTTCTCCCTAAAATATTGGCACAAAAAACGCTGCTCTAAGGCAGCGGCATCGTACCGCGTTTTTGATTTGACACCGCAAAATTAAAAATTTATTTTGTAACCAATATCATAATGCTCTATTTTTTAATATTTTTTAAAAACCACCCGCAAGCGATTGGCGGCAAGCAAAAAGGAGGACCGATGCCGCTTCCACGCTCACGGGTGTCAGATTCAAACTCAACTCTTTATATGGCTATACCCAAACAAAGCGATGCAAAGATAAAAAGATTTTCCGTTCATTGTTCCGAAATGCCTTATCTTTTAACAAGTTTTAGAATCTCGTCTTAACTTCGTACTTACCATTATCAGTCTTGCGAATGACACCACGCTCAACCAGCTTGCGGGCTGTGGCATAGTAAGTCGGTATGGTGGTGTTCATCATACCTGAGTACTTTGCGTAATCATCACTCACCTGCTTTACACCCTTGCAGCTTTCGCCCCACAGGATAGCATACAAAACAAGCTGGTTACCGTTCAAACCTAATTCACTGGTCATAAAACTTTCAATCGTAATCTTTGCCATAATACTTTTGTTTTTAAATTATACTTATTTCTCCAAATATTCCTCTACAACCGCTTGAAATTCCTCGAGCGAATAACATACCACGTACTTTACTTTATACTCCTTACAAGCCTGTTCAAATACCTTTTGGCTATCGCTCTGCCTACCGCCTATCTTCTTCATCTCGATGCAAAGGGCTGCATACCCGTGACGGGGCAAAAGCAGGATCAAGTCGGCAACACCACTAAGCGCACCCTCATCCTTGAGGTTCTTCGCTGTCCAAGCGTTTCGTGCTCCGCCATTAGGCACAGAAAAGAAAACTCTGCTGGCTTCGGGGTAACGCTGACGGAACCAACCAACGCATTGTATCTGTATCTGTCGCTCAGTAAGCGGCTTTGTTGTTACCTTGCTCATAGCTCTGTCAATACTTTGTGGAACGTTCTACGGAGTGGCAGGCTGGCACCTTTTACCATCTCCTTTAACTCTTGTACCTCATCATCCGTAAGGTACAGCTCACTCTCAAATGTTACTGGGTTCTTTCCGATTCTCATAATTCCTTATTTTGTTTAAATTTTAATTCTAAGCCGTTTTTATATTATTGCCTTATAACCTACCCGCTTTTTGTGTTTCAACCCGTTAGCGGGCTTTAAAATCGGGTTTCTGTTTATTTCTGACCGAATAGATGCACAGCAGCACCAAAAATCAAATCGCTTTCGTTGACCTTGTGCTCCTCTACACCATCATCCGTACCCGTGACACCATCCGAAATGGTTTTCTTGGTTTGGATAAGCTGGTACATATATTCATCGATCGTGTCCTGTCCCAAGATATAAACGCAGTTTACAGCGTTCTTTTGCCCATTGCGGTGCGCTCTATCCTCAGCCTGTACGCAATCAGCCGCAGTCCAAGGGAACTCAACGAACAGCACATTGCTTGCAGCCGTGAGGGTCAAGCCGACACCACCACTCTTGTAGTTGAGGATAATCAGCCGTACCCGTTCATCATTCTGAAACCTATCTACTGCATACTGCTTCGCCTGCTGGCTATCATCACCCGTGACGGTTACCGCTTGACGGAACTCTCGCTTTAAATCGGCTACGACCTCTTTCAGATAGCAGAACACAATCAGCTTTTGTCCGTTCTCACCATCAATGATGCTATGTATGATGTCGATAGCACCCTTTACCTTTCCACGGGCTGAAATCTGTTTCAGCAATCCCATCTTTACCATAATGGCACCACGGATGGTACGCTGTATCTTCTCATCGTCTGCCGACTGATACTTAACCAAATACTTAACGATGTCTCGCTCTGCTTCCTTGTACTCCTTGCGGTTATCAATATCGGTAACGAGGTAGCTGCGTGTCTTATCAGGCAACTGGGTAAGCACATCTTTCTTCAACCTGCGAACAAAGCAGTTCTTACGCAGCAGGTAATTAAGCTCTTTCAAGTGGCTGCTCTTATGCTCACCAGCGCAATAACGTGCCATAAACTTCGTGTAACCACCGAAATCATTAAGTCGGTTCATTATATTAAGCTGCTGCACCAAGTCTATGTTATTATTCACTACTGGTGTACCCGTCAGCTCCAGCACGTACTCCTTACCTTGAGCGATACCCTGCACAAACTTCGACTGCTGGGTGCTGCTGGTCTTGCACTTGTGGCTCTCATCAATGATGATGGTACGGAACAGACTTATACGCTCGTCAAAGTCAACGCTCTTGAGTGTAAACCGCCCCTCACGTCTGATTCTCGATACAAAGAACTTACGCAGACTTTCATAGTTACAGATAAAGACCTCGGCACAGGGCTTCCCGTCTGCTTTCTTGATCTGCCAAAACCTCTGCCACGTATTGCGGTTCTTATCATCGAGGATAACAGCGTTCAAACCACCGAACTTCTTTAGCTCTCTCTGCCAATTAATCTTCAAGCTGGCAGGGCATACCACCAAAGCGGGGAAAGCCTTACTTGCTGTCAGGACACCGATAGCCTCAACCGTCTTACCCAATCCCTGCTCATCACCGAGGATGCAACGCTTCTTATCAAGCGCATAGGCGATGCCCTCTTTCTGATACTCGTATGGCTCTATAAGCAGGTTATGTGGCACACGCAGCTCGGGTATGGGCAGTTCTTCATACGTCTGTACCGCTTCTTTATCTTCAAGCCAATAGATGCGTGAGCAGAAATGATACTGCTCTGCCCACACACCCATCTTTTGTAAGTACACCACATCGAGCTTGCTAACTTCCCAAAACTTGCCATCAGCACGATACTTTGCACTCGGTATTCTCCGAATACATTTAACCAGCATTGGGTGGTACTGAAACGACACCTTGTAGCAGTTAGGGGTCAACGTGAAATACATCGGACTAATCATAGCAACTTCTATGCAACAGCAACTTTCTTACCTTTCTTACCTTTCTTTGGGGCTTCGCTGGTAGCTTCGGGCACCTCTCCCGTCTCGATCGCCTTGTAAGGGTCAATATCCTTGAAGTCGATACTTGCCTGCTTTACTCCCCACTTCTTTTCCTCAATGTAGGCTTTGGCTTCAAACAGCACGGCATCCACATCGAGGGCGAGGTCGTTCTGATACTCGTAGTCGTCCTCATCAGCGAGGTCAACGCTGGGGGCTGTCAGACTGATAACACCCGAGTTCAACAGGATACGGCTACCCGTCAACGATACTTTCTTTTGGTCGTTGGTGAAACTGAGTACCTCAACGGTCAAACGCTTATACACGTTATCTTCCTTGTCGGTGATACGCTGCTCACGCAAATCAGCCAACTTCTTCTTGAAAGCCTCACGCTGCTCGGTGATGATAGCGAGGTGGGGGATAAGACCCTGCAAGGCTTCTTTCAAATCCTTGTGTACGAGGTTAGCACCTGCAAACTGAATAACATCGCCATCCTCATTCTTGTAGGTGGCTTCAAGTGTTCCCGCTTTCGTTAGCTTAATCTTACTAAAAATCATAAATTAAAACGTTTTAAATTAATAATTGAATTGAGAATAAAAATTCTCGAAAAATCTATCTTCCGGCTTTGGCAACGTGATACCCAGCTCTGTTAGTGCATCTACCTGTATTTTAGTCAGGAACTCACTCATCTGCTCTTGGTTGAGTTTTGAGCTGGTGTTGTAGATATGTTCTAACTTATCCCCTATCTGAATCGATTTCATCAGGAACTTTTTGCAGTAGTACATATAAACATCTTCTTTCGGTGTTCCCGTCTCTCGCTCGATACAGGTAAGCCACATCCACATCAAGTCATTCTGCGGTATGCTGCGTTTCTCATTTGCTCGCTTAATGGTGATGGTGTACTTACCATTCGCCAGCAGGGAGAAAACGTAGGGCAGTTCAACATCGAACGTTAACCGCCCATCGTTTTTTGTCATTATTACCGTCTTTGCCATAGCTTAAAGGAATGGTAACCCGTCACGACCATCTACACTTGATCCAGCCTTGGCTGCTGGTTCTGCTGGGGCTGCTGGTGCTGGGGTGGGGGTGGGTGCTGGTGCATCTTTCTTACGTATCACCTCGATGTCCGTTGTACGGATACCTGTAAACACCTTTGTCTTGCCCTGTTGGTCTTTGTAAGGTGTGCCCTGTATGAAGAACGACACCTTAACCACATCACCCTCTTTCAAATCAAGGGCACCGAGTTTCTCTACCAGCTTATCGCCACCGAACTCCAGCAGGGGCTTGTTCTCATACTGCGAACGCTCACCCGTATATGGGTCATACGTGGTGCAATCCAAATACAGCTCACGTTTCTTGATAGCTGGCTTACCAGCTTCCTTACTTGGTACTTCGGTAACGCTACTTACCGCAATTACTCTACCTACTAATTCATTTCTTGCCATAATTACAAAATTTTATAAGTTATACTTGCTGATACCTTGCTCACTTTCTTGTACTGCTCGTACAGGGCTGGCTCATTCTCCTTGAGGGCTTTCGTGTCCACGCTCTCACGGCTGTACGAACCCTTGTAGCTAATCTGTATGTTTTCGCCTACCCATTTCTGCTCTCCGTTGCTCTCCATACAGGTAAGCAAAGCGGACTTCAGTTCCTTTTCACGATCCGTCAGCATATCGAGCTGCTTCTTGATGATAACCAGCTCATCGACCAATGGCTGCACACCCTCGGGGACATCACCCGTCTTACGTTCCTCATACTTGAATCCCATCATATCAAGCTCCTCAACATAAGGCTCTGGGTGGACACCCATCACGTAGGCGGCTATCAGTCGCTCGCAGAACTCGGCAGGGATACGGTCAACTTCCTTGATGGCGGGCTTTCCGTACTGAGGCTTTGGCAGCCAAATGGCATACAGGTGTGGCACCTTCTTTCCCTTGTTCATCTTCTCGAACAGGTAAGCATAGATACTGAGCTGTAACTGAACGTTTGCCACGTGTAGCTTGCTGGTGGTCTTGATGTCTGCCAGCGAACAATCATCCAGAACCTTATCAATGGCACTTGCCACGTAACGCTCATCGCTGACAAGGTACTCGCTGCAAGCAACCTGCAAACCAGCATCAGCCATCATCTGTTTGTACTCAATAATCAATGGCTCATCTGCTACACCCAAGCTGTCGCATAGCTCGCAAAGATTGTGTACCGTTGTGCCGTGCTTTGCGGCTTCATCTAAAACACTCTGCGGAATACCCTTATAAGTATCAGGGAACAGCCACGCAATAATAGGTGTCACTCCGCTTAACTGATTACCATTTAGGTGGTAGGTGTGGTGCTCACCATCGAACACCACGGGACTTGCCACCAAACCTAACATTTTATTCTCCATAACTTCTATAATTGTTTGTTACTATTTTAACGCTGCTTTTCTCTCTTTTAGTGCATCTACAAAACGTGCATCTTCACCGAAATCGGCTTTGTATGCGTGCCAAATGGCTGTCAGCTCATCCACGCTGTTACAAGCCTCAACATCGAGCACGGCTGCACCAAGTCTGTCCTCGTAGGGCATATTCTTCTCAGCCTGCGACTTCGGCTGGGTGTTTGGTGCTTTACCCTGTCGCTTACCTGCTGGGTAGCTGAATCTCTCCACACCCTTATCATCAATGATAACCAGCTTGCACACCTTATCATCCTTGTACTCAATCTCCTTGACCTTAAAACGGGTCTTGAGCTTACGGGCTTGGTTACGGTCTGCATCGGTGGTGTTGATCCATACGAAAGGACTTGTGTACAGCTCACGTCCGATGCCCCAATTAAAGCAAGCACGCTTGAACGCATCGGAAGCCTGTCCCTTTTCTTTCTCGGTGTTGCTCTCTGTACCTACGTCCTGTTTGCTGACCCACTCTTTTGTTTCTGCGTTGTAGATTGATACGGTACAGAAAAGGTTGCCATTAATCAGCTCGTGCTCACGCTTCCAGTTGAACGCTCCCACTACCTCATCCAGCAAACGCATATCTACACGTGCATCCTTGTAAAGCAACAGACTTACACCTGTACCGTTGTCTGTACCTACTCTGCAGTCGATTTCGTCTGCGTAGAGCTTTCTGAATTTGAGTTCTTTTGCCATAATGAATTGAATTTAATTGTAAAACATAAAACTACTTTGTAAGTACCCCGTACCCGCCACGGGTAATACCTCTCGGTATCGCTGCTTTGCTGTACTCCCTTTGCTGGTCGCTACCAGCGATAGATAAACATCTGTTTAAGCATTTAAATGAAAAAAAACTTTTAAAGTAAAAAGAACTATTATGAAAAGACTAACCTGTCTATGCTGTCGGCTATTACGCACATCACTATCAAACCTATCGGGTAAAGGATTCCGTACTTAATCCACTCCCATTTTGTAAACTTCTCGTTTTCCATTTTCTTTGTTGTTTTAAATTCTTGCATATCTCAGCACATCACCAGCATTGCATTGCCATTTGCCATTCTGTGCCTTACCATTGACTTTCTCGGCTCTTATCTTGCCTTCTGTAATAAGCTGCATCAATCTCGAACGACCGCCCACTATGCGCTCGCTGGTACGTAAGCCGAACGTTTCACCATTCATAACACGGAGTATCGTGTTAAGTAGGCTCTGCTCGATGTTGTACTGCTGTGTCATATAGCGTAACTCCTTTCGTTCTTAACTGATTTATTGTAAACTCTATCCCGAGGTGCTCACATATCATCGCTGCCATCAGCTCTGTGTCCTTACTTATTCCCAGCTTGCGGTAAATAGCTTTCTTTTCCGTTCTGACCGTATGATAACTGCGACATAATGTATCTGCGACCTCTTTCTCTGTTAACCCTTTGCAGAACGCAAGAGCGACCTCACGCTCTGCAGGGGTTAACCTTAATTCATCATATACTGCTCTTGTAGCTCGTACATCTCGTTCTCGGCTTCTACATCTCTCTGAACATCTACCCAGCAGGGGAGTGCCTGTTTGATGGCTTCGACTACCATTGGACTTTGGTGCTCGCTGTTGTCACGCTCTACCCATACATCGTTGATCTGTACGACCAAACCGCAACCGACCATCTCTACCTCAACCATAACGGTGGTGTTACCGAAATCGTACTCATAACTGAGGTGGTTCCAACCGGCTGCGATACTCTCACGCATCTCGTACTCAACACCATCCTTAATCTCCTTGACTAACTTCTCAAACTTCTTCATAGCTCTGCCCTTTCTTACTTTACATATAGACTAACCTGTAAACCTCTGCGCAACTTGCAAACGCATACATCACGCATACAATCGAGTGCTCTCTGAATGAACTTGTAGAAAAGTTCCTCACCAATCAAGCGAATAATACCACTAACACCCATCAGCGTGTTAATCTTCTTTCCGTTCTCGTCATAACCGAAAACCTTGATACGAAAGTTCCGATTGACGAACTTTGAATCGAACTGCTTTGTTTCTTTTACTTTTGCCATAATGCTTAAATTTTAAAAATAACCCTTTTGAGGTATTGTGAGTTTGAAATAAAATGTTTATCTTTGTCCTAACGACACCGCAAAATTAAAAAGAAATTCCTTATCAAACAAGGAAAGTCCTTACTTTTTAAAAAGTTTTAAAAGGTTTTCCGTTGTTTTTTAAATATTTTAAAAGTTTAAACTCTAAAAACAATACGATTATGGCAAAACAACCTCGCACCAAATTAAGTGGCAAAGAAGCCCGCTACGTGCTAAAACAGAACAACATTTCTTTGGCTTGGCTGGCAGAACAGCTCGGCATTAAGGCTCAATCCCTGCAATCACGCTTGAACGCTACGGAGTTCAAACCCAGCTATCAGTTAGAAATAAACAATATCCTCGGGCGCAGGATATTCGATATTGATATGGCTGATAGCCTCGTGGAAACCAAAGGTCGCATACCTGTCATAGATATGCGTGTAAGTGCTGGCTTCGGAGTTTCCTTACTTGATGGTAACGAGAACCGCACCAACGAGTACGTAACTTTCGAGGGCTTGAACGGCTGCATAGGTGTGTACGTGTATGGCGATTCTATGAACCCCGAATATCGTGCTGGCGATATTGTGTTCGTTCGTCAGGTGCTCGATCCAAACGACATCGACTACGGCAGACCATACGTTATCATTACAAAGAGCGACCGTGTACTAAAATGTATCTACCAATCCAAGCACGATGCTACCGCACTACGCTTGACATCACTCAACGAGGAAACCAACCGCCACGGCGATAGGTTGTTCCCTGATAAGGAAATACCAAAGGACAATATTATATTTATTTATAAAGTTGTGGGTATGTTCAGACGTGAGCAGATTTAGCGTCATTTTGGGTTTATTTCGGTTCTAAGCGGTTTTCTATTCCTAACCTTATAACTTATCGGCTGAACGAATAAAAACAGCTTAGAACGCTTAAAAACGAATAATTCGTGTTTTTCACGCTTTCGTAACTATCTGAAACAGGTAAACATAGAGAATTAGTTAAGGTTTAGTATTTAAATACATTCATTCTAACACGCTACAGGCTCATACAAAGCCCACAACAGCCCGAAAACCCTGCAACGATACAATTATCGGCACCAACGGGGAAACGGGCTGTATGCCCGCTTTTGACACCTGCAGCGAATAAAAAGTATTCGTTATGGCAACTATCAAGCTCGCTGTGCTCAAACATACCAAAGCCAAAGACGGCTCTTTCAAGGTGCGTATCGCTGTCGGTCATAAGTCCGAAACGCACTATATCGTTACCCGCTACCGAGTGGCTACCTTTGCAAACTTCCGTAACGGGATGGTCGTAGGTCAGCCGGATGCTAACTACCTCAACGTTAAACTGCGCTCTCTGCTTAATGACTACGATAGCAGGTTAGACCGCATCCCGAACCTCGGGGAACTATCCTGCGAACAATTACGCAACATACTACGGGATATGCCATCAACTACCAGCACGGCCACCTTTGGGCAGGTGGCTAACGACTATGCCAAACTGCTACGTGAGGAGCACCGCAACTCTTACGCTCATATCATCGAATACTTTAGCAATAAGTTTACAACCTACCTACGGGGCGATGTGCTGCTTTCTCAAATTACCACCAACACGATTGAGGGATACGCTCATCATCTACGCTCAACGGGTATTTCTACCGCCTATCAAACTATCTGTCTTTCAAACGTGCGTACCATCATTAATCGAGCGATAAAGCTCCAGCTAATCAAATACGATACGCACCCGTTCTCATATACAAAGGAAATGCGCTCTGAACCTCGTGAGCTTGATATATCCGTAGAGGAAATGCGTAAGGTATTCGCCTACACCCCTCGGCTGCGTAACCAGCGTAAGCTGCTCGACCTTTTCAAACTTAGCTATCTGCTGGGTGGTATGAACCTTATAGACCTCATAGCATACGACTTCCGTACACCCGAGCCGATCCTGCGTTATGTACGTAAGAAAACCAAAAACAAAAAGCTCTCATCATCAACCACGGAGTTTACCATCCAACCCGAAGCCCGTGTGCTGATTGATAAATGGATGAACCCTAAGACGGGTAAGCTGGCAGACATCAAGGAAAAGGATTACCCATCGTTTATGTGTGGGGTACACTATAACATCAAAGCAACAGCAAAAGCCCTCGGCATAACAAAGCGCACCAGCTTCTACACCGCCCGTAAGTCGTTCGTTCAGCACGGGTTTGAGCTGGGCATACCTTTGGAAACTTTGGAATATTGTATAGGACAGACAATGAAGTCTAATAGGCCGATATTTAACTACGTAAAGATTATGCGCCAGCACGCTGATTTAGCTATAAGACAGATAATAGATAATCTTCTAAACTCTGAAACTTAGCACGCACCATATATATGAGCGTAAGCGAATATATATTATATATTATTTATTTATTATTTTATTAATTAATTATTTTATTTATGTTTAGGTTTTCCAAATGCGGGTTTTCCATATTCAGAAAACCTCAATACGGTAGCACATAGAAAGAGGGAGCCGCTGCCCCCTCACAATCTAAGTAACCTAAAACCTATAAACTTATGAAACCAAACTACTTGCTACCTGTGTTCCGTCTCGGATAATAGATAGCTATTACTACTAATACAATCAATATCAATAATGCCCATCCGCCCCAATCGACTTTCGCCTGTTGCCATTTCGTCAGCCGCTTCTCGACAGGGTAGGGTACGGGTATGCTATCGTGAACGGTATCCCTCTCGGCTGTCAACCTCTGCAGGGCTTCTATCTGCCTTTCCAGCTCCCAGCTCTTAACCAGCCACGCTCGCTCTGCGTTCTTGAGCTGTATTCCATACTTCGCCATCGCTGCGCTATCAAGCTGCATAATGGTCGTTTCTTTCTCGTGGTAAAAACTATCTACTTGGTGTACGCTATCCGTATGCCAATGGTGCTCGGAGTGGCTGCTTTCGACCGGCACATACTCAACGTTCTTGCACCCTACGAACAGGCTCCCGATACCAAACAGGCAAACGAAAACCACGATCGCCCAAATGGTGCATTTCAAATACTCCTTTATTACGTTATCCATACTATTTGATTGTTATGTAAATATCACCCTTTGCCGCCTGTAACTTGGCATAGAGGGCTTTAAATGTTGCTGTACTCTCCAAGACTTTCCCCACCTGTGTATTCCTGCCTACCAAGATGCAGCCCTCTGTATCGTTAGCCGTGTTGCCGATATGTATCAATACACCATCATAGGCTGGCACATTTATCAACCTCGGCAGATAGCCGTTACAGAACTTGTACGCTGCCTTATCCTTGAACCTCGGGGACTGAATACCCAGCGTTACACGATACCGCCCTGTAGGTATAGCCGTGATACCTTTCTTTTTCTTGGCTTTTACTACACTTAACGGCATATCCTGTCGTAACCCTCGGTCGGCATCCTCACACGTATCGCAGAACCTAACACCATCGAGGTACAAATGCCCGATGGTGTAGGTCTCACGCTTTGCTATTCGCTTAACTACTATTTCCATATCCTACGCTGTTTGTTCGTGCTGAGAAATCTCTACGCTCGTATCTCCTTTCTGAAACTTAACACTAAGCCCCAGCTCGATAGCTCTGTAGGCATATAGCAGGGTCGGGAATAGTAGTAACTCACCGATGGCTGTAAGCACGCTGCCATCAATAACTCCCATTGGTGGAACGAAAAACCCTGCAATAATCAATCCCACCGAAACAAAAAAGCAGACGGCAAATGTTATACGGCTCAGTATAAAAGTCCGAGGTTCATCTACCTTTTCCGAAACAATCCTATTAGTATAATTCATAAGGCTGGTGATTATTTAAACGTTAGACACTACTTACAAACTAACTCGCTCACTTCGTCAATCTGCCCAACATTCCAATCGTTAGTGCCTGCCAGCTTCAACAGGGCATCTTCCGTGATTGGCTCCAGCTCAAGCTCGACCTCTTTCTTGGCTTCGCTCTCGGTAACATTCTTCAAAGCCGTGTTGAACGGGTTAATAATGTGGTAGGTCATATCTACGAACTCATCGCCCGACATTGGGTACTTCTCAGGCTTGACACCGAGCTGTATCTTCTCACGGCACTCATTCCATTTGAGTATCTTCTCATCGTAACCCTCGGGCTTGAGCTTCTTAACCGCATCCTCACGGAAATCATCGAACGAGGTTGCAACGGGCTTCAAGACACGCAGGATCTTGATTACCTTGAACTTGTCCGCATCTTCCAGTGCACCCAGCTTTGCTACATTGAGCAGGTTGTAAACTACCAAAACTTTCTCTGTCTTTACACTTACTTTCTTCATAATCTTAAAATTTAATTGTTTAACTTAATCTCTATCTCATCCAGCGCATCCATAACAGCCATCATAAACTTACGTGGCATATCTGAATACGTGTACAGCAGCTCACCGCCCTTAACGGTGCCGTTGAAAGTACCTACAAGCTCTTTTACCTGCTTGTCACCATCGACCGAAAAGCAGCTACCAGCATTTGTCAATAGCTCGTGGCTCTGCTCATCCATCTGCGCCACACCCTTGATGGTGATACCCTCACCCTCAAACGTGTAGTTCTCTGTAATCTTCTTACTTGTAATACTAAGATTTCCCATAACTCACTTTTGTTTCTGTTTAACTTTTATACCATATTTTCTATATAAACGCATCTTATGGCTCTGTGATGTAACAGCCGTTAGGCATTTCTTCCTAACATTATAATAGCAGTAATGCCACCATTCCAGCGAGCACATACGCAACAGCTCGAACATCTTGTAGTAATCCGTTCGGTTCTTCAATAAACCAAAATAGCTATTCATAGAGGCTAAGAAATGCTCCAACTCTTTCTCCTTATCCTTGCACCTGTTCATTTCCATTATCTTCGCCTTACACCTGTTTATGGTTTTAGCATTGAGGTGAACCCTGTTAGGTCGGATATGGCTACCCAAGAACTCTAAGCCGTGCTTATACGGCTGGTCGTAGAATTTCTTATTATTCATCTTGATACCCTTTGCCGACAAACGTTTACGAAGCTCAGGAAACAGACTGAGCGCATACTGATGTAACCTTTCGGGTACTATCATCGTGCAATCATCCATAAACAGCGTTGCTCTTATACCACAATCGTCATTTAGCCATCGTATCTCATCATTGATATACAGCCCCATCGCCTTTTGGCTTGGCAGTCTGCCGATAGGTGCACCGATACCCTCATCTTTCGTAAAGATAGATTTTTCGGGCTTGATATGCTCTGCCCAAAAGCATTTCGGTGTTCGTAGTTCGCTGTGCGCTGCGGGGTTGCAGTTTATAGTAATCATCGCCAACCATTTAAGATAATCGACAAACCATTCTCCGTGTTCCTCGGCTATCCTATCCCGATTGTTATCAATTACATCGGTAAAACATTTCTCCATAACTTCCCATTTGGCATTAGGGAAGAAACCAGCCAAATCCCACTTGATGATACGGCACGGCTCTGTAAACCCGTTGCTTACCTCGAAAATATCTTCCATCACTTGATTGATGGCCTTTTGGCTTCCCATACCCTTGCGGTTGTTATATGTTCTGCTGTGCAACGTTTCTTCAAAATAAGGCTCTAACGGGTCACATAGCTCGTGGTCTGCCATACGACCTGAGAAATCGGTGGCTATAATCTCTCGCCATTTAGGTATCGAGGTAAGGAAAGCATAGTGTCCGTTGATTCTAAAAGTATAATCGAAACGCTGCTGTATATCACGGAAAGTCTTTGTCGCCCAGCTTATCTCGTGGGCTACGCTATCCTTGCCGTAACGCTTATTCTTTCGGGTTGAATCCATCAACTCTAAGAACTTACCATAACGTTCTGATTTCTCTTTTAATGTCATAACAAACCTTTTCTTTATTCGTATTATTTTTATCGGGTGGTGTAAGTTCGAGACAGCCTGCACCGTATTCTCATTCGTGCAGTTGTTGTTGTTCAAGTTGCCGTTGTTGCCATTGAAATTCCACGCATTAGTTGCGTTGTACCTCTGAGCAAACCATCGGTTCGTGCTGTACTGGTTACATAGTGAAGTTGCTATAAATGATAGCCGTAACCCCTTTTACATCAACCCTGTGTCTAACAGCGACCTTTTCCGTAAATTCCTATTACACGTAATAACTTATCGGGACTTGTCGCTATATCTGATACTTTAAGTCGAAGCAAGCGAGACTTTTAAAGAGCTTCGCCAACGACCTATGCCATCCTCAATCCTCGTTAACCTTTCTGCAATTAAATATAAATCCTTATTCGTGGCTATCCCGAAGTCTCGTAACAAATCAAAGCTCGCCATCATAACACCGAAATCACCTATCATCAAGCGGATGTTTTCTTTCCTCGCTTCATTACAATAGTAGGCAATACAGAAGTGTCGTATCATATCATAACAGGCATTTCTAAACTCTCTTGCGCATCCATCTATGCGCTCTATCTTCTGAAAACGGTTAAATACAGGATGATAAATTTCAAGCAACTTTTTGACTTCGACAAGAATTGAATCCTTGTCACGCTTTGCTTTGTTACTCGAACTACGAGTTTTGTCCATTTCTTATTGTTTCCTTTCTTTTTTAAATTGTTATTACTATCCCCGCACCCACCCTTACGGGATGGGCACGGAGGTTTTAAATTTTAAACTATCAAAAGCGAGACAGCCTGCACCGTAAGCTCATACGTGCAGCCGCCGGTGTTCAAGTTGCCGTTGTTGCCATTGAAAAGCCACGCATACGCCGCGTCGTACCTCTGAGCAAACCATCGGTACGCGCTGTTATTAGGCGCAGCACCACCGAACTTCGTCATTGTAGCCGCTACCTTTGTCAGCACTCTATCTCGCATAAGAGCTGTTCCCTCGTAAACTCCGGGTAGATACCAATCACCTGCCGACAGACCAGCCACGCTATAGTCAATCGCTGCACAATACTGAAAAGCAGGGTGTGCGCTATCGTTATACGT
>Ga0326512_10002181_pt1 | contig 14496 bp, 24 predicted proteins | sample 1_2617_0518_D_FD_203652 | JGI IMG/M metagenome (GOLD analysis project Ga0326512, IMG submission 203652) | Bovine rumen microbial communities from UC Davis, California, United States - 1_2617_0518 | ecosystem: Host-associated > Mammals > Digestive system > Stomach > Rumen | place: USA... | reverse complement strand
TATTTCCAAATAGTATTACCAGCACCTGGATGTGCTATAAAAGATCCAGCAGATGTGAGCATATAAGATTCATATAACCAATTATTTAATGCTGAATGACGTTCTATTTCTGGATTTATAAATAGATGTAATTCAGTGCCTTTAGTAATTCCTGTTTTTTCTGCATAATCTTCTAAAGAAGTAATATCCAAATTTTTAATAGAATCTATAATTCTATGTTTGATAAAATATTCTAAAATTTTAGCATCATTTAAATGCTTCTATATAGCTTCTTCTCCCCAATGAAGAAATTCCCGTTTTAAAACACTTTCTTTTTGAGTATCATTTAACTATACATTATCAGTCAATAATGCTAAATTATCAAATAAACTAGCATATTGATTATATAAAGAAAGTACTTTTAAAGTGTCCTATAGGTCAAACTTTGGACTAGAAATATCCCATCTAGGATCTTTTCCAAAGAGGGATATAAATCTTCTATACACATTCCATTTAGTAAAAGAAGATTTATCTATTAAGTTTATAGCATTATTATCAGTAGAATTTTCTCCGATTCTGGCATATATAATATGATTTCCTTTTAACCATCCTTTATTTCTTGATTCGGCTAGTTGAGAAGCTAAATCCTTAGAAGCTGTTGAAATACATACATTTCCCTAAATTAATTCTCCTATTAATTGATGTTGCTATCTTAATCTAGACTGTTCAGGGGTTTCTAAAATTTGCTATATTTTAAACTTGTCTGGAACAAATTTGTAAGTTTCATCAATACGTCCATAAATGGAAAGCTAATGAAATAATGCTGGATTATTATGTAAATTTCCTTTTTTATCAACTATATAACTAACTCCATGTATTAGTTTTATATTAGATGGATCTAATCCACGATTTAAATAGTCCTACTATGCAGCAACTAATATGTTATGTAATAATCCGATAGCTGTCACATTATTTTGAGAAGCTAAAAGATTTAAAGTTTCAAAGTTATTATCGTAATCAAGATAATTTACATTTCTATTATATCCTTGTAGTCCTTGTAATACTTCATCAACATAATTGCGATCTCCATCTTTTAATAAATTAAATGTTGATAGAATTTTTTGGTGTACTTTAGAATAATATTCCCCAAATTCTTTCTATTTAATAGCCCAAATTTCATCAGTAGTTAAATTTTTTAAATAATTCCCATTTACTGCTGAAAACCAATCAAAACCAATTCTAGCTATTTTAGATTTATCAGAAATTATTGGACCAAATACTCTAAGTCTAAGCTTGTCTCTAAATCTACTTTCTATTGTTTCTGGACTCTAAGGAATTATTATAGTTCCATTATCTTCGTATGATTGAGTACCATAATAATCATATAAAAAAGAACTTTCATAAAATTCCTTAGAAGTAAATTTTACAGCATTTGTATTCTCAGTAGCACTAGTATAATCTCTAATATATTCCATTCCTCCGAATATATCATAGATTGCAAAATCCTTCACAATAGAATCTGCTTGTTTCTTATTATAATTTTCCACCTATTCCATATATCTACTAGCTAATTGAGAAAGCCCTTGAATAGATAATTGTTTGTTCTCTCCATCACGAGCTGTACTTTCGCTTATATGGCCTAAAACTAAATCTCTAGCTTTAGTAAGGTTAGAAACTATAGTAAATATATTAGAAGGAATTAATGTTGGCTATATTGACTTTGCAAAAGTTCTAACTTTTTTTGAATCTTTATAGTACTAACTAAGCATACTATTAAAATACTCAACAGTAAAGGTTTCAGAAGCACTTGCTAAATAGCTTTCGTATATAGTTTTTCCTACTTTATAATTATAAAGAATATTTCCTGCTATTTTTAATAAGTCTAAAACATTATTATTTAATCCTCGATAAGTTGTTAAGAAATTATCATCAACATTAAAATGGAATACTTCTGATAAGAAATTCCTTACTTCATTTGGAACTGAATTATTTATAGACTCACTTGTCACAACAGTTCTATCATCTCTATATAAATGAGTTTCAATTGTGCCATTAATATCTTCTATTTCTAATATATATGAGCCTAATGCTACTTCTAATTTTTTAATTACTTCTCCGTCCTTTTTTTGAAAATCCGACAATTTAAAACTTCTAAATTCCTAAGGTGCTTGTATATTATAGAATCCTTCCCAAATTTGTTGCTAATTTCTCAGACGTCTACTATCATTATTTTGAGTAAGATTAATTAAATTTACCTTTCCATTAGGTTCTCTTTTATAACCTATATATGGAGTATTTTCTAGATTTACAAATAGAGTGCAAACAAAAGAGTACAAATCAGGAGTTTTATAATTTAACCCTGTAGAACCATCATCTTGCTTTGTTCTCAATGCACATCTTAATAAAGAATTAGAATCTGTTATTAAATTTTTCCACAATGTTATTAACCCCTATCTTACTTGATATTTTCCACTAAAATACTCACTATTTCTATAATATAATACACCCAATAATAGTGGCATATACATTGTGGGATCCAATTTAGCAGCAGAAATTAATTGTCCTACTGTATAATTATTAAGTATATTTCTAATCTACTATAATGATTTTGTTCCATAAAAATCTTTTAAATCCTCTAATAAATTATTTTGTTTAGCATCACTTAAAGCAATTTTTTTATGATTCAATGCAGGAGAATCTAATAATTTCATTATAGCAGTAATTGTATTTTTAGTCTAAGTAAATGTAAACTTAACATTAAGTTTATTACCATAAATATCATATAAAGGTATACTCTAAAAATATAACTACATTATAGAACCAATTTCTTCAGTTTCATCTCTATCGTCATTCTAATCAGACCATCCTACGGAATTTTTATTACCTAAATTTAAGGAATATTTTATTTCTTTTGTTGTTAAATTTCCTTTATGTGCAATAGAGATAGCATCCCCAAATGTATGCTCTACTAATTCATCAAAGTTTAGTAGGGCTACTACAGTAGAGTAGCCTACTAACTTTCTTTTACTTAAATCAGAATCTTCAAGCATATCTATCACAGGAAACTAAATTAAATCCTAACGATCTAATTTAATTATTCCATTATTAATTAATACTCTTAATTGCCTAATTTTACCACTAAGGTTTAATACATTCCAATTTTGTACACTATCCTAATAAAATTCTTTTATAAATGCATCCATATGTTTTTCTAGAGTATTTATATAAGATTTAATAGAATTATTCATGTCTTCATTAGAAGTAGTCAAAGACCAACTATCTGTACTAGTATTAAAAAATACAGATGTTAAAATATCATTTGCAAAATGCTAAAAAAATGTTAATTTAGCATCACTGCTCATTGGGAAATAACTGGCTAAAAAAGCATCTTCAAACCTCTCTCTTTTTTCAGATGGAGTTTCTGATATTGAATCTGTTTTAGAAGTTTCTTCTATGCTATCTAAAATAGAAGGTTCTGGTTCAATCTTTTCTGGAATAGCAGATTGTCGCAAAATCTCTCTTAAATTAGGAATATTATATTTCTATCCAATAAAATTAATTAGAGGATTTGCGCTAATAGCTTTCTAAATTTCGTCATAAAAATCTTTTGAAGAATGTGAAGAGTAATCTTCTCTTAATTTTGCTATTTCTTCTACTAATTTTAATTCTATATCTTTTTGGCCTAATTTTAAGGCATTTTGTATATGGATTAATAAATTTTTATTAAAATTTTTATCCTAACTTAAATTACAACTCATTCTGAAAAATTACAATTATTATTTTCACTCTATATCTAATTCTTCGCTTTTTCTATATATTGTTTATACTTCTCTGTATCAATATTAAAGCTTTGCTTGAGTATTTCTTCAAAGGAGTCAGATACTGCATCCATTCCCCAATTTCTTATTTTGTAATAAACCTGCACTAACATATCTACGATCTAATCGCCTGGATTACTCCCTTTAGGAGTAAGTTCTTCTTTAATTATGCTAGTACTTAAATCTTGAAGGCTTTTTAGTAAGTTATTTTCAGTTGTTTCTGAGACAGTTTCTGAAGAACTAGGTGGTGTTGTAGTATCTTCTGAAGAACTGGGTGTTATAATATCTACTGATGGTAAGGAATTAGCTTTATTTTTTATAAGAGTCTTTATTGGATCTGGTAAATCCTCTGTAAGTAGAATACTTTCTAAGGACTTAATATCTTCTTTTATTCCCGTAGTATTCTTATAATTATTTTCATTGATTATATATAAACTATCTCCCTATTTTAATAAAATTCCATTTTCAATGGGAAATAGTTCTCCTTCAGTCACACTCCCTATAAATATATCTTTCCCATTAGCAAAAACAAATAAATTTTTAAAATTTTGATTTTCAATAATTTCTCTAATCTGTTCTACAACTTTTCCTACTGTTGTAGGATATTCTTCCACTTTTTTTAATTGTTTTAATAGTTTTTCATTTTTTTGTTGTGCCCAGTTAATATTGTTTATAAACTAATTATATATTTCTTTAGCTGGATTTGTTGTAGTTTTTTCAAGTTCTCCATTTAAATATTTCTATGTAGTTTCTTTAAACAAATCTTCAATAGACTGTCTTTCCCCATTCTAAACTCTAGAAGTTGTAATATATGCTTTTTTCTTTCCACTATATGCAACAGCTTTTTTACTTAAGAAATTTAATAAATCTGCAATATTTAATATAAGTGAAGATGCTTCCAAACGTCCATTAATTTTATATCCAGAACCTAAAGCTCTAGCTACAGTATATTCTCCATTTATGGATATGTTATACTCAGAAGATTGTAATGAGGTATGATGCATTACATTATTAATGCCTATTTTTTTAGCATCTTCAATCAAAGCATCCATTAAACCTTTATGTGAATCTCGAACTTTAACTTCACCATCCTACTTATATAAAGCAGATTTGTCTCCTTGTATAGATTGTCCAACATTGTCGGCAAGTCGAGGATATAATAATTGTCTAAATTTACTTAATAAAATTGTTTTTAAAGTATGTTGATTTCTATCTATTTTGGTAATGTCTTTAAGTTTTTCTACCAAATCTGGATATTCTTTAAGATTCTAACACTATGTATTAAGTAAATCTAATAACATTTTTGCAGCTGATCCTGTAACTGAATTTGCTTTCTTTTTCATATCGTCTTCAATTATAGCCAGCTCTTTCATTACGGCAACTAAATTATTATATTCTTTAATAGCGTCATTTTTATTTTCGTCAACAAAATTAGATTGTCCTATAAATTCCCTAAAAGCTTTCTCAAATTGACTATTCTCTTTTGTAATGGCCTATAATAATCTATAAGCTGTAGTATGATTTCCTAAAGTTCTATCAATTTCTTCTATATCAGCATTTTTTTGAAGAGCTAATTCCATATTATAAAGAAATTCTATTATAGAACTTGTTGGAGAATATAAATAAACTCTAGTAACTAAAGGAGCTTCCTTAGGATTTTTTTCTTGTTTTATATACTATTGATAAAGTTCTTCAGTACTTGCATTTCTTAATGCATCAGATACAAGTATAAAAGGTGTCCCATTTTTTAATACTAATTTACCATCAATTATCAAATCCCCTTCTGATGAATTTCTTACAAGAACGTCTGAAAATTGTCTCCAGGATTGTATTTTTTTAAGAGTTTCAAGTTCTACAGGATAAGGTTCATACTAAAATTCCATATTTTCTTGCATGATACCCTTTTTCTTAGGATACTAAATTCCAGATACTCTTTTAGAATCAAAAATACATTTTGGTTGTATTCTTATTGAGAATGTATCATAATTTGTATACAATTCTAAGTAAGTTAGCATATTTATTTTTTTATGATCGGGATTATCTGAAATAGCACTTCTTAATCTTCCTATAAATAATTCTAAATTTTTTCCAGATTCTTCATACATTTGTTTTAACTCTTCAAATCCTGCGGTCTATAATAAAGTTTGAGGCGAAGTTAATACTCCAAATGGAATTTCTATTTGTTGTGTTGTATCTCCATCTTCAATAAAAATTTCAATTCCTAATGTATGTGCAAATTTAGGCTATCTTGCTTTTTTTATTTCTTCATCAGTAGTATTCTTTCCTCTAAATATTCCATACATTACTTCTGTTATTCTTTTAAAGAATTTCTAGAAATTATTGCTTTCTTCAGGAGGTGTACGTCTTGCTGGATCATAAGTATTTTTATATTGATAATGAACTTCCTTAACAGTACAATTTAAAATTTGGGATATTCTACGACTTAAATCATCAAGACTAGTAGCATATTTAGCGGCTTCTCTTAACTATCCTAAATACTTTAAAGCCTTATCCTTGTTAACTCCCCTTAGGGTTTGTTCTCCATTAACTTCTTCAGGTGTTAATCCAAGTGACTTAATTTTTACTAGTCCATTGATATTATCAATTCTTTTTTCATGTCCTAAAACCAAAACAGCTTTTGCGTCTGTAGGTTCTTCGCCATTCTATAGTTCACATCCAGTTTCTTGTACCATAGAAGTATGAACTAATAAGTTAAATTCTTCATCTTTATCATTGTAAATATCAACTTCTCTAGGTTCTTGGTTTAAAATATTCACTGATTCATCGGTAGGAATCTCTGGTTCTACTACAGAAGTTGTAGTGTCGTCAGGAGGTGGTGGAGGAGGTGTAGGAAATGAAGTAGAATACCAAGCGGAGGGAACATTTTCAGGCAGTGATGCTTCAATAGTTGCTTTTCTAGAATTTCCATAGGATTTGGTTACTGATTCAGAAAGACTATTGAATTTAGAGAATTTATCCATTTGTGTTTCTCCGATCATACTTCTTAATATTTCTTCGTCAGACCTATCATAAATTAAGGTTCCTTGTTTAGCTCTAGATAAAGCTGTATATAAAGTTGCATGAGCAATCTAAGCATTTACTCTCCCTTCTAATCCTCTCCAATTTTTTTCAGTTGAATCTTTAATATCTATATCAACTATATAATACTAACCTTCCTAACTTTGTGAGGCACCTGTTGTTAAGAAATTAATTTTTCCCCGATATTTACCACTAGTATTTAAAGTGCTTAAATATTGATATAATTCAGAATCTGGAGTCTCATAAATATAATTAATTTGTTCATTATCATTTAGAGTATCTAACATTAATTGTACTCTACTATAGTCTCCTTCAGGAATGTAGCCATCCCCATAAAATCCTGTTTTATCTTGATAGAATGAAAAATTAAATATTCTACGAGGAGGCTCACTTAATAAAGAATCGATAAAGTCCTATTTATGTGCCCATAATTTTGAAACATTTCCTACTTTATAGGTATTTTCTCCTCGTATTATTTGTCCTAATTTCCAAGTTCCAATCCAGTTAGAATATACTTCATTTAACTATACGGGCTTTTTATCTGCCCTTTTGTACAGTCCGAAAGCTCCTAATTGATCAAAATCTCCTAGTTTAACTGATAAAAGTCCTTTTTTGTCTAAAAATTCTTGTTCTAATAGAGCATCCGCCTAAGAGAGAGAAGTTGCTTCATCTACAATTATTAAACTAGCATCTAATCCATCAGGATTAACTGTTATTTTTTTATACCTTCCTAGAGAATCAACATCTTCTTCAGAAATTTTTAATGTACCATCTTTGTTAAATTCTTGAGTATAGTTATTAGATATTGCTTGCATATACTCTAATTTAGACATTGTAGTAACATTTGGAAGTCCTATAATATTAGCAGAACGTTTAGCATTTTCCGCGGAATTACTAACAAATACAATTTTATTTAATAATTCTGGACGATAAGTTGTAAGAGCATTTTTTAATATTGTTAAAATAGCTGTAGTCTTTCCAGACCCAGGAAATCCTCCTGCAAAAATACTATTAAATCCATGTATTTCTAAGTAGGGTTTATTTGGATTCAAGTCAAGTGCTGTATTCCAGGCTTGTGCAAAATTCTTAAATGTTTTGTAATTGATTAAAAAAGAATATATCATTCTAAATGCTTCTTCTTGTCCAATTACAGGAGCATATTTATCCTCAAAACTATTTTTATATTCATTTAATACTGCATATGGATTTGCTGCTGCTAAAGAAGCCAAATAAAGCATAAAATTTCTATCAGACATAAATTTGGAATCAAGATTTAATACTGGTTCCTAATCTACATAAGATATGTTAAGTTTTTGTATTAATTTTGCAAGTTCCTGTGCGTTTTGTACTTTATCAGAATTAGTCTAAAAGAAATCGTGTATAACTTTTTCTAAATCAGTTCGAGCTTTAGTAAGTTTCTATTTATATTCATCATTAATCTCTTCTTTATCCTCAAATAAATCATCAAATATAGGATTGTTAAGAGCTTCTCTTACTTTGTCTAAATCCTTCCAATCTGGAATATCTAAAGAGAAGAAACTTTTTAATTTATCAAATACTAATTTACTTTCATGTTTATAAGTTTTATCATGTTCTAGAAGAGATTTTTGTGAATTTGCATTGTATATTTTTTGAAATGCATTTAAAATATTTTTATAATAAAGAATATCCTAAGCAATTCCAGTAGCAACATCCTAAGGTATTATAGCAAGTTTTTTACTTTTATCACCTCTTTTAGCTCTTATTTCATTTACAGTTGCATTAAAACCAAACATGTCGGTGAAATCACCTTGTATAACTGTTGCAGCTGAGGCTAGTCCTGCTAAAGCTATATCAAAAATACTTCCTGCCTAATCAATCTAATCAAACAATTTAGACATTTGTTCCTATATTTCTGGAGTAAATGAGAAAGAGGTTATATCTCCAATTCTAGCTAAATCCTATACTAAAACACTTAAATTATAAACTATTTCTGGAACATTTATTCCTTGACTTTTCAAAGTGTTTGCAACTTTTGAAAGATATATATCAACAGGAGAACTTGGTATTCCTTCTAATGCTTCTAAATATTCTTTATTATCTATCACATACTCTGGGCCAAGTGAGACATTAAAAAATCTCTTTAAAGCCTCTTTTGTACTAGGTAATAAATATTTAGCAGATTTTAATTTGTCTATAATGAATCTTTTAACGTTTATGTTATTTAAGAAATCCATAAACTGTATGTTAAATTCCACAGCTTTTGCTGTTCTAAGTTCTCTGTTTTTTTCTTCTATTTCTTCTAACCATTCTTTGTCAGATATACTAGATAGCTCTATATCAGGATTGATTTCATTTATCAGAGCCTAATATGTTGAATTGCCTTCATAATTCTCCTTTATTGTTGTTAGGTCAGGCAATTCTGTCATACCCAACTCTTCTAGTACTTCTTCTAACTGTTCTACTACAGTTTCTGGCATTTCACTTACTTCCTATAGGCTTTTTTGTAATTCCTCATTATCTGGAATTTGTTCTAGGATAACTTCCTAAAATGCCTAAAGAAAGGAATTAACTCTATCTTTTTCTAATATAAATACCTATTGTACATCTTCAGGAGTATCTAAAGAGAATCCGCCTAACAAAATGTCATTTAAATTTTCAATAACAGCATCTTTAGATGTAAAATAGTCTTTATGGAAATTTTCTATTATTTCAGATAACGCTTCCTAATTTTTAATATGAACTTGTCTAGCTAGATGAATAGCTTCTCTTCTAGTTATTGATGCTCTATTCCATTCTTCTTTTAATAGTGCTTTTCTTTCATCTGAAATATCCTAATAAGCTACTTGCTCTTTAGATTCGGCCCAACGATAGAAATCAGTAGGAACAAGATAACTAGAAATGCCTGTTATCATTTCAAATAAAGCATCCTATAAAAATTCATCGGACCTTCTTCCATCTTTATAAGCGTCTATTTTATCCTATACTTCTTTTATTTCTTCTTTCTTCTTTTTAATTAATTCAGCATTAGTTGGGTCTGTTCCTTCTTTTCTTTTTTGTTCATCGGTTTTAGGTGGATTTTCTAATGCATTTAATTCTAGATATAATGATGCTAATTTTGTAGATAATTCATTATATTCATTTAAATAATAGTTAATTACATTTCCCTAATCAGTGGCTAATGATGCAAATTGAGAATATTTAATATCACCTCTTAACTGTTGTATCAATCCATCACGACTTAAATCTGCCCCATGAGCAGTTAATATATCCTATATAGTATAAACTAAATCTGCTAATCTTTTTTTGGCATCTAAGTCTTTATTATCAGTTTTTGTTCCTTCATTATAATAGATATTTCCATCTTCTACTGTATAACTATTTGAATGATACTTATCATCAAAAGTCATTTTATAGGCAGTGTTTAAAAACTCTTCAGCTTTTCCCTATTGTACAATATCTACTAAAGCTCTAGCAGCTTGTGTCTAATCCATTTTTTCTAAAGATTTAGCGGAATCATAGCTAGTATTAAATCCAGCTATAGCACCACCTAAACCACCACCAATAAAACTAAGAGTATATCTATCAAAAACATTTTTCCATGCACCTAAATCAGTATCACTGCCATTTAACTAATAAGCCGCCGTAAATAAAGCTTTTGATAAATCCAAAAGCAATTCTTCGGAAGTTTCTTCGACAGCTTCAGATAACATATTAGCACCAGTTTGACCTAATGTTTGAGCTACAGTACCATGAAAACCTTCATTCCACATTTTTCTCCCAAGTTCCCAAGCCTCTCTATACCATATAGATTTACCTGTGGAATTTGTTTTATCAGCGTTTTCACTAATTTTCATAAGTCTATTAGCTACAGTTTTCCAATACTATTTATCATGCTTTAATTGAGGAAGTACCCATTTGCCAATGTCTGTATTTAATAAAGCAAATTCAGAAGCTGTATATCCTAATGTGAATAATGCAGCTTCTAAATCAGAAGCTCCTGCTTCTTTAGCTTCCCCATATGCACCTGCTGTAGTAATACCTGTCATATATGCAATAGATAGTTTACTGCCCAAAGACTGTGCTCCAAGCAGTTTATTTTGTAATTCTTTTTTAGCTTGTCCAAATAATGCTATCTATGCAGTATATGGGTCATATCCCTTAATCTATTTTAATAGATTATCATTGGACATACCTTTTCTAATATATTCATTTATCCATTTATCCTAAGCTTCAATACTAGTAATTTCTTCAGGCTTTAATCCAGATATTAGGGAAGTTCCATATTTAAAAATCCATTTCTATTCTTCTAATTGAGTAAATACATCTGCAATTAGTTTTAGCGCAGTTTCCATAGACCAAATATGTGAATCCATTCCAGATTCAGCAGAACCTTGTACATAATCAGAAGAAGAAAATGACATTGCTTTATTGAAAGCCTCCAAATTAGAGAAAAACTCATTATTACTTCCTGCAAATATTTTTCCTATAGTTGGAATCAATTCACTAAGACTTAAAATTACTCTTCCTCCAATATAAATAGGAGCTACTCCAGGAATAAATGCAGGTACTATTTGTGCAGCTGCCCTCATAAAACTACCAGGTGTGGATTTTTCTATATCGTCAGAATCAAAAAAATCATATTCGTTCCATTTAGATCCATCTGTAGTTAGTGTATCAAAAGCATTTAATACTTCTCTACCATAAGGAGAACGTCCGTTTAAAGGTTCATAATAATATGTTCCATTAGCATTTAACTTTTTTTCTCCTGCTTTGTGTGCAGTTAATTGTCCTGTAATAGGATCTATATGAGTTCCATCTTCATCATACTAAGCCATTACTTTAGGATGAATGAAATTATCAAACCAAGTTTCATTTGGGGATTTTCCATACTAACCCGTTTCCGCATCCTACGTCATTTGTGTTTCAGCAATTTCTCTAGCTGATTGAGTAGGTTCTTCTGATAATCCAAAAGTAGCAAATCCTTTCTATTGTCTAAGAGGATTTTTTACTTTTTTAATTTCAAATCCTAAACTTTTATCTCTATATTCAGATGGAGCAGTAAAATCTCCTTTATAATATTTCCAATCATTTCCTATATCTTCTGATGTTTTAATCTGCCCTAACATAGTTATTCCCTATTGGGATATGTCATAAAATTCTTCAAATTTAGTCTAATCGAACTTACCATCAGTTTGAAATAAAGGATGCTATTTAATTATATCTGAATTTAAATATATATTTTTCTTTTCTAAAGAAGTGTTATCTATTGACAACCCAACTTGATTGAAGTCTAAAGGACTAAAAGTTGGGTTGCTCAATAAATTTAAAAAATAATCATTCTATTTCATTGTTTAATTTGTTCCATTGAAATTGTAGGTTTCTGGTATTTAGAAACAGCCTATAAATATTGCTACTAATTAATAGAATTTGCATCAGAAGGAAGATTAATTTTTGGGGCTTGTCCAGAATTTACTAAACTTCCAACAACACTGTCTCTAATTGGAATAAATACAGTACCTTTATAAAGATGATCTTTGCCTCCAAAAAATCCCCATCCATCACTAAGATTATAATCTTTAATTCCATTTTTCAGCATAGTTTCTTCAAATAGCTCTCTTTCCTGACTATCTGCTTCAGTAACCTCATCCTTAAATTGAGGTTTGCCTCCTTTAAGAGCCTTATCATCAACAGTTACTTGTATTGCGGCAAATGTATCATAATCACGAGGATTTAGTTCGCCTTTTGCATTATATTTAGGAGGAAGTGACGCATTGACATAAAGATTATTAATTTCATTTTTGTCAGTAATATTATTAGCTCTAATCCAATCTTCGACTTCTTCCATTTTCTTTGCAAACTAAAAATCAGGTATTCTATTTCCAGAACTATCAGTAGTTACAGGCAAAGTTACTAAAGCCATATCACTACTATGTAATATAGCATGAGAAAGGCCGTTACCATTAAACCTAGTTCCACCAAAAGTTGCCTTCTCCCACACAAATGAATTTCCTATCGTAGAATTAGTAGCATCTTTAAGAGTATGACCTTGACCTAAATTAGTTCCACTATGATCTTGTATAGTTCCATGAATAGCATTTACCTAAACTTCAAATGAAGTTCCAGTATTAAATGATATTTTTTCATGCTATCCCTAACCTAATAAGAAACTAGTAATAGCATTTCCTTTAAGGCCACTTTCATTTTCAGTAGGATCTAATTTAACCTCATATTTAGTATCAATTCCAGAATTAATTAGATTTACAAAAATATCCTAAACTGTAGTACCTTCAATATTGGCATGAGCTTTTAATACATTCATCATTTTTGGAGGAGTAATACTCTATAAATACTTTAATGCGAAAGCTGCCTATATTCGTTGTTCTGGACTAAGATTTTTACTATATTCAGAAAATTTATAAGTTCCAGCGGGAGCGTCTTTTAATAACTCAAGTCCAGCTTTAATGTTATTTGAATCTTGTCTAGTAAAGCCTTCAATTGATTTTTCACTATCCCCAATAGAAGGTAAAATAGATTTAAGATAATTCGCTATTTTACTTAATCCTATTCCATTAGTGACTATTCTCAACAAACTCAAATCACCTTTTTGTAAAGCATAAGTAGTATCCCACTATCTTAAATTTATTAAATCAATATTTTTTAACGGATTTAATTTACCTCCAGCACTAACAATTTCTTTCCAAGATGCAGATCTTAGTTTTCCATTATCTTGTACGATAAAATTACCACTATCATCTAATGCAAATTCGTCAGCAGCATCCTATTCATACATTTGACTTTCAACTTTAGTAAAGTTTTCTTTGCTACGTTTAGCATTATTTAATTCTAATAAATGTTTAACAAAAATACTTTGCATATCTTCTGTATCTAATACATCTCCAAAATCATTTTTTTGATTTAAAAAATGCATAAAAGAAAGATATATTTGATTTGCATCAGAAGGCAAAAGATTTGTATCTTTAAAAAGTTTGAATATTATATCAGTTAAATCATCTTTTTCTTTATTGGATGGGGTTGAACTTTCTGTTGTAATACTTTGTTCTCCACCAAGAACCACTGGTTTGTATATTGTAAAAGGGGCTACACCTCCCGCTTGCATCTTTTTAGGATGTGCAGCTAACTTTTCTATTTTCGGCTTTTTTCTATCCAGAGCATCTGAAGACATTTTAGACATTTTTCTAAAATGTTCTACTCTATCTCTAATAGATTTATATAATAAATCATCTTTCTACTTATAGGTTACTTTTCCTCCTTTTTTAGCATAAAGATAATCTGTATAAAGTTCAATTTTTCTTCGCCTTATAATATTCTTTAATTTAGTTTTTGCTTCTATAACTTTTTTATTTGTTGGATCTTCTCCATTATTTTTATAGATTTTTTCATATTTTTTCTAGGCATCTAATATTTGGGGGTCATTAGCAAGTAAATCTTGCATTTCCAAATAATCAATTTGATTTGCCAGCGTCTTTTTCTATGCTTGATTCTATCGAAGTCTAGTTTCAATTCCTTCTAGATAATTATCAGCAGAAGTCCAGTTTGCGGAATATTTCTAAGCGATTAAATTATGTTTTAATTCTTCAGCTCTATTAATTGCTTCTAAATTAGCATTAGCAACTTCAGTATTTCTTTGAGTATTAGCCCATTGATGTGCATTTGATTC
>Ga0326512_10002180_pt1 | contig 14502 bp, 9 predicted proteins | sample 1_2617_0518_D_FD_203652 | JGI IMG/M metagenome (GOLD analysis project Ga0326512, IMG submission 203652) | Bovine rumen microbial communities from UC Davis, California, United States - 1_2617_0518 | ecosystem: Host-associated > Mammals > Digestive system > Stomach > Rumen | place: USA: California... | reverse complement strand
GCTGAAAAAGCCCAAGATAATCATTCTCGACGACTCCACCAGCGCTGTCGATACCGCTACCGACAGCAGCATCAGGAAGGCTTTCCGCGAAAAGCTCGCTGATACGACCACATTCATCATCGCACAGAGAATATCCTCCGTTCAGGACGCAGACCGTATCATCGTTATGGACGACGGCAGGATAACCGACATCGGTACTCATGAACAGCTGCTCGCATCAAGCAGCGTCTACCGCGAGGTATATGACTCACAGCAGAAAGGAGCTGAGGAATAATGCCGCCAAGAAAGAATAACAAGCCCGTTCAGAAGCCTGCAAATGCGGCAAAGACGATGAAGCGCATATTCAGCTATATGTACGGCTTCAAGATCTATTTCCTGTTCGTTGTGATAGGCGTAGCGGTCAGCTCTGCTGCCGGAGTTGCCGGAAATGCACTGCTCAGCCCGATAATCGACAACCTCAAGGAAGCCCTCACCGGCGGAGAATGGGACAAGAAAAAGTTCATCTTCACTCTCGGCGCAATGGTCGCCATATACTGTGCCGGCGTGCTCGCGTCGCTGCTCTATCAGCGGATAATGCTCAAAATATCGACCTCTACCCTCAAACGTATCCGCGATGACCTCTTCACAAAGATGGAGGCGCTCCCGATAAGCTATTTCGACAAGCACACCCACGGCGAGCTGATGTCGCTCTACACGAACGATACCGATACTCTCCGCGAGATGCTCAGCAACAGCATCGCACAGTTCATCAGCTCGGCTATCACCATCGTCGGCGTATTCGTGATGATGGCGCTCTACAGCTGGCTGCTCACCATCATCGTTATCGTGATGCTGGTGCTCATCGTGTTCATCATCGGATTCATCGGCAAGCGCAGCAGCAAGGGCTTCATCGCTCAGCAGAAGGCTCTCGGACGCGCCAACGGCTACATCGAGGAGTACATCGACGGTCAGAAGGTGGTAAAGGTATTCTGCCATGAGGAGAGCGCAAATACCGAATTCGACAAGCTCAACGACGAGCTCTGCGAGGCTTCGACAAGAGCTCATACCTTCGCCAATATCCTTATGCCGATAATGAACAACCTCTCCTACCTCCACTACGCTGCTACAGCTATAGTCGGCGGTATAATGACCGTGAACGGCTTCGGCGGTATGACGATAGGCAAGCTCGTATCATATCTCCAGTTCACAAGACAGTTCTCACAGCCTATAACTCAGGTATCGCAGCAGCTCAACGCCGTACTCACCGCACTTGCCGGTGCCGAGAGGATATTCAGCGTCATCGATGCCGAGCCCGAGGCTGACGAGGGCTATGTAACTCTCGTGAATGCCGAGATAGACGCCGACGGCAATATCACCGAGACCGACAAGCGCACAGGCAAATGGGCATGGAAGCACCCCCATAAGGCTGACGGTACGATAACCTATGCCGAGGTCCGCGGAAATGTCGAGCTCGATGACGTATACTTCGGCTATGAGCCGGAAAAGACCGTCCTCAACGGCATAAGTCTCTACGCGAAGGCAGGTCAGAAGATAGCATTCGTCGGCTCGACCGGCGCAGGCAAGACCACTATCACGAACCTCATCAACCGTTTCTACGACGTTCCCGACGGAAAGATACGCTATGACGGGATAAATATCAACAAGATAAAGAAGAACGACCTCCGCCGCTCGCAGTCGATAGTTCTTCAGGACACTCACCTGTTCACGGGCACGGTAATGGACAATATCCGCTACGGCAAGCTCGATGCGACAGATGAGGAGGTCTACGCTGCGGCGAAGCTCGCAAATGCCGACTATTTCATCACCCACCTCGAAAACGGCTATCAGACGATGCTCACTGCGGACGGTGCGAATCTCTCGCAGGGTCAGCGTCAGCTCCTTGCGATCGCGAGAGCTGCGATAGCAGATCCGCCCGTGCTCATCCTCGACGAGGCTACGAGCTCGATAGATACACGTACCGAGGCGCATATCGAAAAGGGTATGGACCAGCTTATGGAGGGCAGAACGGTATTCGTCATCGCTCACCGCCTCTCAACGGTAAGAAATGCGAAGGCGATAATGGTGCTCGAGCACGGAAAGATAATCGAGCGCGGCGACCACAAGGCTCTCATCGCACAGCACGGCAAGTATTACCAGCTCTATACCGGAATGTTCGAGCTGAACTGATTTTATGAAGAAAAATCACATACTTCACGTTACAGAGCAGGAACGATGTATGAAAAATCTATAACAAACCAGTAAAAATGTGCTCAAAATGCTGCGTTTTGTACAATAATCATATTGCAGAGGGTGAAAGTTTGTCTATAAAGCACCTTGCATTTTCCTGCGTAATTGTGTATCATTATATTGACCGCAGACGGCGCTCACCCTCTAATTATGCGCCGCTCCTGCAAAAAACCGAACAGAAAGAGGTAATGACTATGAAGAAGTTTATCGCTTGTATGCTCATTTCAGCTATGGTCTGCGGAGCATTCGCTTCCTGCGGCGACAAGGAGGAAAGCTCACAGGAGCCGACTACCGAGGCGACTACAGAAGCATCTTCCGAGGCAGCTTCAGAAGAGCCCTCCGCTATCAGCGCCGAGGACATTGATTTCGAGGACACTGTTGTAGCTCAGGACGGCGACGCTTATCTTGCTATCGTTGACGGTCAGTGGTGGATACAGTACTGGGGCGGCGACGACCCGAGCAAGGACTATCTCACCTACAACGCCGGCGTCTGCCCTATCACAGGCAACGGCGACTACACTGTAAGCGTTACTGCTGACACGAACGGTTTCCGATTCGATACCACAGGCTCGCCAGATGACCAGTACGTTCCGAGCGGTCTCCAGTTCATGGCTGTAATGATAAAGAACGGCGAGACAGCTTGTCCCGGAGCTGTTATCACAGTCAATTCCGTAAAGGTCGACGGAAATGAACTCACACTCGACGGCAAGCCCTATACCTCCTCCGATGACGGCAAGGAGACAAGAGCCAACCTCTACAATCAGTGGGTATCCAAGGACAATATGCCCAAGGACGCACGTACTGCTGACGGTATGCTCTATGAGGGCGAAGGCGATGCTGCAACTCCTGCAAGCTACATCGGCGACTACTCTCCTCAGGCTGTAAATCCCGATGATTTCGCAAACGGCTGGACAACTGTTGAAGTAAACTTCACTATCTCCGGCATGGCTGAATAAGCACTGAGCACATAACATTATGTCTTATGGGGCGGTCTCCGTTATCGGCAGACCGCCCTTGCTGTTTCCGTAAACACTTCCGGTCACTGAGGAATATAATATAACACAGCTGTATAAATCTGCCGCAGAGTGGGATAATATAATCAGAGCTCTGAAGGAAGCAGCTGATACAGTCAGTGATTCCCTAAATCTGAATCAGGGGAGATAAATGTTATGTCAGTCAAAAGAGGAGAGATATACTATGCCGACCTGAGCCCGGTAGTCGGCTCTGAGCAGGGCGGAGTAAGACCTGTACTTATAGTCCAGAACGATGTCGGCAACAGGCACAGCCCCACTGTTATCGCCGCGGCGATAACCAGCCAGCGCGACAAGAACCGGCTCCCGACGCATATCGAGGTGCAGGCAGACAAGTGCGGACTCGCCAAGGACAGCATAGTCCTGCTCGAACAGATACGCACGATAGATAAGAAGCGGCTCAAGGACAAAATGGGCGAGCTCGACCTCCGCTCAATGGATAAGGTCAATACCGCTCTCTCGATAAGCTTCGGACTTGAGCTGTGATCACGGCACCCGTGCGGATTGACAAATCCGCACGGGTGTGTTATTATTATAATATCTTTTACAGAAAGGTGAAAAATATGGATAATAACGGATACATCAACGCCCCGGACCCTCAGCAACAGGGATACGCACAGGCTCCGCCGCCGCAGTATCAGCAGCAGTATACGCCTCCGCCGCAGTACGCCCTGCCTCCCCATATCGCCGAGCGCAGGCTCTTCAAGGGCAGAGTGGAATATATGTCAGTGGGTCTTCTCATCTATACCTTCATCATCAATATGGTAGTTATCGCGGATATGTTTGCCCACTACATATTCTTTGCAATAACCTCGTCCGGAAACGATGATTATAAGCAAAAGATAGAAGAATACACCGAGACTTTTACCGACAGTGCAGGAAGTATGCTCGCCGGCGTCCTAATCGGCGTTGTATTCCTGATGCTGTTCTTCATCAAGGCTCTGCCGGTGAAGGAGATATTCAAGTCCCACAGCAAGATGAAGATAACGACGCTGATGATGCTCATCGTTGTGCTTATGGGTGTCCAGATACCGTTTATGCTGATCGACCCCTGCGTTGAGTGGATGTTCAACCTCTTCGGTCTGACCATTCAGGAGGCGATAGATTCCGCCACAGCCGGAAGCCAAACGCTTTCGATGTTCCTGTATGCAAGCTTCATCGGTCCGATAGTCGAGGAGATAGTCTACCGCGGATTTGCTATGCACGGTCTTCAGCGTGCAGGCTGCGGAAAGGTCGCAGCGATGGTGCTTTCATCGGTGCTTTTCGGTATAATGCACGCAAATCCGACACAGTCGGTGTTCGCCTTCTTCGTGGGACTCGTGTTCTCCTACGCCGCTATCGAATACGGCATAGGCTGGTCGATACTGCTCCATATCACGAACAACTTCGTATTCGGCGACCTGCTCATATTCATCACAAAGCCGATACCGGCGGGTATCGAAACGATACTGGAATATGCACTTTTCGCAGCATTTACTGTCGGAGGCATCATCATTCTCATCTGCAAGAGAAAATACCTCATAAACTATGTCCGCGAAAACAACAGCCCTGCAAAGCATTACGGCTGGGCGTTCAGCTGTATCGCGTTCCTGCTGTTCATCATAGGAAATGCCGGACTTGCAATGCTCCAGATAAGGGTGCTCAAATAAGAATAAAAACCTCCGTTTGTGGGATAATAACCGCGAACGGAGGTATTTTTATGGCAGAATATCTATCAAGGGGAGCGTTCCGGCTGGACGCTCCGGTAAAGGTCGAGAGCCATGCGGCGGTAGTCGGCGACAAAGAGGGACAGGGACCGCTCGGGCGGTGCTTCGACGAGATAATCAGCGACAGTCACTTCGGCAGAAGCACATGGGAGCAGGCAGAGAGCCGCTTCCAGCTCGAAGCAGTCAGCCTTGCCGTGAAAAAAGCCGGACTCGTCAAGGAGGACATAGATTCGATATGCTCCGGCGACCTGATAAACCAGTGTACCGGCTCATCATACGGTCTGCGCGAGCTTGAGATACCGTTTCTCGGCATTTACGGAGCCTGCTCGACGATGGCGGAGGGGATGCTCATATCCTCCCTGCTCGTGGACAGCGGCGTTTCACGCCGCGCCGCTGCTGTGACCTCGTCGCATTTTTCCACAGCCGAGCGTCAGTTCCGCGCACCGCTCTCATACGGCGGACAGCGCACGCCGACCTCGCAGTGGACCTGTACGGCGTCCGGAGCTGTGATACTCTCGAAGCAGAGCGGTATGGCGGAGATAGTCGGCGGCTGTATCGGGCGGATAGCGGATATGGGCATCAGCGACATCACGAATATGGGCAGTGCTATGGCTCCGGCTGCTGCGACTACGATAAAGCGCTATCTCGAAGCAACGGACACATCGCCCGATGACTACGACTACATCATCACAGGCGACCTCGGCAAGGTCGGCAGCACGCTCGTCCGCGAGTTTATGCAGAAACAGGACATCGACATCACAAAGCAGCACCGCGACTGCGGCGAGCTCATCTACGACAACGCCCGGCAGGACACCCATTGCGGAGGCTCGGGCTGCGGATGCAGTGCGAGCGTGCTGTGCGGACTGTTCCTGCCCATGCTTGAGAGCGGCAGGATAGAGAATATCCTCTTCGCAGCAACAGGTGCGCTTATGTCCACGATGTCGCTACAGCAGGGCGAGAGTATCCCTGCGATAGCACACCTCGTCCACCTAAGACACGCAAAGGAGCAGATATGGCAGAGATAATCAAGGCATTCCTCGTCGGCGGAGCGATATGCGCCGTAGGACAGCTCTTCATCGACTATACGAAGCTCACTCCGGCACGCATACTCACGGGCTATGTTGTCGCAGGAGTCATACTCTCGGCGCTCGGGATATACGGTCCGCTCGCCGAGGTTGCAGGAGCAGGGGCATCTGTGCCGCTGACAGGCTTCGGACACGCGCTCGCGGAGGGTATGAAAAAAGCCGTCGACGAGGACGGCTTTGCGGGAGTATTCACCGGCGAGCTGACGGCTGCTGCCGGTGGTATCGCGGCTGCTCTCCTCGCAGGGCTGACAGCATCGCTCGTTTTCCGTCAGCGCGACAAGAACTGAAAAAAACAGCTGTGAGATGAACTTCTCACAGCTGTTTTTCTTGTTATTCTTCGTCCTTTTCCTCAGAGCCGGAAGCTTCTTCAGCCTCGTCCTCAGCGTCATCGCCGAGTATCTTTTCGTAGCTCTCCTCCTCGAGGCGCTCACGCTCGGCTTTTTCAGCCTTCCTCACTGATGAAGGAGTCCCCTTCCTGCCCTTCGCCATAAGAAAGACCGCGAGCACCACTGCTGCAACTGCAAATGCCGCAGCAAGGATAAGGAAGGCATACTTTTTCAGGCTCTTGTCCACGTATGTGTACGAGATCTTGTTTGATTTAGCATAGCTTTCGCCTGCACTGCCCGAGAATACGCTCATTTCAAACGATTTGTCGAGCTCATAGTCATCATCGGCTATCCTGTATCCGAAAGCGTTCGCACTGATGTCGGTCACGCTCTTGGGGACGATGACCTGCCCGAGCTTGGTACAGTGCAGGAATGCGCCCTCTCCGACAGACGAAACTCCCTCGGGGATAATAACGCGCGAAAGCGAGGTACAGCTGAGGAACGCTCCGTCACCGATAGTCGAAAGTGTTATCGGAAGGTCGAGAGATTCGAGGGATGAGCAGTATTTGAACGCAACGGGAGCGATATTTGTCAGACCTGCGGAAAAGTCTATCTTTTTGAGACCTGTACAATAGCTGAACGCACTCTCGCCGATGTCAGTAACGGACGAGGGAATATACAGATTCTCTATCTTGGTGCAGACCGAGAATGCGCCGGGCTCGATGTACTTGACGTTGTTGTCGATGTAAACGTCGCCGGAGAGCTCGACCGAAGCACGATAGATGTTCTGCCTGCTGCTGTTGTAGAGGATACCGTCAACATAGTTGAATGCACTGCACGCAGATGCGTCGATGTCAGTGATCGAGCTGCACTGACCGAAAGCGTATGCGCCTATGCTGCTGAGCGAGCCGGGCAGCCTGACGCTTTTAAGCTCGGAGCAGTTGTAGAATGCATAGTTGCCTATCGTGCTGACAGGATCCGGTATCTCTACGGAGCCGAGACGGGTACAGCCCATAAACGCTCCTTCTTTCACCTCGGTAAGGCGCTTGGGTAGCTTTATCTTCTTCAGCGATGTGCAGCCTGAAAAGGCGTTGGCACCGATGCTCGTCACGGTGTCCGGGATAGTGAGCTCCTCGATGAAGGTGCAGTTCAGGAGAGCCTTGTCGCCTATCGCAGTCACTGCGTAGCCGTTGCGTATCTCCGGTATCTCGGTGAGTATCGAGGAAGGGTCGCACTTGGTTATCGTATACGTGCCGTTGATGAGCTCATAGGTGAAGTTTCCGTCAGTGAGCGCTTCGCCGACCTCCTGATTGTCGACGACCGCGTAGGTGTACATAGGAAGGCTGCCGACAGCTCCGGTCAGCAGCACAGCATAAACAGCGGCTGCGGCAAGCTTAGTTATCTTCGTCAGCTTCATCGTCTGCCTCCTCTTTTTCTTCCTTCCCGGAGGCGTCATCGTCTGTTTCCGGCTTGGATGAAGTCTTTTTTGCTGCCGGCTTTGAAGCCTTTTTCTTCTTCACAGACTTACCGATGAACATTCCGATAAGAGCAAGTATTGCGGCTCCGATGATGCTGATGACCGTTATCAGGAAGCCCTTGTGGACATTCACTCCGCCTATGCCATAGGTATTGGTAACAACGTTGATACCGCAGGCTTTCGCGTATTTATAGCCTGTTGAACCCTCGTCGGCGTAGATAGTGAAGTCCTCGTATGTGGTATACGGGTTCTCGGCATCAGATGTGCCGTTTGCTATCTGACCCTCGAGTGCCTGATCGTAGTAGTAAGCGAATGAATAATCGCCGAGCACACTGAGGTTGTTGCCGAGCCTTACGCTCTTGAGGGACGGACAGTCGAAGAATGAGTTCATACCCACCTGCTCGAGCTTGTCCGAGAACTTCACGCTGCTGAGCTTTGAGCAGGTCTCGAATGCATAGTTGCCGACCACCCTGACATTTGTGAGGTCGACCTCTTCGATGTGGGAGTTGCCGCAGAAAGCGGATACCCATATCTCCTCGACGCTTGACGGAGCCTTGTAGGTCTTGTCCTGCTTTGCGCGCGGATATGCGTAGACCGTCTTCTTGTCGTGGTCATAGAGGACGCCGTCCTGCGAAGAGAATGCGCCGTCGCCGTCTGTAACGTTTATCTCCTCGAGCGCAGCGCAGTCCACGAAGGGCTCGTCGCCGTCGATATTCTCGCAGCTTCCGGGGATAGTGAGCTTTTTCAGGCTCGGCGAGAACATATTCAGTCCTATCTCCTTCAGACCGTCGGGAAGGATTATCTCAGATGCCTCATTCGTTATGAATGCGTTCTTGTAGAGCCCGTAAACGGGGATGCCGTCCATTTCAGCCGGGACCTTTATCACATCGTCCATAGAAACGCAGAAGGTGATATAGAGATTGCCGTCTATCATCGCGTACTCATAGTCCTCGAACGCCTTTGTTTCGAGGTTGTTGTACTCCTCCTCGTCAGCTGCAGCCTGCTCGGACTTGAACTCAAAGTTGTTCTGGTAATCGTATTCGGTATCGCTGTCGGTGCAGTAGGTCTGTGCGGCAGAGCCGGGAGTACCGATGATAGTGAAGCCTTCAACGATGTTGTTGTTTGAATCGTAGCCGAAAGCGCTGTAGCCGATGTTTGTCACAGATTCGGGAATGCGCACCTTCATCATCGCAGTTCCGGCAAATGCGTTCTGACCGACATATTCGAGCTCGGGCGGAAGCTCGACCTCCTCGAGCTTCTTGCAGTCCATAAATGCAGCAAGAGCTATCTCCTTTGTTGAATCGGAGAACTTGACGGATGTGAGCGATTCACAGCCTGCGAATGCCATAACGTCGACATTTTCGATCTTCGTGCCGCTCATATCTATAGCTTCAAGGAACGCACAGAAGCTGAACGAATGGCGCCCGATAGTTTTCACTGAATCGGGTACAGTGATCTTTTTCAGCGATGACTCAGCGAATGCGGCGATGCCTATCTCCTCGACTCTGTCGGGAACATCATAGCTCGTTCCCTCCTTTGAGGCAGGATAGTGCGCGAGCACCTTCATATCCTTGCTGTAGAGCACGCCGTCCTTCGAGGTGTAGTTCTTATTGTCCGGCGAGACGTTTATCTCAGTGAGCGCAACACAGGACGAGAACGGGTCGTCCGTTGAGATGTACTCCACGCTTGCCGGGATGTTTATCTTCTGTATTCTGCTGCGGAGGAATGCGCGCGTAGCTATCTCAGTTACGGGCTTTCCGCCGAGAGTATCGGGGATAGTTATCTCCAATTCGCCGAGCGTGCAGCCGATGACTGTGGCATTCCCGTCGGAATCGACAGTATAGCGGAAGCCTGCGTCCTCCTCGCCCTCTTCCTCATCAGAGGCGGCTTCGGAAGCGGCAGTGGTGACCTCAGTATCAGCGGCATATCCCGACATCACGGGAGCAGCGGTATTTCCGAGACAAAGCAGCAATCCCGCGAGGAGAGCTGCCGTTTTTTTATGGTCTTTCATGTTTTTCCCTCTCTTTATGCATATTTATGCTTTTAACATTATATCACAAACGCTTCCGGAATGCAACGTATTTCACATACATTTCCGCTTTAACACATTATTATCATACACTCCGGCAGCGGCGCCCGTCATTTTTTGTCCGCGCCCTTTCTGAATGCGAGGGCTGTAACGCCGTTTTTCTTCTTGAACAGCTTCATAAAATGTGCGTGGTCGGAATAGCCGCATTTTTCAGCTATCTCGTTTACATTCAGAGATGTGTTCGTCAGCAGCCGCTCAGCTAAAGCCATGCGTGCGGCGATGATGTCGGATTTGAAGCTTATCCCGAGGTGCATACGGTAAAGGTGCTGGAAATATGAGGCGCTTATGCCTATCTTCCGCGCCTCGCCTTCAACAGAGCGCTCGGTCTGGGGCGTTTCGTATATCTCATAGTGGAGCTTTCGGATAACTGCTGAATAGGCGTTGCTGTTGACGCGGCCGGTGCGCCTGAAGCTTTCGAGCTTCTCAGTCAGGCTGTCGAGCAGTCCGTCTGCGGCTGAAACGGAGACAAAGTGCTCCATATCCGAAATTATCGGCAGACCGATATGCCTTTCCGCTGTTTTCAGATTCGCCATGAGCGTGTTGATGAAGAGCTGCTCGGGGTGGTCTGAGCCGTCACATCTGCCGATTATCACAAATTCTCGGCTGCCCGTCCTTGATGCGAGCTCTCCGCTGAGGCAGGACAGATTTATCGCCTGAGAGAACGGGATTATCAGCTCGTCGGGCTCGTCGCTCTCGGTCCCGAGACAGAAGATAACACCGAAATACTGCACGTCTGCTCCGAGCTTTTCTATCTGTGCAAGAAGTCCCCTTCGGCTGTACAGACCGGTGATAATATCGCGCTCAGAGAGCTTCTGTATCCTCTCGTTGAGGTAGCTCTCGTATTGCAGCATTCGCACCTTTTCAACGGCACTTGACGCTATCTGGCAGAATTCTCCGAAATACTGCTCAAAAACAATCTCTCCGCTGTAGCGCCTGACGCAGTAGCCGAGACTTCTTTCGAGGTAGTGCAGCGGCGTGCATACGAATGTCATCGGCGGAAGCGAATCAATGTCGGGAAGTATCTCCTCAAGCCGGAAGGTGCGGACATCTGCGTCTATTTTTCCGTCGGTGTAGGAGATAAGGCATTTCATCTCGTCCGGATACAGCTCGCTGCGCTCATCGTCTGTCCTGTCCCAGTCGCTGCAAAGGCAGAGATAGAATCCGCTCCTCGGCGACAGAAGATAGATATTCTGAGCCAGCACCATCGCAAGGTCCCACAGGTCCTCGACCTTGTTCATCATCGAGGTGTAGCTGCAATGGAGGTATACCTGTGTGTTGAGGGTGTTGTCGAAAACAGACTGGCTGTTCTTCGCCATTGCCGGGAAATCGCTCTTGCAGCCGCAGGTGGCACCTGTCCGGACTGCGACAGGGATGTCAGTGATGCAGGCTGCCTTTTCGCCTGTGATAAGCTCGTGTATGCGGCAGACAGCTCCGGCGGCATTCCGCTGGAATTCGCCTCCGAACGTCGTCACCGAGGGGTGGTATTTGAGAATGTCGGGGTTCCCGTCGAAGCCGCCGACTGCTATGTCATCGGGTATGCTGATACCGCCCTGACTCAACGAGAGACAGAGCTGGAACGCCATATTGTCGTTTCCGCAGACAACAGCCTGCGGCTTTCTTATCCTCCCCGCAAGAATGTCCGCCGCGAGCTTCTTCGGCGAATCCACCCAGAAATCGCCGTAGAAGATATTGCCTGTACGGACCGGTATGCTGTTTTCGCGGAGGGCGTCCTTGTAGCCGTTTATCCTCTCCTGCGAGTGTATGTCGCCCTTCGGACCGCTGAGGCAGTAAATATCGGTCAGTCCGTGTACCTTTATGAAGTGGGCGGTCAGCCTGCGGAAGGCATCGCGGTCGTTCTGCATCGAGCTCTCGAAGCGCCTGCTCTCGTAATCAAGTGCGATGACAGGTATGCCCTTCGCAGCGAGAAGCTCCTCGATATTATCGGCGAGGTCCTTGCGGTAGAAGGTGTTATACGAGAGTATCGCTCCGTCAAGCCGGAAGCGGTCAATGAGGGAATAGATATTCTCCTCGCCCTTGAGGTAGCTTCCGCCGTTATCGTAGTTCACAAAATGTGTCAGCACTATCAGGTCATAGCCGAGCAGCTGCGACTGGCGAGACATAGCCCCGATAATGTCCTGCTCATAGAGCGTGTCGGTACTTGCGGCAATGTAGGCGATACGCTTTTTCATTCTCCTCAGCTCCTTCCGCTAACATTATATCACTTTTTTATGCATTTTTCAACCAAAAAAAGCTGAAAAATGCATAAACTCAGCTGCAATTTACATTGAAATTCACATTTTTGTTATATATAATAAGTGAAGCAGAGGACATAAGCTCTAAAAAAATATTATATTTGATGATATAAATAAAACTATTGAACAATAGTGCTCAGAGTTAAGGACAGCCCCGGTATGAGGGCTGCCGGAGATGAGCTGACAAGGTGACAGCGCTCCCTGCACTGGAGCGTTTCATAGGGAAATTTGTTCTGTAAGGGGGACAAATCAGGGAACAGGCTGGATACGGATTTTTCCCTGCTCAGCCTGTTTCAGCCAGGTATCATAATTAGTATTATGACGGAGGGATGTAAGATGAACAGATATGTGAAAAGCACGGCAGCGTCCGTATTGGCGGCGGCACTGTCTGCAAGCGCTGTACCATATGTTTCGTACAGCGAAACTGCCGATGCGGCAGATGCACTGATGACGCGCGATGTCTGGTGTGCAAATGAGGACGTCAACCGCTGGGAATCGGAGCATTTCCAGTTCATATGGGGCAAGAACGGCGCGGATTCATCGAAGATAACGCAGAGCTTCCTTGAGGAGAATGCGAAGAATCTCGAAGCGTGCTGGGACGTCTATATGAACGACCTGTCTATGGAGGAGCCGACCCAGTCGGTGAATATGCGCCTCCGCGACGGAAACAGATACAAGGTCAATTTCTATATCTCCGGCACGGGTCTTTCACCGTTCACCGATGACTGGGCATATATGGGCTACGACAGTCAGGGCTATGCGTTTATGTTCTGCTGCGTCGGAGCTATGCAGAATTCGCCGAATCCTTCATGGGTGCTCCCGCACGAATTCGGACACGTTGTGACCGCTCATCAGCTCGGCTGGAACGAGAACAAGTACGTCCAGTCATGGTGGGAGGCTATCGCGAACTGGTACCGCGAGCAGTTCCTGTATTCCGATTATTACAGCAGTCAGTGGGGAAACGTGAGCGGAGTCACCGATTACTTCGAGACCTATATGAAAAATCTCTGCTTCACGCCTATCCTCGGGCGCGACAACTACGCTTCGTGGGCGTTTCTCCAGTACATCACGGAGAATCCCGACGGACTTCCCGGATACGGCAGCAGCTTCGTCAAGGACCTTATGCAGCAGGGACAGCGCGACGAGTATCCCTACGCTGAGATAGAGCGTATCTCAGGCGCGGATATGAAGGACACGCTCGGTCACTATGCAAAGCGCCTCGCTACCCTCGACCTCGCACACAAGAAGGATTATCAGGCGCGGCAGAACGAGCTCCTCGCACGCGGCGAGTGGAACTGGGGCGAGATATTCACGCTTCTTGAGAACACCTCCGGAAGGGAGAACTTCTACACCGTCCCGACTGAGCGTGCGCCGCAGCAGTTCGGCGTGAACATCGTTCCGCTCGAAGTGACGGGCGACACGGTTTCAGTAACTCTCGAAGGTCTTACAAAGACTGCCGGTGCCGACTGGCGAGCCTGCATCGCTGTTGAGCAGAGAGACGGAACTACACGGTATTCCGACCTTTTCAGTTCCGGCGAGACTATGACTATGAGCTACGACAGCGGCAGAGATTCCGCCGCATATCTCACCGTCACCGCGACTCCCGACAGCTCCGCATGGCAGCAGATAGGCGTTCCGTGGGCTTACGGGAGCGGAGAGTTCGACGAGACTCACTACCCCTTCCTCGGAAAAACACGCTATCCGTGGGGAGCGACTATCACAGGCGCTGCAATAAAGCAGTCGCAGGATAAGACCGCTGCATCACGCGGTTCGCGTCACGCCAACGGCGGCGGATTTGTCGCAGCGACAGCAAATGTCGATGCCTCGGCATATGTAGGACCGGATGCGAAGGTGCTCGGTTTCGCGACAGTCAGCGGAAATGCGGTCATTGACGGTCACGCCGTGGTAACAGGAAATGCGAAGGTATCCGGAAATGCAGTCGTCACAGGACACGCGGTCGTTGCCGAGGATGCAGTCGTGAAGGATAATGCGGTGATCGCTGACTATGCCGGAGTAATGGGACAGGCAGTGATCTCGGATAATGCGAGAGTCATCGAGAGCGGACTCGTTTTCAACAAATACACCGTCAGCGGAAATGCGACCGTGAAGGGCGTCGCATACTGCCTCAGCAGCGGCTCTGCAAGCGGTCAGGCAATGCCCGACGGCGATTTCTACGACGATTCCGGCAGAAGCATACAGAAGGGCTCCGTTTTCGGCTGGGCGAGCTATGACGATTATGCGCTCAACCGTCCCTACACGGACGGTCAGCTCGCTGCGCTCGAATTCACAGCTGACAGCTCCGACATCGCC
>Ga0326512_10002179_pt1 | contig 14503 bp, 29 predicted proteins | sample 1_2617_0518_D_FD_203652 | JGI IMG/M metagenome (GOLD analysis project Ga0326512, IMG submission 203652) | Bovine rumen microbial communities from UC Davis, California, United States - 1_2617_0518 | ecosystem: Host-associated > Mammals > Digestive system > Stomach > Rumen | place: USA... | reverse complement strand
GTAATGACTGGTCGCATTTTTTTATTGTTTTACAACTATTATATGCCCTAAAATAACATTTCCGACGACATATAAAAATTTTAGGGATGCAAATAATTTTTTTCTCCAAAATTTTTATATATGAAATAATTGTAGTACTTTTGCATTGTCAAACATTAAAACACATAACACTATGGCAAGAAAAAATGAGTTTAGTAATGGTCATATAGACATTGACCGAGAGATTTCAGCAGTAGAATTTATGCGCCTTTGCAAAATTGCGTTAAGCCACGATTTAGGCGCGGTTGTAACAATTCGTCAAACTGAGGGGACTGACTTTCCGCCTTTTATTACTATCGAAACGCAAGAGGTTCACGATAAGGCGGATGCAGAGGGTATTGCAGTAAACCAGTTAGCATAAAAGGAAAGGAAAAACATTATGAACAAGACATTTGTAGTAGCAATTAACTTTTATAGTGAGCCTAATTATCAAGGTAATTGTAGTAAATACTATGTAAAAAGCAACTCCACGCCCACTTCTTACGCAGGTATTGCGTCAGCAAAACACTACTTGCATCGTACGCATGCGGAGAAATGTGCCGAAAGGTGGCAAAAAATGTACCCTACGGCAAAGGTAGAGGTGGAGGAAAGAACATTCATCGATAGACTAAACAAACGATAACAAGAAAGGAGTAAGACAATGACAAAGAAAGAATTTATTTTAGCGAATAATGGCACGTTTAGTGGTATGTTCTACCAAAAGGGTGGTAACTGGCGTTGTTGCAAAGTTATTAACGGAGAAATGGTTGAAATGATAATTAAGACCTCATATCTCCATAAGGTATTAGGCAATAAACCGATGTATAATCACGTTTTAAATTAACACCATTATGAAAAAGAGTAAAAGATTTTTCCGAATAGGAGAGCGCGTATTTAACTGCGACTACAATGATACTGACCTTATGGGTTTTGGTAAGATAGTACTTATCAATGGTAAAGCACAAGATAAGGAAATTTTCGATGATGACATTGTTACGCTTGATATGAGTGAGAACGGCAATGGAGAAACTGAAAGTGAGGGTAGAATTATATATAAGATTGCACCGCGTATCAGCAAAAAGATTGGCGAGGTTGTTTGTTACGAACACCAAACTACAATCGGAAACTATCAGTTCTATATGCCGAGTAGCGATGAGAATTACTATCGGGTTGAGTTAGGGTTGTAAAAACAAGTTGTTAATAATGTGGCGACTGGCTATTCGGCTGGTCGCTTTTTTTATGCCTTAAAATTTTTATAATTGAAAAACTTTCGTATTTTAGGGCATAGAAAAGATCTTTTTGGCTGGTAAGATTTTTTTTATTTTTTATACCCTAAAATTTTTATATATCAAATAAAAACAGTACTTTTGCAACAGAATTAAAAACAACACCTATTATGAATAAAGTACAACAACAACTTACCAATGCACGCGAACAATATGTAGCGCAGCACGGAGTAGAACCAAAGTACGCAGATGTCGTTGTCCGTTTTGACGGCGAGGAACAAAACGAGAACCAAGTTATTCGTATTCTTGACGAAGACGAAAAAGGCGCAGATACCGAGAGTTTCTTCGATGATGATGAGATTTTCTTCTATGTTCAAAACTTTGATGAACTGATAACTCTTTGCGACCCGAATAACGGAGAAGATTTTGTAATCGTGGACTACAACGATTTGTTTGAAGAACTCTAATTAGAAAGGACATAACTATGGAAAAATATGTAGCATACAATCAGTTACTTGACAAAGTTCAGCAGGCAGGCGGTTATGTTGCAATACCAGCAAGTGAACGCCCTTGTGTTATGTTAAATGGAGAGGGGGCACATCGGCATACATTGGCTGCTGCTATATTTATCGGAAACGATGAAAGCAGTCCATTGAAACTTATATCAAATCGTTTTACTGCGTGGGACATTGACGACTATCTCAATGCAGAAGACATTGAACATTTGTTAAACCGAATTTAAGAAAGGCTGAACTATGGCAAAAGAGCAAGAAATGAAATGGGGTATCTATATTGACTATGGTACTGAAAAAGAGTTTGAGGCAGTTCGCAAAGCCAAATTCCCCTCAAAGAAAAAGGCTATTTATTGGTGTCAAAACCCAAGTCAGAACAAGACAGGCTACCACTACCCGATAAAATGCGTTATGCGTATTGAGGATATTTTGGAACGCAATCCCGATTATTATAGTGGGGAAATAACCGAAAACCAAAAGGCGCGTGCTGAACGCTATAAAGAGTATATGCTTGGTCACGCATATATTCCTCTGCAAGATATACCAATTTATTATCGAGACTACAAATTAGTTAACGGAATAAAAGGAGAATAAGATTATGAAAGTATATGGAGTAAGTATTGACTATTTGAAGAACCATGCACTATGTGTAAGTGCTGGCACAATTGATATAATGGATAATGAGGAAAAGAAAGACTTTGTAAGGGTATGGGCAGACCAAGACCAAGTTTATACACTTGAAGCCTTCTTCTATTACCTCAATGCAAATATGCTTGATACGGAGAATTACTTTTGGGTTCCATTAGATATTTAGGGTGTTTCCTTTCATAGTAGGTTTAGTTGGTGCTGGTGCAGGAATGTGCCAGCATTTTTTTTTTTGACTGGTATCCTATATGCCCTAAAATAAACTAATTATCCAATAATAAAAATTTTAGGGAAGTAAATAACTTTTTCTCTCCAAAATTTTTATAACCCATATAAATGTAGTATCTTTGCACCAGTAATTCAAAAACTAACTAAAAAGTGGGTTCACACTATAAACGAGAACAACTATGGACATTATTAACATTTTCCAAGCAATTTGTAAAAAGTACATTAACAATACCGAAGACGCTGGTCGTGGTATGCGTAACCTTTATGTTGGTGATTACATTGTACAAGTTTATCCTAATGATGAATACCACAATGTATGGTTTTTAGACCACGATAATGACGGATTAGAGGTAGTATCTACAATAGAGAGTTATACGTCGCAGCAACAAATTCAATGGTTGGAAGACTATTATAAAGAAATTACAAAAGGTAAGACTGAACCCACAAATCTTTTTAGTGATATTCTTATTGGCATTGCGGCTGGTGGTTGCGAACTTGGTAAGATTTTCTATATGAAGAAAACTGAACGAGAGGAATACATTCAAGCAGAGATAATGAACTGGGATGTAGAAGATATTACCAAATTTATGCAAGAACTGGGGAACTGGGATGAGAATACATTGCTGGTAAGTTATTCTCCAAATATGGTTGCTGAATTGGTACAAAAGGGAATTGAGAATGGCTGGGACATAAAGGTTGAAATCGAGCGTGGCAGAGATTATTTCCTTTTTGCAAGAGAGAAAAAACAAACGAACTATTTTTCCACTTATGAGATTACTGGACACATAGATGAGTTTGATGAGATTGCTGGTATTATCAACATTTGGGGTGTGGTTGGTGGAATAATGAATAATACCGACAAAATGAGCAAATTTATGGAGTTTGCTAAAAAAATTAGGGAAAAAACGCAAAAAAGTTCCCCAAAATTTGTATAATTGAAAAAATTGTATTACCTTTGCAGCAGAATTAAAAAACAAACATTTATTAACAACTAAATAGGAAGGAAAACAACTATGGCAGGAATTATTAACCCAAGAACTATTGAGGTTAGCATTGTATGTGATGAATTTAATGTAGCCGATGTGCTGCGTGATTTCGCTAATTACATTGAGGAAAATGATTTGGACTACTCAAAAAACCCACAATTCGAGGGCGATAACTATGAGGGTGAAATCAAATTAGCCTAATTAAATAGAAAGGAAAACAACTATGACAAGAAAAGTAATGTTGAGTGTAGCCGTAACTATTACGACTAATGAGGAAAACGAACTTGTAGGCACAATGGAACAAATTGCTGCAAGCCATACAAAAAACTGCCTGCTTGACAACCCTGACATTGAGGTGTTCACAATTCAAGACGTAGATGTGGTTATTAACGGCTCGGAAGAAACCGATACAATCTTTTAGAATAAGATTATGGCAAAGAAAACTTATGCAGAAATGCAAATGGCTATTGAGAAAGCCTACAAAAAAGAACTGACGACTGACGGAACTGAACTCGGTGTAATTATGGAGAACTTCCTCAATAGTTATGGCGACGACAGGATTGAGGATTTCTTGGAGTATATGACACAATGTGCTCATAGAACACTCCAGCAAAAGTATTTCGGGCTTGTGCTGAAAAGCATAGAGAAATTCGCCGAAATGCAGTACTATGACGGCAGAAACGAAAGTAGTGTTGAGAAAGCAAAGAAACTCGTATCGCTTATGCAGGAAAACAATATAAGCACTCGGATGCCGTTGATTTAAGAGAAACGAGATTGACGAAAAGGCGACTGGTCTATGACTGGTCGCTTTTTTGTACCTAAAATTTTTATAATTGAAAAACTTTGCTATTTTAGGACATATAGGTTATTTTGGCTACCAGATTATTTTTTCTCCAAAATTTTTATATTTGCTAAAAAAACAGTACCTTTGCACCAGAATTGATTACTAACACTAAAAAACAACAACACTATGGCAACAAAAAAGAAACAAAACGTAATTACGTTATTCAGCAATTATTGTGGCGAAGGCTACGATTTTGAGGAAGAAAAGGCTATGCTTGAAGAATGCAATGGTCGTGAATTTAGCGATGAGGCAGTCTGGGAAAGCATTGGTGAAATGGAACGCGATGACTATGACAATGCTCTCTATGAACTGAAAAAGGCATTCGGCAGCCGAAAGGTGATTGCTGCTGGCAGCGCAGGAACTTGGCGAGGCAACTTCGGGGCTGCAAAGATATTCGACAATGTAGAGGCAGCCGTCAGGGCTATCACGCAAGATTGTGACTACATTAAGATTGAGTCTTTGAATGGTCACGTGAAAGTAACCGCCAGTCATCACGACGGAACAAATTGCTTTGACCTTAAAGTGCTGACAGAGCGAGGCGAAATACTTTACGATAACTGGGATTTTAATTACCACACAAAGTTTGGTAACCTCACTGAATACCAAATTCTGGACAAGATTTGGAATGATAGACATTATTCTAAACTGGCTGGAAAGATAGTCTGGTAAGAAATATATATACTCGAATGAGTACCTAATTGAAAAATAATTCCCCAAAATTTTTATATGTGAAAGTTTTATAGTACTTTTGCACTCGGAAACAGGTTGAAAGGCGTAAATAGTTGAACGCCGCAAAGTAGGATAAGGATAACAACACCGAAAGGATAAGTTTCAAACCCCTACGCGTTTCTATAACATTATTAACAACAAATAAAAAAGAAAGGAAAATAACTATGCCTAATTGGTCCAACAACGTAATCGCAGTAAAAGGTAACACTACCAAAGTAATGAACTGGCTTAAATCTGGTGTAAATGTACCAGATGATGTCAAACTTGATAATCTGGCTGACTGGCTTAATAAGCAAAATATCTCGCTGGATAGTTTTAACCCAATGCCACAGACCTTTAAGGATTGGGACACAACGAACAGCCTAAGAACATTTAATTTCTGGTTCCCACAGACACTTTTTAAGGGATTTGGCTTTTACGATAGCAGTAGTTCGCCGATTACCTTACCGAAAAAGGTTGTGAAACATTTTCTGGATTATGCAAGACCTCTGCTTGGTTTATCTAACTTTGCAGGACTGCGCAGGGTATTTCGTAAAATTAACGCAACCACAAATGATAATAAGTTTTTAGAGGTGTATTATTCTGGTGTGCCAGATGATATTCGCAAACTGATTGATGAAACATACAACAAGTATTGCGATGGCTACCACGAGGCAGCAAAATATCAAAAGGAAACTTACGGAGTAGTAGGTTGGTATGATTGGGGCTTGCAGTATCGCGGTACGAAATGGAACGCAGATTTGCACGATTGGCAGGTTGCGGTGTCGGCTAACGGAAATGAGTGTATCATATATGCCTCTTGCGAGACTGCTTGGAGTATGCCAGAGGGTTGGTTGGCTACAATGCAGAAAAACAATGATGACCTCACATTCTTTATTCGTGGCGATGAAGAGGCGCAATTCTTCAATGGCTATGCTTGCGCAAGAAACCTCGATGAATGGGTGGAGAACGATACAACTTTGTACGACAAAGCAAATGATGAGATTGCGCAAGAGTGGGAGAAAGAGGGTAAAAACCGAGAAGATGATGAAGATGATTTTGACAATGAGGTGTGGTCAAGACAACAAGAATTGTCTAACGAGATAACCGATAGGTTTTACGAATACGTGGCTGCTTATAAGGTAGAAAGCGTATCAGAGAATTAAGTTTTCATAGTGGTGTTTTTAGTGGGTGCTGGTTGCAGAAATGCAGCCAGCATTTTTTATGCTCTAAAATTTTTATAATTGCCAGACTTTTTTATTTTAGGGCATATAGTACGGACTTCATACTATATTCTCCGTAGCCTAATATGCACTTTTATTCCCTAAAATTTTTATATATGAAATAATTATAGTACTTTTGCATTGTCAAACGATAAAAAGCATTTATTAACACTAAATAGAAAGGAACTACACTATGAACCATTACGGAAAAAACAAAAAAAGACAATCTGTTATTTTAGCAGAGGACATATATGTCGAGAAACTTAAAACATTGATTAGCGAACATTGCTATGATGAGTTGGTAGAGAAACTGACCGAGCAAGTTGGTGAGAACAACGCAAAGATTATGTTACCTGCGATTGCAAAGGCACTTGTAGAGGGTGGCAGAGAGGAACGTGAGCGTATTCTTATAAATTGGCTCGATATGGATAGTTGCCGCGTATGTACTACTTGTGGCAAGATTATGGAAGAGGGTTGGTATCTCAATGACGCAGGTTATGCTTGCAGCGATGAGTGTGCAGCAAAGAGTGAGGGTATTACTATGGACGAGTTCAAGCGATACAAAATCTATAAGAACGACCTTATTGAATATCTTGAAGATGAGGGTGAGGGACGTAAGTTAGAGGATTTGGACGAAGATGAGTGTGCCGAAATCATCAATGAGGTAATTATGGAGAATGTGGACTATTATTGGACTGAATGGTATTAAGATATGAAACCAGCATACATTCCAGATACGGTTATCTATGGGGTAACTGATAAAATTCCTAACATTAAATTCAAAAAGAGTATGAAGAAAGTATATGTACTTGTATTCGACAGCGTATGTCGCGGCGAACAGGAAATCAAAGTAAAAACATTTGGCACGAAAGCAAAGGCACAAGCCGAAATGAAAAAATGCTATAATGCAGAACTGACCGATTGGAAATTCACATTCGAGGATGATGAGTTATTCGAGGTTGAAACAGGAAAAGATAGTTGCTCTATATGGGAGAAAGGCGAGTATTGTCAGAACCACGTTAGTTGGACTATTCACGAACAAGAGGTACTTTAATATACTCAATTGAGTACATAATAAACAAAAGAAAGGAGAATAAGATTATGTTTGGGGCAGACTCATACGAAACATTTTTATTGCATAATGCATATAGTGCAGCCGAACGTGCAGTTTATACTGATGACTATTTTGGTCGAGGTCACTCAACAAAGCGTGGTGCACATAATTCAAATGCTCACACGAAAAATCGTAAAGCAAAACGTAGGTTAAACAAAAAACACAACAAATAATATGGAAAATAAAGAATTTAGTTTAACATTATTTCACCTTTCTCAATTCTTTGGGGATAACTATGTTTGGGGCTGTCGTACACACGAGGCTGTTGGCTATGATAAAGAGGCAAACCGCTTTGTTATTATAGAGGACGGAATATGTAACGGCTGTGATTGGATGTACCAAATTTGGGATTTTAATGGTGCAGAAATGACCGCTGAGGATTGGTTCTTCAACAACTATAAGTGGGGATGTGATGACGCAGGCGCAACACTTGTTTGCGAAAAGTTATTCAATGGATTTGAAGACCTTATTCTCGTTAATAGAGGTGGTCATTTTGAGTACTTTACGAAATCAGAGATTGATAAATTGCAGACAAAAGGTGAAAAATGCTTCGTCGTTAAGCAATTTGAGTTCGAGGGTTGTGAGTGTGAGCAATATGATGAGGATGATTTCTTTGCAACCGTTCAAACAAAGGACGGTAAATGGGAAGGAGTAGACGCATATTCTCTCAATGAATTGAGGGATAAAATTGCAGAAATGCGGTCATAGTTGTAGTTAGTAAATATTTAGCGGTAGCACTGGCTTGGGAAAGTCGGTGCTATTTTTTTTAGTCTGATTTCCTATATGTCCTAAAATAAACTTTTCGGCGACATATAAAAATTTTAAGGATATTATTTTTCTTTCCCCAAAATTTTTTTATTTCATAGAAAAGCAGTATCTTTGCACCAGAAATTAAAAACAACACGACTATGACAAGAGTTATATTTAGAAAGTGGAAAGGAGATAATGAGATTATCGCGGTCTTTCCTGATGAGATTGTAAATGAATTCAACGAGTGTCAATCATATACGCATTGGGGACAGCATTCACCAGCGGACTATAATGCAGTTATCCGCCACACAAAGGCGGCTACCGAAGATGAATATGCACCGCTGCTCGAAGAGTTAAAGTACGTTGGTTACGATGACCTTAAAATATATAAAAGAAAATAACGAGTAAAAATACTAACATTATGACTATTAAAATTGAAGTTCAAAATTGGAAACACATTCCAGATGAGTTGGCATTACAATTCGTGTTAAAAGAGGTAGCAAAGGACGCTGCTAATGGTACGTTTACTGCTGGAAAACCAGTAACTGCTAACTACTACGATATGAATGGTATCGAGTATCGGGCGACAGTTTCATACAACTAACGTTTATTTCCCTAAAATTTTTATATACGGAATAAATGTAGTATCTTTGTATCGTAATTCATTAACAACTAAAAACAACACGCATTATGACACAACTTGAAAGACTTGCACAAAACATTCTCTTCGGCTATAATGGCGAAGATATGCAAAAGGTAATCACCACTATCACTAATGGTGGTGTAGTAGGCGTAGAAACAATTATTCGTTGGAAAGACAGCGGAGAAATCTGCCAACGCGATATTGCTATAAGCAAATACGAAACAACCGAGGACTTTTGGTTCGATGAGGACTTTTTGTTCAACGTAAATGACGTTCCTCATTTCCTTTCATTGCTCGCTAATCTTGATTTTATCAATGATGAGTTTAGTAGCGAAAGCGAGTGGTTGCAGGAAATCCATAAATACGAGGGAGAGGACAAAGAAGACTATTTCCATAGCGGAGAGGACTTTGACGTGATTGACGTGGTTGGTAAATACTTTATTGAGCCTGACCAATTTAATGAACCGAACTATTAAGAATATATATACTCGAATGAGTACCTAATTATATGATTAGATTTTTTGTTATAGGTTTTATTGTCGGCTTGGTTTTGTGCCTTGTTTGTGATAGTAATGATTTAATTTAAAAATAAAGGAGAATAAGTTATGATAGATTTTGTGATTAACAATATAGTACCTATCTTGCTATATATTCTGGCAGCATTAGGCGTGATAATTATACCGATTATTATCGTTCAACCAAAGCCTAAAAGCAAGTTCATACAAAATGTGATATACGGCATTTGTATTTCCTTTGCCGTAATCGCACTCACTATTATGTTATTAACGTTAGTTGGAATGGCAGACCAATTACAACAATTAAATGAATTAGGATTATGACAGAGTTAGAATTAGCAATTTGGCGCGATAAGACATATAATCGTCTTGTAGAAACATTTGACATGAGTCATGAGCAGGCGAACTTTGTGATTGCCCTCGAACAGCACAATCACTCCACACTTGGTAATCACTCTGCACTTGGTGACGCATTGTACTCAATCAATCACTTTTTGGATTATTGCGGGCTATAATTAGATTTTTATTCCCCCAAAATTTTTATAATCCAAAAAATTGTTGTACCTTTGCACCAGATTTGATTAACTAACATTACTAAAAGTGCAGGCGACACGATAAATACTGCCACAACACTATGGGTCTTGATATCTATTTCGAAAAAGTAAAACCGAGTAAGGGTGTAAACGTAAATTCAGTTGAGGAACTTTCTGCTGACCGCACTGCACAGCACAAGAAAGCATTCAACAAAGTGATGAACAAATACCTTAAGCGTATCAAGGAAGCGATTGCTGACGGAAACTTGCGCAGGAGCAATATCATCCCGTCTCTCCGCGACTACGTTAAGGAGACTATGCTCTACGATTGGTATTGGGAGCCTATCTCCGACGAGAAGAGTGACCAAGAGTTACTTGACATTATCAAGAAACTAAAAAAGCAGTTCTATCCGCACGAGGATGTATACTTCCGTAAGGCTAACTTCGTATATCGCTTCTTCCAACCCTATCTCGTAAACGAGGAATGTATCGTAACAAAGGATATGGTACACGAACTGCTTGCAAAGGTTGACAAGATTATTACCGCTGCGCAGACTGACGGGGTTATTACGCCAGAGGGTAATGTTGATGAACGCTTTTTCTGCGGCAAGGGTTTTTATGATTTACCTGAAGATAAGAAACAAATCGAACGTGAACGCGTTGAAAAAGAACATAAAGAAATGCCGCGAGATTGGGCAATGTTAGCACAAGACGAACTGCCTACTTGCGACGGTTTCTTCTTCGGGAGTACAGAGTATGATGTATGGTATCTATCTGATATAATTTCCTGTAAAGAGCAGTTTACAAAACTACTTTCCGATTGGAAAGACGATGAGGTTGTATACAACATAATGAGTTGGTAACTAATGAGTGGAGAGTGTGGTAGTGAAAAATCTACCACATTTTCTCCCTAAAATTTTTATATGTCAAAAATTATTTGTATATTTGCAGTCGGATTTAAAAAGATAGGACTGATATGATGTATTGTATTGGGTTAGGTGAACCAGATAAATCGCCAAGATATGTTAATACGTGTGATGACCATTGGTATACAACTACCAGTGTGAAACTGTTTCAGTTCACGCAGAACCAGGTGAATACTATCATTACACAGTTACGTAGCCATTTCCAGTTTAAGATATTTGTCCTAGACCAGAATGGTGAAGTAATTTTTAATACCACAAAACAAAAAAATATGCCAGCAAAGGCGGAGTCAAAAACAACTGGATTGGCAATCAAAATACGTGTATAATAAAAAACATATACTCAATTGAGTACCTAATTAAATATGAGACGATTATCTAAAACAAAAGTAAAAGATTTAGTCCTTGATTATCTTAAAAGAAAAGCAGGACTGACAGTAAAAACAATTGTGTCTGGTAACGGTTACTACTTATTCGAGTTTGGAAAGAACTCTGTATTCCATTTTACTTTTAAGGAGATACGGGGTTGGAAATTCGGGCTATGGCTTCGTTGGGAAGATGACGAGAAGAAGAAAATAAAAATCGATTTCTTTGGTCATAAAATAAATTGGATTGATAAGTTCAAGCCAACTCAGACCCTGCTTTCTAATAGCGTCGTTATCTCGTCATATAAGGATTTGGAGGACTTCGAACTTATGGATGACTTGTTCTACGGTAGTAATGATAATTATTATAGCAACGGTGATATTTTAAAATGGTTAGTAAACTTGAAAAGACACCGTCATTTATCAGAGTATTTTATGAGTGATAATTATACTAACCTATCATTTACAAAATGGCTGTGGGATGAGTTCTGGTTCTATGACATTGAGGAACCTGTCAAAGACTTCTATGAGGCTCATATCCAGGGATTGTTATATAAAGCCGCAATCTGGCTCATCGGTCTGAAATATCATAAGTACATTAAGACTCGTCCTGTAATTGACCAGACACAGCCAGGCTGGATAACATCGCCTCGTTACGAGACAGGCGTCGAATACCGTCCAGGGATTCCTGAAGAAACTGTGAAGAAAATCTGGTATAAGATTGAAGATAGTAAACTTGCGAAGTTCATACGTGGCAACTCAAACTTCAGCCAGTATTCTGACAGTGAAGCAAAACGTGGCTTCTACTATCCAGAGTATTATGAAGAGAAACAGAAAAAGGAAGAGGCGGAGCGTGCTGCTCGACTCGAAAAAATGAAACAGAAAAATAATAAATGATAATTATGGAAAATCCGAATGACATTAAAAATATAGATCTTTCACAATTAACAGATACTGAACTGTCATATTTACATTTGCATGCAAATTCTTTTTATGGAAATCCAGAAAAATATATTAATACGCCTGAATATGGAGAAATGTATCGAAAAATTATAACAGAAATGAAAAAACGTTCTAATATGAATTAAAACCAAATTGATTATGGAAAAAAATAAAACTACTAAAGCAGACATTTACAAAATAGACCCCAGAAATATTGTTGTAACAGAGGGATTTAACTCACGCTGTAATTTCGGCGACCTTGATGAGTTGGCTCGACAGATTAAAGAACAGGGTGTATTGAACCCTATTACTGTCCAGTCGTTTAAGGACGAGAACGGTGAAGAGAAATATCGCCTGATTGACGGTGAACGCCGTTACAGGGCTGTAATGAAACTTATATCTGAGGGAACTGAAATCGCCAGGGTTCCAGCACTGTTTATCTCTAAAAGTTGTTCTGAAGAGGAACTCCTTATACAGCAGGCAATGCGTAATGAGGGGAAAAACTTTAATGAATATGAGTGGGGAGTCCTGGCTCGAAAACTCATTGAACGCTGTGGTCTGACTAAATCTGAAGTAGCCAAGAAACTCGGTAAGAACCCAGGAATGGTATCATACTGGTTACAGTTACTGGAAATGAAGCCAGAAATCCAGGCATTGGTACGCGACGGTGTTGTTACCGCTGTTGATGTCCGCAAAATACTCCAGGCTAATAATAAAAATGAAGAGGTGGCATACAATGAGATTATTAAAGCCAAAAATAAAGCAGATACTCGTGGCGATAAGAAAATCACTCTGAAGGACTTGGATATTAACAGCCGTACAATTGCCTTTAAGGATAGTAAGGAGATTAAATTCGGTCTTCGCCGCCTCTTCAGTTATATCGATAAATATAATAATCCAGACGGAAAGTTCGAGGCTGTAATAGACCTCAGAGATGTCCTGGATAAATTAAATAAGGATATGACTATCACCGAAATTCTGGATGATATCAAGAAATCTGCTTACGCAAAGGCGGAGTAGTACATAGTGTTAGGTTTTTAGTTTGGTGGTACCCGCTCGTGAGAGTCGGTACCATTTTTTTTTACTAGTTGTTCATCTATATGTCCTAAAATAAACTTTTTTCTCACATATAAAAATTTTAAGGAATATTTTTTATTAATTCATTTTTTTATCTCCAAAATTTTTATATATCATTTTTTTTTACTACCTTTGCATCAGATTTTAAAAATATAATAACACTATGAGTAAAATTACATGTAAAGTAAATGACGATTTAACCATTGCATTGGTTAATGTACAAAAGACTTATGGACATGACGACAGTCTGCCTTTTCAAGCAGATATCTACGTGAAGAGTGAGAAACTTGGGTTCCCTGAGTTGACTCGTATTGGACACGCCTTTAATGATGGATGGGGCGGAGATACTGTAATCGAAAGTGCACATTATCGTAACATTCTGAATAATATCGATGGCATATTAATTAATAATTATCAAATACATATCAAGAAACCTGAAATCAGTTGGGCTGTACGCTTAGACTATCTGGTCTCCATTATGGCGGAGAAGAATATCTACTACCATAAAACCAAAATGGATATCATGGACATGGAGGATTGTGAGAAAGTAGAGCCGCTGCAGTATCCTAAGGCAGAGGGCCAAAAATATACATACGCTGAGTGTATAGTCCAAACAGCGCTCGATACTAAGGAGGTAACAATTGCATTAGCCTCTAGAGACAAACTGGGTATTAAAAAGGATAGCCCTGAAGACAAAACAATATTTGCATATTGTGACGGCGGATATGAACAATTCATAGAGATGATCGCAAAGGATCCTGTATTCACTTCCGCTGAAGACTTTAATATTAAATCGATTTTAAAACTTAAGTAATAACAAATAAATTTTATTGAAATCATGAAAAAAAGACTTTTTATCATAGCGGCATTATTTGCCGTAACGTTTACATCTATCTACGCAGAGACTTATGAGGTCCGTCGTAACCCAGGTTCTGAAGAGTACTTCATCGATCGTAAGATTCGAGAGGCTAAAGAAAATAGATTAAATAACCCAAATAGTTATGCTGGTGTAATCACTAGGTTCGGGTATGGATTCAATTATGATTCCTTTACTTATGGAGCATCCCTTCTTTATCATTTCGACGGGGTCATGGGTGTCACTGTCGGATTCGACGGATATTACATCCCAAATATGTATACAGAGTTATCGGATGGGACCTTGGTGAAGATCACAGATTATAAATTCCCGCTGTGGGACCTCCGTGCTGGCCTGATGCTCGGTAAATACTTTGCCTTCGGTGGCCTTTGTGG
>Ga0326512_10002178_pt1 | contig 14512 bp, 14 predicted proteins | sample 1_2617_0518_D_FD_203652 | JGI IMG/M metagenome (GOLD analysis project Ga0326512, IMG submission 203652) | Bovine rumen microbial communities from UC Davis, California, United States - 1_2617_0518 | ecosystem: Host-associated > Mammals > Digestive system > Stomach > Rumen | place: USA... | reverse complement strand
TTTATTTGCGCGGTGCAGTCGAAAACTGTAGAAAAGCTATGATGCGATATTTCTCAGAGGCCCCGACGAGGGGCCTTTTTGTTTCCGCGAGGGGAGGACGCCGCGTGGGGCTGATGGACAAGCTGTTCCGCAGACCGAGGAAGGACGCCGAGTACGCGCCATACTTCAAGACGATCACGGACTACGCGCCCGCCTTCACCACGTGGCGCGGCGGCGTCTACGAGATGGAGCTGACCCGCGCGTGCGTCCACGCCTTCGCGGTCTCGTGCTCCAAGCTCACGCCGTCTATCTCGGGCGACGCGTACCCCGGCATCCGCCGCGCCTTCGAGACGTGGCCGAGTCCCTACATGACGTGGTCGCGCTTCCTCTACCGCCTCGCCACCATATACGAGGTCGACTGCACCGCCTTCGTGGTGCCGACCTACTCGGCGAACGGCGAGCCGAACGGATTCTTCCCGCTCAAGTGCGACACGTGCGAGCTGGTCGACTACAAGGGCGAGATGTGGGCGAGGTTCCGCCTGCCCGCGGGCGACGTGTACGCCATCGAGGCGCGCAAGGTCTGCTGCATCTCGAAGTACCAGTACCTATCCGACTACTTCGGGACGAAGAACAACCTGCGGCACACGATGGACCTCCTGAACGCGCAGGTGCAGGCCGAGAAGAACGCAATCGACCTCGGCGGCAAGATCATGTACATCGGCAAGGTGACGGGCATGGTCGCGCCAGAGGACCAGCGCAGGAAGCGCGACGAGTTCTACGCGCGCAACTTCACCGACAACGACACCGTGCTCATGACCTACGACAACACATTCGAGAACATCCAGCAGGTCAAGGCAAGCACGTACACCATCTCGACCGACGAGATGGAGCGCATCGACAAGCACGTCTACAGCTATTTCGGCTGCAACGAGTACATCCTGCAGAACACGTGCGACGAGGCCAAGTGGGACAGCTACTACGAGGGCAAGGTCGAGCCGTTCGCGTTCATGCTCTCGCAAGGCCTCACGCAGGCGTGCTTCACGCAGCGCCAGGTCAAGGCGGGCAACCGCGTCGAGTTCGGCGCGGACCGCCTGCAGTTCATGGGCGCGGCCACCAAGCGAAACATCGTCCGCGACATGACGGGCTGCGGCGTCATGACCGTCAACGAGGGCCGCGCGGTCCTCAACCTGCCGCCAATCGACGGCATGGACGTGTTCATGGTCCGCGGCGAGTTCTACCAGCTCTCTCGCGACGGCAAGGTCGTGTTCGCCAGCGGCGGCAAGGGCGTCATCGAGTCCGACCCGTCCGACGACCCCGACTTCGACCTCGGCGGCGACGACCAGATATACAACGACGCCGACGCCTACGGCTCCGGCGACGAGGACGGGAGCAACTGATATGCCAGCAAAACCCGACGAGCGTCAGTACCGCTCGATGGCGATGCCGCTCACGGCGGTCGGCGAGGGCGTGTCAAAACGTTTCGACACCGATTACTACGTCGAGGGCTACGCCAGCACGTTCAACGACCCGTACCTGCTGTTCGAGCGCGACGGGTGGGAGTACTGGGAGGTCGTCTCCCCGAGCGCCTTCGACGGCGCGACGGTGATGGACGACGTCATCATGCAGTACGACCATGCGGGACAGGTCTATGCGCGTCAGTCCAACCACACGCTCATCATCGAGCCTGACGAGCACGGCCTGTTCGTCGCGGCGGACCTGTCGAAGACCACGCTCTCGCGCCAGATGTGGGAGCAGATAGACGCGGGCCTCGTCACCCGCATGTCGTGGGCCTTCACCATCGCCCCTGACGGCGAGGAGTGGGTCGAGGACGCGACCAACCGCAGGGTCACGTCCACCATCACAAGGGTTTCGAAGTGCTTCGACGTCAGCGCGGTCTCGTACCCCGCCGACCCGAACACCGAGATAAGCGCACGTTCCCTCGTAGACGGAGTGATCGAGAGGGAGAAGCGGGAGTCGCAAGTGCGTTTCGCGGAACTGGCACGCAAGAGGTCGCTCCTCGCGCTCAAGGCCAAGGCCGCGCAAGTCCGATTCATGCAACTACGTTAGGAGGGATAACATGGAGTTTGAACCCATGACTTCCCGCGAGTACCGCGAGTTGGGCGCCGAGAACTACGAGACGCGCCGCTCCCTGGTGCTCGGACTCGCCGAGGCCGTCCCCGAGGACGCAACCGACGAGCAGATTTCGGCCATCGACGCGGAGGTCTCCGTGATCGCAGCCGAGGACCAGCGCCGCTCTCAGCTGGCGCACACCCGCAACGCCGCCCGAGAGTTCGTGGAGCAGGGCGCAGGCGCGCCCGTCGCCGCGACCGAGGCGGTCGAAGAGACCGAGGAGGTTCCCATGCCCGAAGAGAAGCAGGCCCGTTCGCTCGGCGCCAACTTCGTCCAGTACCGCGAGGCCCACAAGGAGAACGCCGCTGGCAACCGCTACGTCGCTCCCGCCTTCCGCGCCGCGACCGACGTCCAGACCGTCGCAGGCCTGACCGCCACCGAGTTCGACACTTCCGTGGTCGACAAGCCCGCTCCCCAGCTCGCCGTGCTCGGCCTGTTCGGTCGCAAGACCGTCGACCAGCCCGTCTACAGCTGGCTTTCCTACGGCTCCACCGAGGGCGCCGCGGGCCTGACCGCCGAGGGTGCGGCCAAGAACCAGCTCCACTACGTCTACGAGCAGAAGTCCGTCACCCTGCAGAAGGTCACGGGCATCATCAAGCTCACCGAGGAGCTGTTCGAGGACGACCCGTACCTCGCCGCCGCCATCAACGGCGACCTCGTGGACGACCTCAACGCCGCCCGTCAGGAGCAGGCCGTCAAGACCCTGCTCGCGACCTCCGGTATCCAGAAGGCCACCGGCGTCAAGAACGACGCCATCTCCATCCTTGACGCCATCATCGCCGCCGCCGCCGACGTCGAGGACCAGTCCGGCATGCCCGCCACCGCCGTCGCGGTAACCCCCGCCATCTGGAAGACCCTGCGCGGCACAAAGCTGACCACCAACGAGTACGTCGCGGGTTCCCCGTTCGGCGACTCCGACGTGACCAGTCTGTTCGGCATGACCTTCGTGAAGTCCGCCGCCGTCACCGCCAACCACGTCCTCGTCGGCGCCTTCAACGCCGCCGACCTCGTGAGCAAGCGCGACGGCGTCAAGGTCGAGTCCACCAACTCCGACCAGGACGACTTCTCCAAGAACCTCGTCACCGTCCGTGCAGAGATCCGCGAGGTGCTTGCGGTCAAGCGCCCCGCCGCCTTCTGCGACATCACCGTGGCGACCGCCTAATGGCCGCGAAGCTGGCACTGTACCGCTGGCGCGGCGTCATGTGGCAGTTCGAGGAGGGCAAGCAGCCCGCGGGCGCCGTCCGCGTGGCTGTCACTGAACCCGAGACGCCCGAGTCGCGGCAGCAGCCCAAGAAGCCGATGCGTCGGCGCACGACCAAGAAGCAGGAGTCCTAGGAAGGGGGGCGCGGGACACATGACAATCGAGGAGCTTGACGGGTTCACCAACGAGCACCCGCTGTTCGAGAGCGTCAAGAACGCCCTGCGCCTCTCGACCGACAAGGCCGATTCCGAGGTCACTGGTCTCATGTCCGCGGCCATCCACGACATGCTCGTCAAGGGTGTGTCCGCGGACTGGCTCGGCACCGACGTTGATTCCCTGCCCGCGCTCGCGAGGCAGGCGGTCGTGGTCTACGCAAAGGCGAACTTCGGCTACGACAACGACGACGCCGACCGTTTCCTCAAGGTCTACGACAGCATGGTGGCGACCATACTTAACTCGTCGCACAACGCCGTCTACGGGCAGCGCAGCCTTTCCAAGGCCACCGCCCGCGTCACGGGGGAGGCGAAGGCCGGCGACATGCCGACGCTGGAAGTCCTCTACCCAGTCGGCGGCGCATACCTCATGGAACTCACTGAGGGCAACGACTACACCGTGTCCTACGAGCACAACCTGAAAGCGGGTACCGCGCTCGCCACGGTCACGGGCGTCGCGCCCTACGTCGGCATCATCACGGTGCCGTACACGGCGGTGGGCGCATGAGATGGAACTCCACTATCGTCCTGCGCGACGTCGACTCGCTCATGACGGTCGATGACGAGGGCAACGAGATAGAGGGCGGTCCCGTCGACACTGAGGTCTTCTGCAACGTCATGAGGGCTGGTCAGACCTACTGGGCGACCGCCGCAGCAATCGGCAACAAGCCCGAGGCGCAGGTCCAGGTGAGGGCGCTCGACTACACGGGTCAGACGCAGGCCGTGTTCGAGGGCACAGAGATGGACGTGGAGGCGTCGCGCAGCGGCGAGTACACGGTCCTCACGCTCTCCCGCCACGCCCGTAACGACGAGGCGGCTGACATTTAGGCGGTCTCATACACGAGGCGGTTCCACACACGAGCTAGGCGGTCCCACACACGAGGCGGTGAGCAGGCAGTGAGTCGAGAGTTCTACGTCGATGACGATGCCTTCTCCACCACGTTCGACACGCTCATGGGCGATATCTATAAAGCGGCAGGCGAGGCCCTTTTCAATGGTACCCGCGAGGGCTGCATCTACGGTCGCGACGAGGTCCGCGAGAACGCCTCCGGCTACGGCTGGGGCGAGCACACGGGCTACCCGAAGATGTGGACATACCGCACCACGCGACCGTCGAGCGGCACCGTCGAGGGGCACATCTACTGTCGCAAGCCAGGTCTCGTGCATCTCCTTGAGAAGGGGCACGCCACGCTCGGCGGCAGGCGCACAAGGGCCTTCCCGCACGTGAAGCCCGCTGCTGATGACACCTTCGAGAAGGTGCCGCAGTTCGTCCTCGAATACCTGAAAGAGGGTCTGACGTGAGTGTCAAGTCCGACGTATACAAGGCCCTGACCGCCACGGGGATACCGGGCCGTCAGGACGCCTACGCGGTCGGCAAGGCCCCGTCGCCGCCGTTCTTCATCTACACCGTGGAGTCGCGGGGCGAGTTCGTCGCGGACAACGACAACTACGCCTCGACCCCGAGGGTCCACGTCGACCTGTTCGAGAAGGTGTCCACCGACAAGTACGAGTCAGCGATCCTCGATGCCTGCAGGGCCTTCGGCCCCGTCGAGCAGACGAGCGCATGGTCGCAGTCGGAGCAGTGCCACATCGAGCAGTTCGATTTCACGTATCACAAAGCCAGAGAATAAGGAGGATGCAACATGGCAGCATCCAAGGTCCGTTTCGGCCTGAGCAACGTCTACTACGCTCTCGTGTCCGATGAAGGCTACTCAACTCCCGTCCACATCCCCGGCGCCGTGTCCCTGACCCTCAACCGCGAGGGTTCCGACGCCACCATCTTCTACGCCGACAACATCGCGTACTGGACCCTGCCCGCGACCAACTCGGGCTACACGGGCACCCTCACGATGGCCCTCGTGCCCGACGCCTTCAAGGTCGACGTGCTTGGCGAGGTCGTTGACGACAACGGCGTCCAGGTCGAGCTGTCCGACGCGCAGCCCAAGGCCTTCGCGCTCATGTACGAGGTCTCCGGCGACGCCGACGAGAAGCGCTACGTGTTCTACAACGTGACCGCGCAGCGTCCCGTCGCGTCCGCGAACACCAAGTCCGACTCCACCGACCCCGATACCGAGGACCTTGAGTTCACGGCAATCGGCAAGGACTTCGACTTCGGCGGCGCCAAGAAGAACATCGTCAAGGGTTCCGCCGCTTCCGACGCCAAGGGCTACGCCGCCTGGTTCACCAAGGTGCCGACGCCCGCCAAGGCCGCTGCGTAGCGACCACACAAAAGCCGAGACGCGGGGGAGGGCGGCGCCTGTTCCGCCCCCTTCCCCGCTCTCACCGACACTGAACAGGAGTGCCATACATGCTGGTAAGGTTCAAGCACGTGGGTGAGGGTTCCGACGAGTGGGACTCCAACCCCATCAGGTTCGGCGAGGGCGACGATGAGCACGTCGCCATCTGCGCCATGAAGACGTTCGAGTTCTACGAGCAGGCCTTCCGCGAGGACCCGCGCTCGCTGCACAAGTCCCTCGTGGACGATATCAACAACGACGCGGGCGACCTCGGCTTCAACCTGTCCGCCGACTCGCGCGCCTTCTGGGCCATGCTGCGCGTCGCGGACATGGCGGGACTCAACGACTCGGTCGCGCCCGTCGAGACTGACTACGACGAGTTCGTCAACGCGCACATCGTGGACGATATCGACCTGTTCCACAGGCATTACCTCATCAACAAGGAGGTCGATGCCTCCTTTCCGTCCATTTCCGCCTTCTACGACTCGGTCAACAGGCAGTCCAGCGGACGGAAACGCAAGCGGTAGCGACGGCGCAGACGGCGGCGACGGCGCAAAGCGGCTGACGTACACATCGATGTGTCTGGCCGCTATGAAGCTGGGCTACACCCGCCGCGACCTGTTCGAGGTCACCTACAGCGAACTCGCGTGGGACTTCGAGGCCATGCGCGAGCGCGATGCGGACAACAAGGACGAAAGCGACGGCGCCGTCAAAGAGGCGACGCAGGACGACATACGGCGGATGCTCGGTTAGGGCGTCCGCCTTTAATCTTACCGAGGAGGGTAAAAGTGGCGGAGTACGCAGGCCTTGAGATCCGCATCGGCGGCGACACCACGAAGCTCAACAACGCCCTCAGAAGCTCCACCAAGGCTGCGTCCGTCCTGCAGAAGGAAATCCGTCAGATTACGCGGGCGATGCAGTTCAACCCGTCCGACATGGGTAACCTCGACACCCGACTCAAGCTCACCGCCGAGCGCATGGAGGCCCTGCAGTCGCAGACCAAGACCATGAAGACCGCGCTCGAACAGCTCGGCGACACGAACGTCGATATCTTCAAGGCGGACGACGCAGGCAACATCGTCAAGGCGACCAAGAGCATCAGGCAGCTCGCCGACGAGACGGACAACGTCGAGCTTGCCGCTGCGAACGCCCGCAAACGCTACGCGGACCTCACTGGTACGCTTGAGAAGGCGTACTCGGTGTGGAACAAGGCCATGTCGAACGAGGGAGCCGAAAAACTCTCGTGGTATATCCCCGTCGATCAGGCGAAGGATATCATGAAGCTGCCGCTCGCCGAGATGAAGCAGGAACTCAACGAGGTCAATCAGTCTCTTGACAATAAGATCCCGAAGTCCGTCATAAAGACCGTGACCGAACTCAAGAAGATGGACTTCCACGACGCCTTCCGCACTGATTCCGTTGACGCCATGCTCGACAAGCTGTCCGAGATGGGCGTCGACCTCGGTGACGAGACGATGAGGATTCGCGAACTCAGCCATCAATACGGCGAGGCGCGTGCGAACATGGAGGCCTTCGGCAAGGCGTCGCAGTTCCAGGGCCTCTCCGTCGATATCCAGCGCACGCAGTCCGAGATCGAGTCCCTTTCGCGCACCATGAAGGAACTCAACACCGTGTCGACCGCCGAGAAGTCGGACGATTTCCAGGCGCTCTCGGTAAAGGTCAAGGACGTCGATGAGCAGATAAAGAAGCTCGACGCCGACATTGAGGCGTGCGATCGCTCCCTCAAGATAAACCCGGACAACCTTGAGGCGGCGCGTCAGAAGATGGTCGACCTCTCCGAGAAGTCCGCGCTCGCCGCAGACAAGGAGGAGATGCTTAACCAGCAGCTCAAGATGCTCGACAGCGACGAGGTCAGGAAGGCCGCGTCCGAGCACGAGAACCTGTCCGAGTGGGTCGTCAACGCCCGCAATTCCGCGCAGGGCGCCACCAAGGAGTACCGCGACCAGCGCGCGACGCTCAACAACCTCCGCACCGAGTACCAGCAGGTGACGGACACCATCAAGCAGCTCAAGGCGGCTGAGGCTGCAGGCAGCGGTCGCACCGAGGCCATGAAGAAGGCCTCTGACGCGATAAAGCAGGTCGAATCCAACATTTCAAGCCTTGAGGCGGAGTACAGGAAACTCAACGCCGCGTGGGACAATCCGCTTAACACGGCGGGCGATTTCGACAGAATCCTCGCCGACATTCAGAAGAACGAGGAAGAGACAGACGAGTACAGACGCAAGCTCGAAGAGCTTAAACGTACGTTCGCCGAGCTTTCCGATATCCCAGACGATTTCTGGCTCAGCCCCGAGAAGTACAGCGAAAAGCTCACCGACGCGATAAAGCGTCAGGACGAACTCAAGCAGAGCATCGCCGAGACCGAGAGTGCCGCGAAACAGGCCGGCGAGGCGATGGAGTCCGCCAACCGCAACGCAGACCTCGCGAACACCGCGAACGCGTACAAGAACACCGCAACCGCGGCGCGTCAGGCAGGCGACCAGGTCGAGGACGCTCGGCAGAAGACCGACAACTTTGTCAAGAGCACGAACGCCATCGACCCGTCCACGCTAAAGTCCATCGGCATGACCCTCTACTCGACCGTCACTCCCGCCGTGTCCATGCTCGGCTACAAGGTCATGGACGCGTCCGCGACCGTCGACGCCGCCTACCGCGACATGCGCAAGACCGTCAACGGCACCGAGAGTCAGTTCGAGTCGCTGCGTCAGGCGGCAATCGACTTCTCGACCACGCACGTCACCACCGCGGACCAGATTCTTGAGATTCAGGCAATCGGCGGCGAGCTTGGCGTCGCGACCGAAAGCCTCGACTCATTCGCCGAGGCCGTGTCAAACATCGACGTGGCGACCGACCTCGACACCGACGAGGCGGCGACCGCAATCGGGCACCTGCAGAACATCATGCACATGACTGAGAGCGACTACAGCAGTTTCGCGGACGCCCTCGTGCGACTCGGAAACAACGGAGCATCCACCGAGTCGGAGATAGTCAATATCGCCGAGCGCATCGGCTCTATGGCGTCCATCGTCGGCATGAGCACACCGCAGGTCCTTGCGTGGTCCTCGGCAATCGCGTCGACGGGCCAGAAGTCCGAGGCGGCTGGTACCGCCATCTCCAAGACCATGAGCTTCATGGAGACCGCCGTCGCCGCCGCTGGCGGTACGGTCGATATGTCGTTTGAAAACATTTCGTCCGCAGTCCAGGAGGGCGGGGACAAGCTCACCATGTTCTCAAACCTCATGGGTATGACCGCCGACGAGTTCGTGGACGCGTGGAGCAAGGACCCGCAGTCCGTCTTCGGCGAGCTTGAGAACAACATCACCGACGCCAAGGACAGCCTGCAGCAGATTGCCGACGTGGCTGGCATGAGCGCCGAGAAGTTCGCCTCGACGTGGGAGAGCGACCCGACCGCCGCGCTTGAGGCCTTCGTCAAGGGTCTCAACGGCATCGAGCAGGCTGGCGGCTCCGCGGACGCCGTTCTGCAGGGGATGAAGATCACGTCCGTCCGTCAGAAGCAGGCCATCGAGGGTCTGATGCAGACGGTCGACGGTCTGGATGACAACCTGCAAATGTCCCAGAACGCGTGGGACGGCGTGTCCGACCAGTGGGGTGCCGCGGGTGACGCCGCCAACGAGGCGTCCAAGAAGGCCGAGGGATTCTCGGGCCAGATGCAGATAATGCGCAACATGGCGCAGAACGCCGCCGCCGAGCTTGGCGAGGGCGCGGTGCCGATTCTCAAGACCATGACAGGCGTCCTGCGGGACGCCACCGAGGCCTTTTCGGGACTTAGCCAAGGAGCGAAGACCGGCATCGTCGCGGGCATGGGCGGCGCAGCTCTGCTCGGCCCGATGCTCACCGTCGTTTCGACCGCGCAGACGGCGGGCGACGAGCTTTCCAAGTACGTCGCAACCGTCACGAACGGCTCAGCAGCCGTCGCGAAGGCGTACAAGGAGGGCGGCATCGAGATGGTCAAGTCGCTCACGGCCGGCATGACCATGACGCAGAAGGCAGGCGTCGTGGCTGGTCAGTTCGCTTCCCAGCTTTGGAGGTTCGGCAAGGTCGCCATCGTCGTGGCTGGCGTCGCGATGATAGCCAAGGAGCTGTACGACCTCTATCAGAAGGCGAAGCTCGCGAAGGACGCAACCGAGGGGCTTGACGATGCCGTGTCTGGCATCGGCGAGTCCGCAGACGTGTCGGTCGCGAGCGTCAACGAAATGTCCGACAGCATCGGCTCAATCGCCGCGTCGCTCGACAACACGCGGCAGTCCATCGAGAACGTCCAACAGGGCAACGTAGACCTCGCGAACAGCATCAACAGCGCGAACGAGGAATACGGAAAGACCGCAGGCACGCTCGACGCATACATGGGAGTCATCAATGACCTCGCTGGCAAGTCCAGCCTGAGCGCGGACGAGCAGATGCGTCTCAAGACCGCGCTCGAAGAGGTCAACAAGCAGTGCGGGACCAATTACGGTCTCGACGCCAACAACGAGATCATCGACAACAACACGGGCAAGGTGCAGGAGAACACGGACGCCCTGTGGGACAACGTCGAGGCTCGCAAGACCGCCGCGCTCATCGAGTACTACAAGCCGCAGTACACCGAGGCCATCGGTAAGCAGGCCGATGCGCAGAAGGCGCTCAACGACGCCCAAGACCAATACCAGTACCTACTGACGAACCGCGCGAAGATCGAGCGCGACTACGTCGACAAGTACGGAGGCACGCTCGCCGACGCCGAGGCCGCGTACAACATCGAGGTCGAGAAGGCGAAGGCGAACGTCAAGGACGCCGAGGCCGCGCTTGATTCGGCTGACGGTGCCGTTGACGAGCTTGAGAGCACGCTCACCGACGCCACGCAGGCGCAGAACGACCTGAACCGCGCCGCGCAGGACACGACGGGCACCCTGAACCGCATGGTCGACGTAATCGGGGACTCGACAAAGTTCAACGCCGCCGCAGACGCGCTCGACATGCTCGGCGTGAGCTACGATTCGCTGGCAGACGCGTCAGACGGCGCACTCAGCAAGCTGGGCGACTCAACGAGCGGGTCCATGAAGGACCTCATCGACTCCATACAGGCGGCTGGTGGCGACATATCGACGCTGCAACAGGCGATGGATGATGCGGGCGTATCGTCCAAGTCCATGTCGAAGGTGTCTGCCGACGCCTTTAGGCGGCTCTATGCGAACTGCGGGAACGACATTAACAAGACCGTCGCGACGCTCGGCAACCTCGGCATCGCCGCCGACGACGTTCGGGCCGACATGGTCGAGGCCATGCTGAACATGGACTCGTCGGTGCAGTCCGCGTTGGAGGAAGCTGGTCTGTACAGCGCCGACTTCATCCGCGCCATGCAGGACGCAGGCATCTCGGCGCAGAACCTCAACAACATCTCAAGCGAGGAGTTCGCCGCGATGCTGTCGAGCTGCGGCGGTGACATAAACAAGCTCATCGGGATGATTAAGAACTACAATCGCACGCCCGTCGCCAACAAGAAGGCTAACATCGACGTCAAAGGCGCAAAAGATCTACAGAGCGCACTCGACAAGCTCGACAGGTGGGCCGATTACCCGAAGTACGTGAAGATCACACGTGAGATAGCCTACAAGGCCACAGGTTCGCAGCAGGCGGCGGCGAACTTCTCTCGGCTGGACGCGAAAGACCGCAGCGCAACTGGTTCTGTGTCGCATAGGCCGTACATCCCGAAGCACGCGAGTGGCTACATCGCGGACGGGCCGACACTCACGAACAACGGCTGGGTCGGCGAGGCGGGCGCAGAGGCGGTCGTGAACTGGGCCACTGGCGGCACGGTCATACCGCTTACGAACACGAGATACATGCTGCCTATCGCGTCTGCTATTGCCGCCGAGATGCCAGTTGCCGCAAACCTTCCGAACGCCGTCGCGCTCGGCATCAACCAGTCGAACATTCAGGCGATGGTCGCGGACGAGGTCGGACGAGCGGTCACCAGGGTGGTCGCGGCCATCCCGAACAACGTGTCCGTCGACAAGCGCGAGCTGGCCCGTCTGACACGCTCCGCAATCGCTTAAGGAGATGACGCGATGCCCTGGGTAAACACCTACACGAACGCCGCTGGGGAGAGCGTCATCCTTCGGTTCACGAACAACGAGGTCCACGGCTACGAGTTCGACGCAGACGTGGACCTCGGACTCATCTCGAAGTGGCATGAGAAACCGAAGGAGTTCTCGTACAACATCGTCACGACGAGCCTAGCCGAGCGCGAGCGCATACAGGACGTGCTCATGTACGACAGTGTTAACTCGAAGTACGGCGTGCTGTCTTTTGACGGGTGGTCGGTCAACTGCCGCGTCAAAAAGCTCGAATGGACCAACTGGCAGCTTGAGTACTACTGCGCTCGCGCATCCATTGATTTCGTCTCTCCGGAGGGCTACTGGCACCGAACAACCGTCCTCCACGTCGAGAGCGGGGCGAGCAGCGGCGCGATAACGACCGGCCTCGACCTGCCGGCCGATTTCGAGTTCGATTTCGCAGGCACGTCGATAGTCTCAACGACGCGCCAGCTCGGTACGCAGGGCAGCAAGTTCGCGGTCGGGCTGCGGTTCTACGGCCCGTGCAGCAACCCCTATTCGGTGGTCACTGTAACCACCGCAGACGGAACGCAGAAATCAAATCGTTACGGGTTGTCTGCGTCGGCGTCGGCGGGCGAGCAGCTTGTAGTTGACCCGTTCAACCGCAACGTCACGGGCGAGGCCATATATCTCCGCCTGCCGTACGGAAAGAAACAGAACATGTACTCGTCGCGCGTACGCGGCGTCGAGGGCTGCGGGACTTATATCTGGCAGGAATTACCGCCTGGATACGTCACCGTGACTGTTCCGCAGGATATCGTCGCCGACATATCCGTGATCGAAAAGACGGTGATACCGCCTTGGAACTGATATATACGGACGGTTCGAAATTCAATGACGTTGGCATCCTCAATGTCAAGTCTGGGGACTTCGCGTGGGGAACCGACGAGAACGACTTCGAGCTGACCCTCGCGGGGGCGCAGGAAGTTCCGGATTTTCGCTCCTTTATATACGTCGAGGGAACTGATGTGTTCGGCGTTGTTCGCGGCGTCGATCACAATGTCGACGGTTCCGTCAGGGTGAGCGGCGTCACGTGGACCGGGCTGCTTGAGAACCGTGTTCTTAAACCACCCAGCGGCAGCGCCTATTTCACTGTGAGCGGCGACATGCGTGACTGTGCCTCCTCTTTGATAAAACAGCTCGGAGCTACGGACGTTTTTGCGGTCACGGGCGGCAAGTCCGGAGTTAGCGCGTCGCACACGTTCAAAGGCAGGAACAACGACGAGGCGCAGACCGACACGGGTCGCTACATGGGCGGCTGGTCCGCGCTGTGGCAGCTTCTCGTTGACCACAAATGCAAAGCCGTAGCTCGATACGACGACGTGGCCCACAAGGTGATGTTGAGCATCACGAAAGCGGAGGACCTCACCGACACCGAGGACATGGAGCAGGTCGGCACGGCGGTGGCAATAGGCGTCAAAAAGCCCGTCAACCACCTGGTCTGCCTCGGTCAGGGCGAACTTGCCGAGCGCACCGTTCTCGATCTCTACATGGACTCAAAAGGAAATGTTTCGACCACACAGAGCCTTAAGGGACTTGATGAAATCGCCGATGTTTATGACGATTCTGGCGCCGAGGATGCAAAAAAGCTCAAAAGCGACGGAACGGACAAGCTCAAGGAGTACTGGTCTGACAGTCAGAATGTCGACATAAGTCTCAGTTCGAACCGCTACGACCTCGGCGACCTCGTCGGCGGCACCGACCCCGTGACGGGAATCCGCGCGACCGCGACGGTCACGAAGAAGGTGCTGTCGCTCAGCGGCACGGTGCCGACAGTCTCATACGAAACCACCTTGAGGTAAGGAGTCAACTGTGGCAACAACGGAGGGATTCACCCACTACGCCTGCGACGTGGCGAGCTGCGCCACCGACGCGTACGCCATCCCCGGCTCGGACGGCGCGGACCAGTTCTCGGTGCGCCGCCGCATCGACGCGCAGGGGGTGGAGCGTACCATGCTGGTGTGCGCGGACCACGCCAAGGCATATCAGGCAATCGCCGAGGGCGTGGACGCCGTGTGGGCGCAGTTCGCCAAGGACGGCACAGGCGCCATCGTCTCGCAGGCGGATTTGGACGCCGCGAACAAGCGCGCGGACGAGCGCGACGCGGCGGCGAAGTGGTGGTCCGACAAGTATTCCGCGCTCAAGGCGGAGTACGACGCCTACAAACTCGCCCACCCCGACACCACCGAGGGGGGTGCTGAGTAATGGCAATCGAGCTTATCACGGGCCACAGCGGCGAGGTGCACGTCAGCGGAGACGATGTGGGCCGTCTCCTTATGGGAGCCGTCGGCAAAGGCAAGGTCATGCTCGGGTCAGCGCCCAGCGTCACCATGGCAAACGCCAACACCTGCTCCATCGGCGCGTGCGACTTTTTGCTCGACGGTCGTCACGTCCGTCTCACGGGCAGCAGCGTCGTCTCCATCGCCAACGGCGCGACGGGCTCCATGCGCTCGGACCTCGTTGTGGCACGCTACGCCGCGTCGGCATCGACTGGCGTGGAGTCCGTCACGCTGGAGGTCATCCAGGGCGCGGCTGGCTCTACTGCCGCCGACCCCGACCTCGAATACCCCGCGAGCATCGCGGACGGCGCGACAACGGCGGACTACCCCATCGTGCGCG
>Ga0326512_10002177_pt1 | contig 14514 bp, 18 predicted proteins | sample 1_2617_0518_D_FD_203652 | JGI IMG/M metagenome (GOLD analysis project Ga0326512, IMG submission 203652) | Bovine rumen microbial communities from UC Davis, California, United States - 1_2617_0518 | ecosystem: Host-associated > Mammals > Digestive system > Stomach > Rumen | place: USA... | reverse complement strand
CGCAGACTTATGCAAGCGCGAAGGATAACGCGAGAGCATTATATGCAGATTGTCTCGGACCTATCCTTCAGATGATACAGCAGAGAATAAATTCGTTTTTGCTTCCTATGGTGAACGCAAATCCGAACACTTATGTTGAGTTTGATTTGACCGAAAAATTAAAAGGTTCATTCGAGGAAAGAGCTTCTATTCTTCAGAGCGCGGTCGGCGGACCGTGGATGACGAGAAACGAGGCGAGAGCGGATAACAACTTACCTCCCATTGAAGGCGGAGACGAGCTTATTGTTCCTTTGAATGTAGTCGAGGGCGGACAGGCTTCTCCCCAAGACACTCACATGGACGAGCAGATTCCGATGACTACGATTGAGACCGAGCCGAAAGAGGCGAAAGTTAAGGTTAAGGCAAAATCGGTCAGATTAAATGTCAATTCAACGGAAGAGGAAAACGAGAAAATGGCGGAGGCTCTGTCAAAGTTTTTCAGGAGACAGAGTAAGGCTGTTCTTCCGAAAATAGGCGCAACGGATGAATGGTGGAATCAGGAAAGATGGGACAGAGAGCTTGCAGACGATTTAGAAGAATTGATTGACGAAATCGCAGATAAGCACGGCGAGGAAGTCGCAGAGGCTATCGGTTCCGAATACAACACCGAGCAGACGAGAAAATATTTGAGATTACTCTCTGAGGGCAGAGCGGCGGCAATCAATGAGAATACAAGAAAAGAGATTGAAGAAGCTCTCCTTGCAATAGAGGAAGATGAAGAAACCGAAAAAACTCCCGCTCATGTATTTGAAGTTAGAGAAGGAGATCATTCCAAAGTTTTAGGAAAATCTATTGCTCTGGCGGTTGCGGGATGGGCGGCACTTCATGAAGCTCCTCAGCAGGCGGAACAGAGAGGCGTTAAACCTCAGATAACGAAAACTTGGGTGACGGGAGACAATCCGAGAGATTCACACGCAGCTATGGACGGAGAGACGGTTGGCGTTGACGAAATGTTTTCTCTCGGCTGTTTCTGGCCGGGGGATGATAATCTCGATCCAGACGAAAGTTGCGGTTGTAATTGTCACACCGAGATTTTAATCACCTTTTAAGGAGGACACTATGAATTATAAAGAATTTAAGGTTGCCTATAAAGACGAGGGCAACGGAACGATTGAAGGCTATGCTTCAACATGGATAAAAGAGCCGGATTCTTACGGAGACATTGTAAGAAAAGGAGCTTTTGAAAACACACTCAAAGACAGATGGAACGGCGGAAAAGGTATTCCTCTTCTCTGGGCGCATCAGATGGATAATCTTTCCTCATATATCGGAACGGCGGATGCCGAGGAAGATGAAAAGGGACTTCACTTTGTCGCTTCTTTTGACGGAACGGATGAGGCGCAGAGAGTGAGAGGACTTTACAAAGACGGAAGATTATCAAAATTTTCTTTCGCTTATGATGTTAAAGATTGGGCGGAAGTAACCCTTGAAGATGGCAGAAAAGCGAATGAATTGAGAGACCTCGATTTATTCGAGATTTCCTGCGTTTGTGTTCCCGCAAATGATGATGCGGGCGTGGTAGAGGTTAAGGGCGGAATCGTTGAGATAACGGAATCTGTGACCGAAATCAAAGCAGGAAAGAGAAACAGCAAGAAAGACGCAGACGCAATCAAAGAAGCAATCAATCTCCTTCAGGGCGTTCTTGGGGAGCTTGAGGAAGAAGTTATCGAAACTGAAGAGGACGAAGTGAAGGCCAACGAGGCATCGGAGGAGCCTGAGCAGAGCAATTCGGCAAAAGACGGACTTCTTGAATACATTAAATCAATGGAGGTTTCGGAATGAATCTCAAAGAAACACTCGCCGCGAAAAAGGCAGAACTTGCCGAGCTGAAAGAGCGCATTGAAAACAATGACGCAGAAGCTATCGAGCAGGGTGAAGCCTTAAAGGCAGAAATCGAATCAAAAACAGCCGAGCTTGAGGCTGCGGAGAAAAAAACTGCGCTCCTCGAAACAATCGGCACAAAATCAAATTCTACGGAGGAAAAAGAAATGACCGAACTTGAAATGTTTGCTCAGAAGGCAAGCGAAATGACCGACAAAAAAGCAGGTGTCAGCGTTCACCTGAAGGCCGCTACCGATGTTGTAACATCTCCCACTATTGCGGATGTTGACAGAACTGTTGCTCCTCAGCCGAGAAGAAGAGCTATTGCTGATTATTTCACCAATACTCAGATTTCCGGCAACGCAATCACCTACTTCCTTCAGGGTGCTTACGAAGGCACTCCCGCTGTTACCGCACAGAGCGCAAAGAAGCCCGCGAACAGCACTTCGTTCACCGGCACTACGCTTGCACTCAGCAAGATTGCCGCTTACATCAAAGAGACCGATGAAATCATCTATGATGCTCCCTTCCTTGCAAGCGAAGTCGAGAATGCTCTCGTTTATCAAATTGGCAAGGTTGAGGACGCTACTGTTGTAGGTGCTATTGCCGGCACAAGCGGTCTCGGCGTAATCGAACTCGGCTCAGGCGACACCCTTGCGGACGGTATCCTTAACGCTATCCTTTCAATCAAGGGCGGCTCCGCTTATGACGCTTCTGTTGTTCTTGTAAATCCCGCCGACCTCTTCGCTCTTATGACCGCGAAGGATGATAACAAACAGTATCTCGGCGGCGGCTATTTCACCGGCGCTTACGGCAATGGCGGTTATGCTATGCCCGCTACTATCTGGGGTGTTCCCGTAGTAGCCGATTCAGCTATCACTCAGGGAACCGCACTTGTTGCGGCTCGTGAAGCTGTTAAAATCTGGAAGAAGGGCGGCATAGATGTAAGGCTGTTTGAGCAGAATGAGGATGACGCTATTTATAACAGAGTTACCCTTGTCGGCGAAGAGAGACTTGCTTGCGCTGTTGTTGACCTTAAAGGCGTTTACGCAGTAGCTCCCGAAGAATCCTAATTTAAGGAGAAAAAGACCGCTTCTTCGGAGGCGGTCTAAATCGCTATGAAAATAAGCGTGATTGTTCCGTTCTATAATTCAGAAGAATGGCTTGAAAGATGTTGCGAAAGTTTGAAACAAGACGGAGATTTCGAAGTGATTCTCGTTGACGATTTCAGTTCCGACAATGGAAAGGAAATTGCAGAGAGTTATGACTTTATTGTGCTTGAAAATAAACATAATAAAGGAGTAAGTGGCGCGAGGAACACGGGAATTGATTATGCTTCAGGAGAGTGGATAACTTTTCTTGACGCAGATGACGAAATGCTACCGAACTCTTATAAGACATTTACGAAAGCTATCCGAGATGCAAACATAATACAGTTAAGTCACAGACGATTAAAATGCGGTGCCGAGAGGAAAGCCGGATGTATTGAAGGGACTTATCCCCTCGATAACTTGCCAAATTATTGGTGGGGTGTATGGAATAAACTTTTCAGGGCGGATTTTATCAAAGATATCCGTTTTGACGAGACTTTACAATACGGCGAGGATGGAATGTTTGTTCTTGAATGCCTGAAAAAGGACGGAAAGATATATCACGCGGAGAGAGAACTCGCAACAACTTTACACAGATTTGATAATTCGGAAAGTTTATCTCATTCAAAAACTCCCGAAGATGTGATAAATCAATGTCACGCCTATGAGGAGTTTTTGATGAAACAAGACAATCCGAAACTGAAAACAGTTGTCGCGGGCGAAATGGTGAAACTATGGGACAGAATAACAAGGATGTTGTCTATATCCTGAAGAGTGATATTCAGCCGGACGAATTGAAATATTCTCTCCGCTCCTTGAAGAATTTCCCGCATAATAAAGTGTGGTTTTTCTGCGGATGTCCTTTCGGAATAAAGCCGGATGTGTATGTTCCTTTTACACAAGAAGGCAAAACGAAATGGGAGAAAGCAACCTCAACTTACAGAGTTATCGCCAATAGTGATGTCAGTAATGACTTCTGGCTGTTTAATGATGACTTTTACATTTTAGAGGAAATCGAAACTTTACCGATGATGTATCGGGGAACTTTGAAAGAGAGAGTTGAGGAGCTTCAATCAAAAGGCGACTCTTCCTATTGTAAGAAATTGGACGAGGCGAGGGTTGAATTGGAATCCAAAGGATATACTTCGTTAGACTACGCCCTTCATGTTCCTATGTTAATCAACAAGCAAAAAGCACTTGAAGTATTAAATACATTCAAAAGTCCGATGTTCCGCTCACTTTATGGAAATTATGTCAATGCGGGCGGAGTAAAGACCGATGATGTGAAAATCTACAACGGATGGAGTTTGCCGGAAAAAGGTCAAACCCTTCTGTCAACTTCCGATGTTTCATTCAAGATTGGAGCTGTCGGAAACTATATCAGGGACAGGTTCCCCGAACCGTCCAGATGGGAAGTGATTAAATGAAAATCTATATTTTGCCCGATGGCCGCAAATGTTATTTCGATGAGGACAAAGTCCCTGAAGGCGCGGTTTTAGCTCACCCGAAGAAAAAGGTTGAAAAGGTTGAGGAAAAGAAGGCCGCTCCGAAGAATAAGGCAAAAGCTCCTGCGAATAAGAGTAAAAAGGCGGCGAGCAAATGAGCATTTTAACGCCGTGGGGATACACTTTAACCACATTAAATTCGCTTGACAGCATTATATCAGTTCAGGATTTCAACACGATGACCGCTTCAAAGTATGCCACAGACTCAAGACTTCAATCGGTTCTTAATTCTGCAAGTCAGATGATTAGGGACTATTGCGGATGGCATCTTTGCCCTTCTACTTCCTGTGAGTTCAAGACCACATTTTACGATAACAGAGTAACGGTCAACAGAGACATTTTGATTCAGTTGCCCGCAAGATTCGTAACGGGAATAACGAGTGTAAAAATCGGAGACACCTATTGTCAGAGTTATGTATTCGAGACAAACGGGATTCTCCGTATTTATGAGTATAATTTATATATTCATCCTTCAACTTCGATTGAGGTTGAATACACAGCCGGAGTTCCCGATGGTTTAGCAAATGCCTTAAAGGACATAGCAGGAAACAAAGCGGTGAAAGCTCTTGTAAAAGTCAATGGCGTTTCGGCAGAAATGGTCGGAAGTATGCAGATAAGCTACAATTCGGCTTGGATGAATGAAGCGGCAGGAATCGGCGCGGTTGAGAAGTCTGTTTTGAATCCTTACACTTTGAGGGGGGTATTCTGATGCTCCCTTCTTGGTGCGATGATACGATCGTTATTTCAAGGCCGAAGAAGGTTAATTCGAGAGGCTCTTTGATTGACGATTGGTCGAACCCTACACAGACCACAGTGAACGGATGCTCAGTTCAGCCTTCATCCACTTCGTTGAGTATGGACGGCCGAGTGTTAGGAATAACTGACAGTTGGACCGCTTATCTTCCTTCGGGAACGGATGTCAAGGAAGGGGACAGAGTTACATTCAACGGACAGACTTTTGTTATTAATGGTGCGCCGGAGCCGAGACACTCCCCAATGGGAAGAATATCGGGCATTCAACTTAACCTGAAGAGGTGGTCGGGTTGAAACAAATGAAAATAGAGTGGATTCACGAAGGCTTTCAAGAGATTCTCTGTTCTGAGGGCGTGGGCAAAGTCTGCGAGGAACAGGCAAAGAGGATTCAAGAGAATGCAAATTCGGAACTCACTTCGGAAACTTCGCTCGGCTTTTCTATGGGCGGGCGAATCGTCAACGCATACGGTTCAAAAAGATGGATGTATTTCGTAAATACAACTGACTATGCGACAATGTGTGCGGAGGCAATAGACCAAGCATTAAGCAAGGCGGTGAATTGATGCAGATAATTATACCTATTGATATAGAGGATGCAATCCGTTCAATATTAAGTGAATATATTACTGCGTTTTGCAGACCTCTTCCCGCAACTTATTCGCTTCCGAATATCCTTGTGACTTCCGTAGGAGGCTCGCAGGAGACGGATTGGAACGGAAGAGACCAAGCAGATACATTCACCGTCAATTTAACTTCAAGAGGAGAAACCGAGGCTTCTGCGCTTGACTTGTTAAGGACCGCAATCGGAATACTTAAAGAAAGTCAGGGCGGAGTTCTTTCAAGAGTTTCGGTTAATTCTCAATATTCATGGGGCAACGATCCGCAGAGACCTGACCTCGCCATGTGCGGAGCTACTCTGATAGTGGTCGCAAGGCCTCAGACCGCAACGGTCGAAAAAATAGAATCATAGGAGGACAATTAAATGCCTACCAACAAAGCAAATTTCGGCATCGGTGATGCCACGGGTTATTTCGGTTACGGCGTAGCAGGAACGGCGGCAACAGTTTCAACTGCAATTCTCATTTCGCAGGATGGTATTACTGCTACCTTCCCGACACACGAAAGCCTTAAAGATTGGTCGAATGAAGTTATTCGCTCCATGCCGGGCGAGGACCTTCCGACCGTTCAGGCGAATTTCATCACAACTTCGTCTGACATTTTCACTCTTCTTTTTGAAGGCACTACCATTGACGCGAATACCACTCCCACTCCGCGCTCATTCATCTTCCAGATGGTTGACGGAGACGATGTTATCACTTATTCAACCCTCAACGGTGTTATCACCGAGGTTGCAGATGTGACATTCGCTCCGAATGAGGTCATCACATGGACCGCGACAATCGAAGCGGGAAGCTGGACTATTTCAAAAACAACTGAATCTTAATTAGTAAGGAGAAGGCAAAATGGAAATCACATTAAAGAAACCTGAAATTGAAACTCTGACAGTAAAAATCGGAGATTCATCTTTTGAAATCCCCCTCGGCAATTCCCTCACCATAGACGAATACGAAGGCTTAGGCACTTTTGAGGGGACAGTAAAATTCTATAAGAAATACATCCCCGAAAAGATTGCAAAAGACTTAACATTCGCCGAGTATAACCAGATTACTGAAGCGTGGGCGGAAGCAACGCGGAAAGCGGGCAAGCTCGGCGTGGGGGAATGATAAGCCTTGCGGCGTTCATAAGAGAGCATCGCGAGGCGGTAAACTATGACCTGCTTACACAAACAGGATATAGTCTTGATGATGTCGGGCGCGGGCTGTCTTGGTCTGCGCTCGATAGTTTTATAAAGAATACAAGTCCAAATGGAGCTTTGATTCGCGAAATGAGACCTGATATATTTCAATGGTCCTCAACGGCGAAAACGAATGCTCTGTTGGCTGATATATACGATATGCTTGCGGCCATCAACGCGAATCTGTGTGCAAAAGGCTCAGGCAGAAAACCGAAGCGCCCGAAGCCTTATCCGAGACCGGGCGGAAACAAACAGCAGAAACACATCGGAACTGCGGTCTCGATAGAAGAATTGAATCGCAGAATATTCGGCACCAAAGAGGTGAGTTAATTGGCGGGAATGATAGAGGTTGCAAAAGCCACGGTCACTATTGTCCCAAATATGCAAGGCTCTCAGAAAACAATAACGGAAGATTTGACGGGCGTAGCGGCATCCGCAGGAGAGAAAGCGGGCGAAGCGGCAGGCAAAGGAATGGCGAAATCCGTCGGCAAAGCGGCGGCAGGAGCGGCAATAGCGGCGAAGGTCGGCTCGGCTATGGCGGATTCGTGGAAAGAGGTTGATGCTGCACTTGATACAGTTGCGGTTAAGACGGGAGCGACAGGAGAAAGTCTTGACAGTTTAGGCAATTCAATGAAAAAGGTTGCCGCTTCCCTTCCGACAGATTTTGAGGCGGCGGGAGATGCCGTAGGCGAGGTTAATACAAAATTTCAGTTGACGGGCAAAGAACTTGAAGATTTATCCGCACAGTTTATAAAATTCGCAACGATAAACGATACGGATGTCACAAATTCGGTTGATAATGTTGCCAACGCATTGAATGCTTTCGGGCAGGATTCCTCAACGGCTTCTGAAGTTCTGGATGCGATGAATGCGGCAGGACAAGCAACGGGAATCGGAATGGACGAACTCGGAAAGGCCTTGCAGAAGAACGCGGGAACATTCGTTCAGTTAGGTTTGAGCGTTCAGGATGCGGCGGGTTTAATGGCTACATTTAATCAAGCCGGTCTCACGGCGGCAGACACCTCGGCGGCATTAAGAATGGCGTTGAAAAATTCTGCAAAAGCAGGAATGACGATGAATGAGGCAGTCGCAAAATTCGGCGAGACAATGGATAGCGACAAATCCTCAGTTGATAAATTGCAGGCGGCCATTAACCTATTCGGAGCGAAAGCCGGTCCTTTGATTTATAACGCGTTTGAGAACGGAAAGATAAATGCAGAATCATTCTCTCAGGCTATGTCAGATGTCGCGGGAAATGTCTCGACCACTTTTGATGCTACTATTGATCCAGCAGACAGATTTCAGCAAGCTATGAATAGTCTCAAAACAATAGGGGCGGAATTGCTTGATGCTGTAATGCCCGCTTTCAATGCGATTCTTGATGTGGCAATCCCGGCGGTGCAGAAAATATCTGAAGCGTTTACAAATCTTCCTCAGGGAGTTCAAACGGCTATTGTAGCTATTGGAGGAATCGCGGCGGTTGCCGGTCCTCTTGTTTCCCTTGCAGGAGGAATTTCGGGAGCATTTGGAAAGCTCGGAGGCTTATTCAGTTCAATAGGCGGAACGGCTTCAAGCGCGGCGGGCGGTCTCTCGACAGTAGCTTCATCGGCAGGAACAGCGGCAACGAGCGCGGCCTCTGCCGCAGGAGGATTCGGAGCTATGGCGGGTGCGGCCTTGAAGATTGTCGCTCTCGGTGCGGCGTTTGCTCTTGTAGGAGCAGGACTTAAACTCATGGCGGACGGAGCGGTCGCAATAGGTCAGGGCGGTTTCCCTGCGGCAATGGCTCTTCTTGAAATGGCGGCGGCGGTTGCGGCTCTGATGGGTGTAGCGGCTTTGCTCGGTCCTGCACTCACGGCGGGAGCTTTGGGAATAGGCGTATTCGGCGCGGCTATTCTCGCAATAGGCGGAGGCATAGCCTTAGCTACAACGGGAATCGCGAAGTTAGTTGATGCGGTCGGCAATCTGATGGAAAAGACCAAAGCCGGAGGCGAAGGCCTTAATTCAATGGTCGATGCTGTCAAGAGATTAGGCGAAATCAATGTCTTTGATGTCGCTTCGGGAATGAGTTCAATAGGCAAAGGAATAAAAGATTTGAGCAAGAACTCTGAAGATATAACGGCAACAGCAACAGCAACAGACACTCTGACAACTGCTATGACCTCTCTTATGTCAACAGCTATTCCGGCGGTTGAAAAGTTAGCTGTCAGTATGAGTTCCGTATTAGCTTCAATCAAAGAAGATTTACAAGCTCTTTCCGATGCGTTCAAGAATACGAAACTTGAATTTAATACTCAGTTAGCTCTTCCTCATTTCAAGATGTCAGGTAAGTTTGACGCGAAGAGCGGAACGGTGCCGACAGTAAATGTTCAATGGTATGCCCAAGCGGCAGAGCAGGGAGCAATATTTACTTCGCCTCAGTTGATTGGCGTAGGTGATGCTTCGCAGCCTGAAATGTTAGTCGGCGAGAGGACACTTTACGATAACATTAAGGATGCGGTCGGTCAGAACGGTGATGTTTATGTCTATATCGGAGACCAACAGCTTGACGCAATTATCCAAAGGAACAATCAGAGAAAATCAATAAGGAGGGGTATAAGTGGCGCATATTGATTCTTTCAAGATAGGAAACACGGCGGTTGTATTGAATGACGATGAATACAGCGAAACTTACTCCTCTTATGAATACACAAACACAACCGAAGCAGGAACAACCCGAAGAGACGCGGTCAGAGTAGGATTTATGAGCGAATTGTCAATCTCAATTCGAACCGATTCTACTACAAAGTCCGTATTCGACCAAGCTGTTAAAGAGGATTCTCTTACTCTTACATTATATAAAGAAGGGGCAACAACAACTTGGACTTGTTTCATGACGGACTATAAAACGAAGTTAATCAGAGACACTTCAACAACGGTCTATTGGGAGTTATCCTGCGTATTTAAGGATTTGGAGGAGAGTTAAATGTATGAGCCTTCAAATAATTTTTATACAGATGTAATTCAGAATCAGGTCCGAAGGGTAAATTGGAGCGGAACGATAACAAACGGAACGAGTTATTCTTTTTCCGCAAAGGATATTATTTCGGGCGAAATCATAAATGAAGCATCCGGCTCGAATATGGAAATCGGGACAGTTTATTCTTCGGAGCTTAATATAAGTTTATATGTTGATGAAATAGGAATCCCGCGCAATAAGATATACGGCGCGGAGATTTCCCTTTTCTGCACTATGACCGCAAACGGAACTTCGGGAATAATCCCGATGGGCGTTTTCACGGTAGTTGAGGCAACACAAAAAGGTCAGATCTGTTCTATTACGGCTTATGACAATATGTCTCTGTTTGACAGAGAATTTCCCATCACTTCGGGAATGGCTTCTCCTTATGAGTGGTTATTACTTCTTTGTGGAGATTGTAATGTAACATTGGGGAATACTGTCAACGAGATTGAATCCCTTCCGAATGGTTCATATAAATTGAGTATGAATTGGACGGATGATGCGAACACATACAGAGAGGTTTTAGCTCAGTTGGTGGCCGCTCTGGGAAGTTCCGCTCACATGGATAGAAACGGAAATCTCGTCTTGTTACAGCTTACGAACGGAAACTCGGTCGCAACGATTAAAGCGAATGACAGATTTGATTCGGATATAGCTCATACAACTTGGTCTCCTTCGTCTTTCTTTGTAACAAATAAAGAGACGGGTGCGGTTTCAAGTGCAGGATCGGGGCAGTTAGCTTTCAATCTTGGGGATAATGCTTTTCTTCAGGGACCGGGTTATACCTATGACGAAATAACAAACGAATTGACGGGGACTTATTCTGTCAATGATATGTTGACGAATATTTACAATTCGGCGAGGACACTTTCAGTAGTTCCGATTGAAGCCGAAATTCCTCTTGATCCGTGTCTGGATTTATTCGATGTAGTCACTCTCACGGGAGGACAGGCGAACAACACAAAAGTTTTCATAACATCATTAACTCACAGCATAGGCGGAGCTTCCGAGATAAAATGCGCCGGTGCGAATACAACCGAGGAATCGTCAATCTCTTCGAGAGGTTCTTCGGGTTCAAAAGACGATTGGCTCTGGGTTTCGGGTGCGATAAATAGCGGAACGAAAGTCGCAATAACAACCTCTCAGACTTGGGGAGATGTTTTACCAAAGACTTGGGATGAGATTCGCGCTTCAACTTGGGGCGAATTATACAACGGCGGCTCTTGGGTATTGTTAGAATACTTTGAGAGATATTTCAATCAAGACTTAAATCTCGGAGTAATCGGATTGACTACAAATTATCAAGTCGATAAAGATACGAATGTCAGATTCAAGATAACGATTGAAAAAATGGTGGGGATATCTTGGACGCAAATGAGCCAATGGACTTGTAACGAATACGCCCTGAGAGGTTATCATACTACAACCTTAGTCGCTCCATTTGGGATATTAAACAATTCTGACGCCTTATACAGAATTTCAGCGTATATGTCGGGATTCGATTTTGATGATGAGGACACAATCTTGACGAAATCTGAAATCGAGGCTCTCATTTCGGGAGGTGAAAGCTCATGATTCAAGTTCTGAATGCTCAATCCAGGCTTTCGGGATGGGGGCATTATGCAGAGCCGAAAACATTAACAATAAACAAAGTTCCTTCTCCTTTTGTGGTGGGAGAGACGGTTGATATTTCAGTTACAAGAAGCGCGAGAGGTTTATCGTTATTTTTTACTGACGGAACGGTTCTTGATTATTTAGTGGGTGATAGTCTTTTACCGACATTTAATCAGGCTACTATATGGAGCGTTCCGGCGGAAGGCTCAACTATTCCTGCGGGTTTAGATTATGTCGAGATTCACGCCTCTTATACCACGAAAAGCGGAAAGATTATAAATGCAGTTCCCGCAAAGGTTCCCGTGGCTGTTCCAACGGAAATGAGAATTGCAGTTCCCGAAGAACCTCTGATTCGAGAGGGAAGATATCTGAATACCGGCAATTCGTGGTATGACTATATTTCAACAATAACGGGAAACGAGGTCAGAGGCGTTAATAATGCCATGAATATAAATGCCTCGGTTTATGTCTATTGGAAGGTGGGAACGAAACTTGTCGCAATTACGGAAGTTGAAAAGCCGAGGGTGTATAGTGGATTCTGGTCGAGTTCTTACTCGGCAGGAAATTATTCTGTCGGAGTGGGCGAGATTTCTCAAAGCGCGACATTTACCCGATATCAAAGCTCAAATGATGAGGGTGAGGAAATCACTCTTGAAAATGCCGCAAAGATAATTCTCGAAGCGACAGTAAAGGGATATACTCTTCAGACCGAGACTTATTTCCAAACAAACCCGATTGTCGAGTGGGGTTATTTTAATCTTCCGACAACTTACGAAACGGCTCATACCGAGACGGTGACAGTTGAGGCAAATTCAAGAGTAAGATTCAAAGACGGGGTTTATATGGTCGGAAGATATGACGGACTGTTTTATCTGCCGATATTCTTCCGTTATCAGACCAGCGGCGGATGGTATGAGTCTGTAACCTCAGACACCTTCTCGGTCGGAGACGATATCGGCGGCACAATCAAACAATACAGTTTAGAGACGAGAGTTGACGGAACTTTGACATATAAAACTTCGGACGATAGACAATATTATTGCTTCCCCGGCACTCTCGGAAATCCCGGCGCGATTGTATGGTCTGAGGTTACATAAGGAGGTAAAGTATGGCAACGCAAACTACAAATTATAACTTAGTTAAACCTGATTACACCGATCCCGTAGATGTTTCAGTATTAAACGATAATTCGGACATTATCGATTCGACATTGGCAGCCAAAGCAAATTTGGTCGGGGGCAAGGTTCCCGCTTCGGAATTGCCCTCCTATGTTGACGATGTTATCGAGGGTTACTACTATGAGGGGGACTTTTATGAGGATTCAGGTCACACAACACCGATAACAGGAGAAGCGGGCAAAATCTATATCGATTTAGATACAGAAAACTGTTACAGGTGGAGCGGTTCAGTATTTATTCAAATCTCCTCCGCTTCAAGCGAATTTATCGAACTCTGCAAAACCGAAATCGGCGTTGATTATTCAATATATACGCCCTTCGAGATATTGCAGATGAAAGCTGACGGCATAGGAATGACCTATAAAGGCAGAATAGTCACAACGATATCGGCGTTTGAAAACGATGTTTTTGTGTATTACTGGTCGCAAAACGAACTTTATTCTGTAAGAATTGCTCCAAATAAGACCACTCAATTAAACGGCGAGGGCGGCACATTTCTCGGCAACGAACGAATAAAGCTAACCGGTATTGAAACGGGTGCGCAGGTCAACGATATAATTGATGTTCAGGACTCGCAGGGAAATTCTCTTGTAAATAACAAAATCGCAACGATTCCCGTTTCGCCCGGTTCAACCATCACCGATGTTCAGGTGAACGGGACTTCGGTTGTCAATGTTCAGGGCGTGGCAGAGGTCACAGTTCCCGTTCAAGGCACCATCACCAGCGGCTCAACGGGATACGCAACAGGCGGAGATGTAAAAACCTATGTTGACACGCTTGTCGGAAACGCAGACACACTTCTCGGAAGCGGGGTGATTTCGTGAGTATATCAAGTAAAACACAAAGTTTAATCACAGCCGCCAACTCGGTAACGGGTGAGAGCAGAACAGACTTGACAAGTGCCGTTCAGGACTTGAAAGACGGATATGGACAGGGCGGTGGAGAGATAATACAGCAGACCAAACAAATAATACAGTTAGATGAAACAAGAGCAATATACTTGCCTTACAACAAAAGTTATGGCGGTTTTAGAAAAGTCAATAGCAGTTTCGACGCACTAATTATCAACTTCACAAATATAACCGATTATTTCAGAGTGGTTATTAAAGCGAAAATTTCTTCAAGTAGTTCTTTCAGCAATTATCCCGTTCTTATAGGTTCAAGTGACGAAAATGCAGGTTGGGGTGGTTGGCTGTTTTTTGACAGAACACAGGCAATATGGCAGTTTTCAAGTGCAAGCGGAAATCGTAGTGCTGTCGCTCCATTTACGACTTATGACACTTGGCTGTATTTCTGTGCGGTGGTTAAGAGCAACGGGGATATGCTTCTTAAAATCTATGATGATAACGGGCAAGTGATTACAAGCGGCTCATCAAGCGGTGCTTTCAACCCTCGCAACAATACAAGTTATTACACAACATACTTCGGGCGAGAAGGTCAATACGGACAAGGACTAACAGGAAACGCCAACCTTACAGAGACCTTTTTTGACATTGATGGGACTTTTGTATGGGGTGAAGCAAACAGCAAAACGCAAAATATGGGATTGGAGGTATAACTATGCAACCTATACTTGACTTTATTAAACAACTGTGGCAGGCGTTCGTTGAGAGCGGGCTGGCAGAGAAGGGCTTGGATATGCTCGGCAGGATTATTACATACGACAGCACGGAACTGATACAGTATATGTGGGACTTTATCAATACTCTGTTCCCGAATG
>Ga0326512_10002176_pt1 | contig 14515 bp, 24 predicted proteins | sample 1_2617_0518_D_FD_203652 | JGI IMG/M metagenome (GOLD analysis project Ga0326512, IMG submission 203652) | Bovine rumen microbial communities from UC Davis, California, United States - 1_2617_0518 | ecosystem: Host-associated > Mammals > Digestive system > Stomach > Rumen | place: USA... | reverse complement strand
CAAACTAAGTCAAAGCGAAGTCAATCAAAGTCAATCCGAAGTTAATGAAGAGCCAAAGCTTGAGACATGGCCCCCTCGCGTCATTGACGAGCATTGTTCCGGGTGGGCTGAGGTGTGGCTGGTCCAGTCGCTGTTGAGATGCAGAGGCTACAATGTTTTGTATGACGGGATATGGGGACGTGTAATGACAGAAAAAGTCAAACAGTTCCAAGAGGAAAACGGCCTTTATGCCGATGCGGTAGTCGGCAAGAACACGTATATCAAGCTGGGCATTGACCCAGCGTTATTTGAAGGGAGATAAATATGGAACAGTTGGAAAAGAAGAATGCAGAGCGATACTTAGTGATCGCAAAGGACGGTGAATCCGCGACGGTGTGGGCAGAGGATTTTTCCGATGTCATGAAGGAGCTTGACGAAAGTGCTGCGGTAGACGCAGGATTCAGCAAGGATGATGTCAAGTTAATTATGGTGCTTGATTAAGAGGAGGGAAAGAAAATGAAAGACTGGATGATTCGCGCAATCAAAACCTTTGTACAGGCATTTTTTGGTGTGCTCATTCCAGCTATCGTGACGATACTGCAGGACGGCTGGCCCGAAAGCTGGGGTAAAGTTTGGGTACTGCTTGCACCTACACTGGCCGCTGCTCTGGCCGCTGCCATTTCCGCAGTATGGAACATTATTCTTGAACATATGCGAGACGAACACTAAACTCATTGACAGCATTTCCACGTCAGTGGTATAATAGGTAATATAGGGGGAGGGGGTGTTCGTCATGATTGATGATTCTGACATCGAAAGGTTAAAAGAAGTATTTGTTACCCGGCGCGAATGCGATAACACGACGGATGAGATTAACAAAAAGCTTTCAAACGATAGCACTGAGCTTGCGTTAATTAAGCAGCAATTGGCAATTATATCGTGGGTAACAAAAACTACACTGGCAGCAGCGCTAACCACATTGGTGGGTATGCTTATTGCGTACTTTCATTAAGGAGATCCAATGGATTGCAATACTTGTAAAGAAAAACAGAAGCATGCAGAGCCGGTGTCTTATCTGGCTTTCGAGAGTATGAAAGCTACGCTAGAAAGGACTGTAAGGAGATTGTGGATCCTTATAATCATTCTGGTGGTGCTGCTCTTCGGAACGAATGCAGCATGGATATATTATGAAAGTCAGTGGGAAGTATACGAAACCACTGTAGAAGCTGAGCAAGTTACCGATGGAGGTGGCAGTAACTATGCTGTAGGTGGTGATATCTATGGCGAAACAAAAAGTTAAAGTTACAACCAAAGGACGCAGGAGGAAGACCGGAGGCAACTCTGGGTATCGGCAGTGTAATATATGCCACGGGACCGGGAGAGTGAGGGCAAAGAAATGATAGACTGTCCAAACTCGGTCCTTAGCAACACAATCGATGAGCATGTTAACGGTAGACATGCTGAGAGAAATAGAGCAATCCTGAAGCGAAGGTTAATTGATGGCATTTGTTTTGAACCTCTTGCGGAGGAGTTTGAAATTTCTCCTAGGCAATGTAAACGCATTGTATACATATGGACCGAACGCATTTTAAAATACATCTGAATATGACACCTGAATGGCCCCTCGGCTTCATTGCCGGGGGGCTTTTTCTATGTTTTAATATACATAAGAGGTGATGGTATGCCGTACTCCTATTATAACCCAAATCCCACAGGGAAAAGAGTTGGTGACTGTGCTATTCGCGCAGTAGCAAAGGCACTCAATGTGGATTGGCCAACCGCGTATGCTATGGTGGTGTCAAACGGTTTCACCATGGGTGATATGCCTAGTTCAGATGCAGTGTGGGGAAACACCCTCAGGCAGAGTGGGTTTATAAAGGAAATAGTACCAAATACCTGCCCGGATTGTTATACAGCAGAAGATTTTTGCATAGATCACCCACATGGGGTGTATATATTGGGTTTCGGTGGACATGTTGCCACTGTAGAAGACGGTGTACTTTATGACTCGTGGGACAGCTCAAATGAGATACCGGTGTATTATTTTAGGAGGGATTATTGATGGCATTGTACAACAATGGGTTTCCCGTTACTTATCCGCAGTTTTACTATCCCCAAATGCCTGTAATGCAAACTCAGCCCCAAATGCAGCAACCCCAGCAGCAGGCTCAGCTTACACAGCAATCACTAACTCCACCCACCATTCATGCAGACATAGTGCAAGTAGATAATGAACAGGCAGCAGCCAATTTCCCAGTGGGGGCAGGGGCATCACAGATGATGATTGCCAAGGACGACTCAGCGATATTTGTAAAATCCGCCATGCCCAACGGTCAGACTACGCTCGATGTGTTTGTTAAACGTCCACCGGCTCCACCGAAACCTGAGTATGACCTTGGTAACTTTGTTACCCGGGAGGAACTGGAAGAGAGGCTATCAGCACTGTCACACTCCAAACAGCCAAGTAAAAGCAAGGTGACTGAAGAATGAGTATATTTGAATCGTTAGGTAATGCCCCTAAACATACCACGGCTCCTCAGGCCAACCCAGCCCAGATGCTGCAGCAACTCAAAAACAATCCAGTTGGGATGCTTAAACAGGCTGGTTATAATATCCCGGAAGGTATGAATTCTTCCGGTCAGATTATAAATTATCTGCTCCAGAGTGGACAGATTACCAACCCGCGTTTGCAAATGGCCCAGAAAATGGCCAGTGGGCTATTTAGAAGGTAGTATATCCCCGTTGGGTGCACACGACGGTAGATATAAATAACTATACGAAAGGAATCATATCTATTATGGCTCTTACAGATGAAAACGGAACCGGCATGGTTATGCCTGTGGCTCCCATGTACGGTGGCGGCTATGGCAACAACGGTGGTTTCGGTAACTTTGGCGGCGATTGGGGCTGGATTATTCTGCTCCTCCTGATTGCCGGTGGTGGCTGGGGCAATGGCTTCGGCGGATTTGGCGGCGGTGTAAGTGGCTTTGCTGCTGATGGTGCTATGCTCTACCCGTGGATGAATCAGGCGGAGATTACCTCCGATGGCTTCCGGGATCAAATGATGAATAGCAATATCACCAGCATTCGTGACGGTGTAAGCAACCTGTCCACCCAGCTTTGTGGATGCTGCGGTGATATGCAGATGGCTCTGGCAAACGGCTTTGCCGGTGTTCAGCAGTCTCTGTGCTCTGGCTTCGCCGGTACCACTGCTGCAGTGACTGGTGCTCAGAATGCAGTAACCCAGCAGCTTTACACTAACGAACTGTCTTCCCTGAACCGTAGCTTTGCAGAGCAGACGGCTAATACCGCTGGATTTAACAGTGTGAACACTGGTGTTGCCGATCTGAAATACACGGTTGCTACCGAAGCCTGCGCTGATCGTGCTGCTATTAACGATGCTCTCCGCGATGTTATTGCAGCTAATACCGCTTCTACCCAGAAGATTCTTGACCAGATGTGTCAGGATAAGATTGACGCCAAGAATGACGAAATTGCCCAGCTTCGTCAGCAGCTCAACATGGCCTCTCTGCGCGAGTCTCAGACTGCTCAGAACGCGTTTATTGCTCAGGGATTCTCCAACGAGGTTGACCAGCTTTACAACCGTCTGAATAACTGCCCGGTTCCTAGTACACCAGTGTACGGTCGTACCCCCATCTTCACCTGCAATAGCGGTTGTGGGTGTGGATGCGGCATGACTGCGTAAGAGGTGATACCAATGGCAGACTATTTAACTCGTGACACTGTGGAGACTGTTGCTCTCAATTCTCCTATTCAGTTCCTTGATTCTATCCCGTGCAACAAGGGGTATGTTTTCCATCAGAACGGCACCGGGATTTTTACTCTGCGTGGTATCGTCAACAATTCCTGTGGGTGCTTTGCTAGGTATGTGGTAGAGTTTACGGGAAATATTGCGATCCCGGAAGGTGGAGCAGTAACGCCTATCGCAACCGCAATCGTGGTTTCTGGTGAAGAGCGTACCGGCAGCCGAAGCATTTTCACCCCTGCGGCTGTTGATGAATACGGTAATGTTACCAGTCGTGCCGTTGTGGATGTTCCTCGCGGATGCTGCTTCAACGTCTCCGTTGAATACGTAAACGGTACCGTAAACGATCCTGCAACCGTGCCAACTCCGTTGATTAACGTAATTGACGGTGGTCTGAGCATCAACAGAGTAGCCTAACGGGAAGGAGGGAATAACAGTGAAAGAATACATTGAAGAACTGCATGAACTCTGCGAAACTGTGAGTAGCGAGATTGCCGAAGCCAACAAGAAAATTCGGTCCGGTAACGGTAAACTCTCTGCCGGTGATGTAGAGTACCTCGACAAACTCACCCATATGCTCAAATCTATCAATACCACGATTGCCATGATGGAGAGTGAAGACGAGGAGGGGTACAGTAACTGGTACCCGTACTACGGCAGGTCCTATGCTGGTGGCCGTGGTATGAGCCGCGCTCGTGGAGGTGGACGCAACACCCGTAGGGATAGCATGGGAAGATATTCCCGTGAAAGTGGGTATTCCTACGCGGATGGTATGGAAGACCTTCTGGATGAAATGCATGGTATGATGGGCGAATTACCCGAGGAGAAACGCCGCGAGGTGGAACGCTTCGTTAACAAAATGGAGCGTATGTAAAGGAGGTAGCCTCTTGTGATAACCGAACAGGATTTGCAGGAGGCTATTGCCGAATGCCAAGGCCAGCGAAACCCAAACGCTAACACCTGCATCAAACTTGCAGCGTTTTATATGATCCGTAACGAATTGTATGGTAAATCAGATGAACCACCTACACAGAATTACTCATTCAGTCCACCGCCTGAGGACCAACCGGAAACATATATAGATTTCAATAGCGATAGCGAATTTTCACAAGTGGTAAACGGAATGGATTCTTCCCGGGTGTGGGTTGTAATTGATGAACTTATGGAAACGCTGCAGGTGATTAACCCACGTTTATACGACGGGGTTATAAGAAAACTTGAGGAGGGGTAAATCCCCTCCTCTTTTATTACAGAATCTTCTTCATTATATCACCCCCATTAACTGGAGTATATACTGCACATGCCACAGGTCCGAAACACCACCTACCACAGCTCCTGCTCGGATCCATTCGCACAAACGCCATTTCTGTATATCTTCTAGGTCCTCCGTAGCATCTCTCTTGCATTCGAAGGCTACGGTCCGTCCTCCAATACTCCCGATTACATCAGGCGTCCCCCGCTCAGAAAAGACACTCCCATGAATATTGATGGCTTTGCCGTCTGACAGGGAATTGACATATTTGAGGATCGGCTGAACTACTGCCGGATATTCTAGCCGTCTGTCCCGGTAGCTCATTCCCAACCACACCCAGCCAAGTCATCTTCGCTCTTGTGCTCTTCTTGGGGTGTTCCTTGCATGTTCTGTTCTGGAAATACTGGAGTACCACCCCCAGCGGCTGAAGCCAAGAGAGACGCTCTCCGTGCGTAAGGAGAAACCTTCTCGTTGTTCCACACCGTACGAGTTGGGATGTCCTGCATGTTGGGTAGTTTCTCTTCAGTCCACATAGCCATGAGCAGGTTGGTTGCTGCAGCACATAAGTGGTCCTCATCGGTCATACCATCCACATATTTTGCAAGGTGTCTGAATGCAGAATCAATCATGCTATGCATTGGAAGACCCTTTTCCCAATTCCGCTCCGGGTAATGAGTCAACGCGTCCTCCATGTGCTTAGATACCCGGATTAATGCACACATTGGAAGCAGGTCCATTCTACCTTTGCCACCAGTGTCGCGAACCGCCCCTGTTTCAAACTTGGTGAAAGGCTGGGTGTTTTCACTTTCCGTTGATTTACGTGGGACCTCTGCAATTATCATGGTATAATTACCTCCCTGTGCTGCCAAACCCGGCGTTGCCACGCTTCCGGGGATCTGGTCTGATTTCATCCACTTCGCTCCACCTTACATCGTCGATTGACCCAAAAATTACCTGAGCAAGACGCATACCTGCTTCAACCTGAAACGGCTCTCTGCCGAGATTGTGAACGCAAACGAACATCTCCCCGGTGTACCCGTTGTCTATAATCCCTTCGTACACTAGCAGACCATGTTTACGCAGTGTAGACGATCTCCCAGTGATTCTAGCATAGGTTTTCGGCGGCATGCTGATCTGCAAGTCCGTATGGACATCCATTGTCTCACCCGGTTGAATGGTGCACGGGCGGGACACGTAAAGGTCCCACCCGGCATCGCCAGAATATTTTTTATACGGACGCTTGGCACCTTCGCCAAGTGTATATTCGATATATTTAGGCATATCACACCTCGTATACGGTCTGCGGACCGGTTCCTATATACCTCAGGTTGTGTTCGCCCAAGTGATGTTTCATGATAAAATCATTGAGCAGGTCCGAATTTGCTACTGATTCACCGGTGCACCCATAGATGCTGGGATCGATGTAATCCGCGAAGGTCAGGGCCAGATCGGTCGGGGCGTTAAGAATGCAGGACTGCTCAAATAATTCATCATCCCACTCGGCAATACGCCTAATCTTCTTGGTAACCGTGGTCTTTTCCGGTTTCACGTCTGTGTGCATGCGCGCTGCAAGCTCTTCCCATGAAATCTCGTTCTTCATAGGGCCAGAGTTCCCGTGTACCCTAATCGGGTAGGTCCGGCAGATCATCAGCACATTTGTCACCCGGGAAGGAGCGATCCCCACTTCTGAGATAATACCAGCAGCATTGGTGTCGATACTGGTGCAGTACGGCCAATGACTATGTAGCAAAGACAGGGCTGATCCTTGGGTGCCTTCAACCAGAATGTTCATGCCCTTATCCTGCAGCATGGCTACAAGCTTCGGTGTATTATGGGTCAGGCATTCGGTCAGCCCATATTCTTCTGCAACGTCTTTGAACTGCCTGAATTTGGAGGGATCGCGTTCCAGACGAGCAATGCGAGCGGGACCTACACCCTCACCGGTACTGCCGATCCTCCGGTGCATTTCGCCTTCGGTGCCGCCTTCCTGCTCGTGGAACTTTTCATCGAGTATACCTGCTTCCTCATCAATCTTCAGCCTCCGGAGGAAATGGGGGTAGTATTTCATGATGTGGACCAGCTCTTTCATGAGCTGCTTCATATTTAATAGAGCACCCCTACCGATAATAATAGTAGCGTCCGGGTTGATCCACCCACAAGGGATTGACTGCATAACATGTTTATCACCGTTCCAATAGATAGTATGTCCTGCATTGGGCGATCCTACCCGGATGTGAACATCGTAGTTATTGGCAACGTGCGCGGCAATAGCTCCTTTGCCTTCGGACCCATACTGGCCCCCTACCAGAACTGTTAATTTTCCTCTTCCCATGATAATATCTCCTTTACACGTTTTACCATATTGTATATGGCATATAGTTGACCAAATTTCTTACACTCCACCAGATAGGTAGGGTCGTGGTCATCCAAATATATATCCGCATTAACCTTCCGGGTACCCTGTGGATATTCAGCCTGATATTTGGCCTTGTTGCTGGGTGCATTTTCGTTCACTGCGCAGAAGTGTAATTCATAGGCATCACACCACGTCAGGGCCTCCTCCAACGCTGGTCCAGTTCTACTGGTCCATAACACTACTTCATGACCTGCGTCTATCAAGTCTCTTACTAGCAGTACCATTGTGTAATTTGCGGTACCAATGCTAGGAAATTCGCTGCCATTCCCGGCCAAGATACCGTCGAAGTCTACTGCAACAATCATCTCCACTCACCTTCTTCCATGTCTTCCGTGGCGTCTTCCTTGCACCCGGTACCGGGAGAGTCCTTCTGTACCTCCCCAATATCCTCTGTACAAGGAAGGGCCAACGGAGGCGGCACGGAGACCACGGAGACACCGTCCCACTTCTCGAATGTACCCCATGACCTCCCGTACTCGATGTCTACCCCCGGTTTGGGGTCAAAGTCGAAATCTTCCATAATAGCCTTGATAGTGGGTAGGGCCTCGTTCAAGTTCTCGTCCGGAATCTCGAATGTTACGGAGTCGTGAACCTGCAGCAGCATAGCACCGCCCAAATCCTCTATCGCTGGATACAACCGGGAGATTGCTACCCGGACGATCTCAGCCACTCCACCTTGAATTAGATTTGACATGGCCTTGTGTGGATCGGCTTCCGGTACGTTGAAATGCCTTGCTCTTCCGGTCCACATCCGGATCTCTCCCTTGGCTTTGGCGTAATCCTCGCATTGGTACATAAGTTTCCGGAATCCGGGGTACAGAGCGTGATATTTCTCCAAGTAATCTTTGGCTATAGATTGTTCTACCCGCAGATTTTCGGCCAGCTTCTTATACCCAATCCCGTATATAACGCTAAAGTTGATACGTTTGGCAGCATTACGGGGTATGTTAAGCCTCTCGGCAGTGGCAGAGTGTAGGTCCGCGTTCTGCTCAATCAGCTCCTTCATGATCGGGTCTTTGGTATAATGCGTTACCAGCCTCATTTCGGCCTGCTTATAGTCCGCTTGGATCATGGTATACCCGGGTCTGGCCGTGAACACGTCCTTGACCTTAAATACGTCGGTATGTTTGGCCACGGCTTGTAGGTTTGGATTACTGCAGGACAATCGACCGGAGATTGTACCGATCAAGTTTAAGGAGCAGTGTAATACGTTGTTGGCATCCATCGCGGCCAAATATGGGGTGTAATATCTGCTATCTACTGATAGCCACCCTCTGGCTTCCTGCACCAATTTAGCCCGTTCTGCCCCTTCTCCACCGGCGTCAACCAATTCAACCAGTCTCTCGGCGGCGGATGACTGGACGCCCAGAAACTCGCACACCTTCTTTGAACTATTAGGATTCAGCTCGAACCCCGCTGCATCGTAAAGTCTCTGCAGTGCACCCTTGGACTTGGTTTCTGCTTCTTCCTGATATAGGTGAATAAGACCGGGGTCCACCTGCATCCCACGGTGCTCCATCTTGGTAATGATATATGAATAGTAGTTGACCTGCTTCCATATATCATACAATCCCTGAGCGGTCAAGGCTTCCCGGCATACGTCCAACCATTGCCGGGTCAGTCTAACATCGTCACAGGCATACGGTTCTACATCCTCAGGCGGCAAAACATACATCATGGATTTAGTATTGTTCGCTGCTCTTGGAGATCGACTGCACTCAAGGCCCAAGCGTTGGCATTCTTCAAATACCTTATCTTCCAGAATGGATTCCTGCAACGATCCGTCTCCGATGTGGTATCGATCAGACGTGTCCTTCAATCGGAAATTTGGCTCGTTCTCATTCAGCAGGTGTACGGCCAGCATAGCATCTTCGAAATTTGGTGCCATCGGTATTCCGTCCATGGCCATCATGTGTAGGTCATATCCGTAGTTCCATCCACCATAGGTCCGATTTGGATTGCATAGATATCGTTTGAAAAACTCCATACATTCCATGGGGAGATTGGTACCTTGCCCATGGCGAAACGGGAAATAATACGCTTCCGGGCCTATATCAACGGCTATCCCTATAACATGATCCTGCGCACGATCTGCGTTCCCGAAAATAGATAGACCTGTGGTTTCAGTGTCAACCGCTGGATCAAGGCAAGCCAACAGCAGTGGCTTAACCTCCTCCAGCAGCTCCGGTGTGTTGATGAGCATTATTTGTTGAGAGCTTCAGCCATTTCCTTAAGGGTCATAACCCGGGAAATCTGGCTACGGGTGTTGCCGTTGTACTCATTCTGCTCAAAGAGGGCACCACATTCGCGGTTAATCACATCGGACCGCTTGAATTTGACCACCTGTCCGGTCTGACCCACACCCAGAGCCTCCACGGTTTCAGCAACCTTCCACATGGCTGCAGGAGTCAGAGCAGTGAAGACCTTAGACTGGAACCCGGTATTAGGACCGGCAGACACCTCAAAGGTCCACGCAAACATCGGATTTCCACCCTTAGAGACGGTCTGTTCGATCTCGACGCACTTGACCTTATACACACCATCGGGAATGGTGAAACCGGACTGCACTTCGGAAAGGTCCACTTCAAAATTATCGGATCCCATGGGGACCGAAGAACCCGGCATCGGGGCGGAACCGGTAGTAGCACCCGGACCAGACATCTGAGGGGACATCGCAGGACTATTCATGAAAGGATTGTTGTTAGCCATTAAATTTACCTCCTATTATTTGTTCATATAAGCTTGCATGATAGTGACCATGCTGGGATCTTTGATCACAGGGCCAATGCGCTGGGCGAAATCTGCTCCGCGAGTTTTAGCGGTATAGTTGTTCATGGGCTGAGTAAGCAAATAACGATGGGTTTCCGTCCAATATCCGTCATTCTCGTTTCCAACCTGCTCGTCAGCCGTATAGAGATACCAGACAAAATCCATGTAACCACACACCGCTGTACAAAGCTTGTCGGTGAGATTGGGGGTGCTGGATTCGAGGGTGTTGGTCCCCTTCCGCATCTTGTCTTTCTTATGGGCAATGTAGATCACGTTGATGGGAAGATCTCGGAAACCACGAAGGATTCTGGCCAGTTGCTTTCCGGAAACGCCATAGTCCTCCAGATACACTTCATCGACGGTGTAATTCTTGTCCTTCTTCCGTCTCGCAGCGAATTCGCGATTTGTGATGTTTTCGAGGGCCAGAGTCTGCAGCTCGGTGATATTATCAATCACCACAGTCTTGGTATTCGCGTATTTGGGATCGTGGTTGGCAATCTTGAACAGCTCCTGCTCCAAGTCATTTACAGAGCGAATATCTGTCGCGTGAATGTCTCCACGCGGTGCCAGAGTCATAATACCACCGTCTATGTTGAATACATGAACATCTGCCATAGTGGGAACATCCTGAGCGGTACCGGCAAGGTGAGTCTTGCCGGACCCCGGGTCACCATATATCAGAATGTTCATTTTGTCCGTAAACAGTTCAGCGGAAATTAGGTACCCGTCTGCCATGCTTCTTCTCCTTTCTTTCTAGAGCTAATTTCACAGCTCCTCTCCATTGCAGAGGAAAGTATTTCATATCCCACCCGGACCGGGCGAACTCATTCTTTGCCACACTTCTGGCAAGGCGTCTCGGATGCATCCTTTTCCTCCTCTTCACCCTCACAGCATCCACATTCATCGCAGATACCGTAATCACACGGGCAATACTCAGGTTTGCGGGGCTGAATCACGTTCTGGCACCCACAATGCGGGCAATCAAACGCGTCGTACTGGTTGGCCTTATCCATGCTAACAAATGTAGCCACCAGTCCTGTTGCTCTGGGGTCAGTAGCAACGTACTGTTCCTCAATGAGCAGAGGGAAATCTCTGCCGCACACCTTACAGGTGTACATTCCTTTGACTTTTTCCATGGTTATTCCTCCTTTTTATTTTCCACCATAAAATCTACTGCTTCGTCAGCTACGTGGAGCAGCCACGCCAGCTTATTTCGGCAGTAGACCTCTGTTGGGTTTCCGTAAGTTGTAGACTCCCACTGCCCCATATGGCAGTTGATGGCGGATGCTTCCTCTGGGGTCAGGCTCATAAAAGACTGCACCAGATACACTGACTTGGATCCATGTCCACCAAATGCGAAATCCTCTTTGAAAGTGTAAACCGGATACTGCTCCCACCGGTCCGCCGGGTTTTTTCTCCACCGCATTTCGGTCTTGTACACGTTGGCCTTACATACATCGTGAAACAAAGACACAATAGCGATAGATTCATCCGGGCGTTCGATGCCGTCTTCCTCTCCCAGCCCGTACAATTCGGCTAGTTGGTTTAGCTGGACGTATACATTTAGCGAATGCTGCACCAATCCACCTTCCCAAGCTCCGTGATATTTGGTGGATGCTGGAGCTGTAAAGAAATCAGTGCCGGATAGCCAGTTCAGGAATTCCCGGGTTCCCTTTCTGAAGATATGCTTATTTACAATGTCTAAAAACTCCTGCTTGAAATCCACTGTCTCACCTCCCTTCTATGTATATTAAAACACAGTGACAAATGCTATGTCAATCAGTTTTTTGCCAGTTTCTTTGTTTACGTTGCCGGTGCAAGCCCGCTCTCGTCTGCTTCTCCTTCTACGCGGCTTCCTCTTTTGGTGTACTCCGCTAAGCGAATTGCCACGGTGTCATACTCTCGTAACTCTCCCTGACACAAGGATTGGAATTGGCACATCTTACAATTCCATGGGTATAGGCTTCTATAGTTATCATTCTTATTCTTTCCAGTGGCCATCCTGATCGCTCTAGCAGCAGGGATTACACACTGTCGCCAGATGTTGTCCACTGTATTCCCATTCCTATACTCATATGTTGCCCGATACCATTCAATATCTGCGAGTTTTTCCTGCATCTCCTCCCGGTAGTCCCCCGGAAACTGGCCGTGTTCCTCGCAGAATTTTGCGTATTTCTCCCATGTAGTTTTGATCTTAGCTCTGGACACTGCCCCGCTTTTCAGGAGCTGGGGTTCTGCTGCCGGGGTGTTTACGTGCTGCCAAGTCATGGTCCCCGTGATCGGAATACCCATCCTGATACACGCTGCAGAGTAAACCGCATTCTGAATATTAAAGGACTCCTCCTCATCCGGAGAAAGGGATTTCCGGAATTTGTAATCCGTACACCACAGGAAACCGGTTGTCTTATCCTTCAAGATCGCGTCAATATACCCATGCAGTCCCTTGGTGGGTGGGCATGGTATCACGAAGTGTAACTCCAGCGCGGGGATCAGCTCTCCGTTCTTCTTCAGAGTAAGCACTTCGTATTTATCAATGTCAAATTCCCAGAAAGCCTGTTCGAACACACTCTCAGCGTCTGTTAAGATCTGATCAATACCCGGCATTTCCTCAGCAAGGAAAGTATTGTCCTGCACGTATCGTACATGCTCAGCCTCCATAGCTATCAGGGCAGCAGACAAGACCTTTTCCCGGGAGTACCCTTGCTCGTTCTCATGCTCCCATTTGTATTGCATAGCCGTCTGCATTCCCTTGTGGCATAGCTTGCCAATTGACAGATAAGGCCGTTCAACTCGTGGAGTCAGGTTCTCAACATACCCGTAATACCACTTCTTCTTACATGACATAAAGGTTTGAAGCTGTGATACGGATACCATACCCTCCGGTGTTCGCTTGCTCTCATCGAACAAGTATTTGGTGTTTTTCAACTTTCTTCCTCCTTCTTGCTTCTTAAACTTTCTTTATAACACTTCATATGGAAGTACACTTTCCTTTTCGGTTTGCTCTTTGGAATGACGTATGATATGCGCTCCATAAGTATTAGGTATTTATCAGGTTCTATCATCTCTCCACACCATGGGCACCTGTTTGGTTCTGGTGTCATTTCTCCTCCTTTGCTTTCCACCTGCCATCGGGCATCTTTTCTACCAGTCCTGCTGCTTCCAGTTGCCTAATTTGCCGTGATATTGTGGATCGTCCTTTCCCGGTTTGGTTGCACAAGTCGCCCTGAGTAACGGGACCGTGCTGCATGAGGTCCAGCAAATTAGCTTGAGCTGGCTGTCGTGTCTCTCCTGCCGGTGCCATTTCGTACGGTCGGGCAGTCACCAAGTATTTCATCGGGTACTGTGTAGATATATCGAATGTTAGAGATATTGGGCTTTGGTTGCCCATGACCTTGGAGTGTCTGCGGACTACTACTTCATTTTGAGACAGGCGCGGATTGCGACGTATCTGCCAACCAGCTTCCAAGAATGCGTTCAGGAATTGGCTACCCCATGAATCCTCACGGGCTGTGCTGTCGGGGTCTAGGTTCTTTTTGCTGTGGTGAGCAATCAAAAATGAGCACCCGTATTTATCGCGCCATGTCTTCAGGACCATCATACGATTGGCAAGATCGGCCATGTAGTTATCTGTGCTAGCTGTGGTGGAGTACAATGGGTCAATCATGATCACCTTTGGCCTGATGGCGGCGATCTGCTTTTCCATCTCTTCCAACACTTTCGGGTTGTCAAACCTCAACTGCCTGTCCGGGTGGATATATACCGGGATATCCGGCATTGCAGGAACTGTCCATTCAGTGTCTCCGAGCTTTGGTAGCGCATTAAGTTTCTGCTCTACTATCAGGGCCAGACGGTCTGTAAGTCCCGTATGTGAGTCCTCCTGCTGGATAATGAGGGTTGGGCCGGTTGACAATATCCCAAATTTCCCTAAAAACGGCGCGCCAGTCGCTACTGATACCGCTAAATCCAGTAATATCCATGTCTTGTACGACTCCGGTGGGGACACGAGGAATGTAATCGATTTGTCCGGTAGCCAATCCTCTACGAGCCATGTTGTTCCTTCACCTCCATATCCTTTCACATAGTCAGTCATTCGCATAACACCGAAGGACGATTGCTCCTGCTGGTGTGTAGGCATTTCGGTTCTGTCATCCGTAAACTGGACCTGAGTAAACTGGGTGTCTCCTACTGCGTGGGATCGCTCGATAGATTTGATTGTCGTACGAACTTCGTGTACCGGCAGCGGAGGCTCATTTCGCTCATTCCAATCAAGCAGCAGAGCCTCAACAATGTCGGCATTCATGCCCTTCTTGAAAAAATACCCGGCCAATCTCGC
>Ga0326512_10002173_pt1 | contig 14530 bp, 9 predicted proteins | sample 1_2617_0518_D_FD_203652 | JGI IMG/M metagenome (GOLD analysis project Ga0326512, IMG submission 203652) | Bovine rumen microbial communities from UC Davis, California, United States - 1_2617_0518 | ecosystem: Host-associated > Mammals > Digestive system > Stomach > Rumen | place: USA: California... | reverse complement strand
GAAACATTGTTTTGGATTCTAAACACTAAATATAAAGGTTCAGACATAAACCTTTCGTCTGGAAAGTAGATACACGGGTATTGAAATCCTATAGACGTTAAATCTTGAAAACCGAGGCTATATCCCTCCTATAAGACTGTGGTGATGCCTCGTTAATCTAAAGAATCCCACGACTTTAGTCGTGGGAGTATGTCAATTTCTTGACTTATAAATATTCAGTGTGTAGAATAACCTCATCTTGTGGCCCATTAGCTCAGTTGGTCAGAGCAGACGACTCATAATCGTTTGGTCCCCCGTTCAAATCGGGGATGGGCCACCATTTTGTCCTCTACAAAAGACTTTTTTATAAAAGTTATCAATTTTTTTACTATTCATAGCTGTTTGTTTACCACAATTCTATAAATGATCTTCAAAAGTCCTTAATTCTCAACGCTAGTCTTTGAAATAATCATTATAGATACTTGTGCTAGAATACAGTTGGTTGAGCTCAATAAAATATATGAGCAAGATATGCAGAAGGTTCTATTGTTTCTTCAAGGCTGTGAGAATGTTAGGACAATTATTGAAAAGAATGCCTATTATGAGGATAAGTCTGCCTATTAAAAAGATCTTTTCATGAATTCCTATGAGGTCAAAAACCTCTCTTTATCCGTCCCCGCTGCTTTGGGAAGACTCTTAATATGGATATGATAAGGGAATTTTGTGAGATAAACTGTCAAAATCCTGCGAGATGGTCGCCCTAGGCAATCTTGCTTTGGCTACATAACTGTAACTAAAGTCACCTTGAAGAAAATAGCTTTAATTTTGAGGGCAAATTGCGTAATTTTCATATAAGATTGTGAACAGTAGCCTATTTTCCCCTGTAACTACTTGGTATGTTAAGATTGCGATTTTTATTTGGCTAGAAGTTCGTAATTTTTTTACTAAAGTGTGCGTAAATGTGCGTATTCTTATGATTTATTTTTAAAAAAAGTGATCAGAGCCAATATGTTTAATAACAAAAAAACAGCAATTATATTTAAACACTCTTGATCGTGGTATGATGCTTATATGTGTCTGTTTTAAAGAGATATTTGTATATGAGTAAGAATTTAAACGACAAAAAAAATCACAAGACCGCTACGGTCAGAAAAAACAGTGTTGAAAAAAGTGATAACAATGAGGGGCTAGAAATTAAAGAAAATTCTTTGCAGCCAACAGCAAAAGAGCCCGTAATTGAAACCAAGGAAACTATCAGTGATGTAGATAAAAAAGAGGCGCTTGTCTCTGCCTCGGACTTTGAAACAGAAATTAAGCATGATACGGAAACGAGTATAGGAGTTACTCCTACTGATAATTCTGTCAATGATGGCGGTGAAGCACAGGCTCAGGATAAACCCCACTCTGAGCTCTCTAGTATTGCAACGGTTTCAAAGGATAATTCTCAGCTTGATGACAGTGAGCAACATGTTAGAGCACAGTTAGACAAAGAGTTGGACAAAACCATGGACCAAGCAGAAGAGTTACGTAAAAACGAGGATATAACCACCCAACAGGCAAATGACGATACGGTAAAATCTACGGATAGGGTACAGCCTTTAGATGATTATGACAATGATAAAAGAAATAGTGTCGGTTCACAGGTTGTTCCTATTTATCAAGATAATTATCTGCCTCAGATTAAGTCTTTGAAGACTAGAGTAAATTTATTAACTCTGCTGTTATTTGGTGTTATTGCTGTTTCAGGATATGGAGTTTATTATTTTGATAAGCAGAAATTCGGAGAGTTAACTGAGATCCAGTCACGTGTTGAACAGGCTAAAAACACGGTTATATCCACAGAAGGCAAGATAAATGAACTTTATTCGAAGATTAAGGGTAAAGATGAGATTATCTCTTCTTATCTTGCTGCTAATGAAGAGTTAAAGAAATACAATGAATCTCTGTTAAAACATGAAAGTGAGCTTACGGCTCAGAATGAGGCTATGCTTCAGTCTGTAGATAAGATAAATATCAGACTGAACAATTATGAGGATCGAAATCCGCATGATTGGCTTATAGCCCAGAGTTTCTTCCTTGTTAATAATGCTCAGAATATCATTTCTTATACTGATAATATGGAGTCTGCTCTTCTCAATCTTAACAATGCGGATTTACTCCTAGTAAAGATTGATGATCCGAATATAAATCAGATCCGTGAGGCCATAAGTGAAGATATTTTGGCCTTAAAGAAGGTGGCTCACATTGATATCCGAGGCATCAACTATAAGATTGACAGTCTTTATAATGCTGTGGATGATATGCCTTTAAATGAGTACTTAAGAAAAAGTAATGAGTTACAAGCAGGCAGAAATCAGTCTACAGATGATATTGATGATTGGAAAAGCAATGTATTGCATAGTTTAAAAAACTTCTCATCTCGGTTTGTAGAAATTAGACGTCGTGGTGATGCAGCTGTTAATCAGTATCTGTCTCCAGAGCAATCATCTATTCTTCTGCAGAATATTAAGACTGAACTGTTGCTTTCAAAGGTGGCTCTTTTTAATCGCGATGAGAATGATTTTAGACATAATCTGCAGGAAATTGTTAAACATATCAATGACTATTTTGATGTTGGAAACATAAATGTAAAATCTACACTTGAAGTTTTAGATGAGTTGTTAAAGTGTGATATTGAGTCTAAAAAGCCTAATTATCTGTCATCATTTAAGCTCTTTAACTCTTTTGCTACAGAAAAATTCCATCTGTACAAAAGGCAGAAACTAGATGCGACTCCAAAGTCTGACATAAGTGAAAATACTTCCAACAACAAAAGCACTAACGCAGCAAAGGAAGGTTCCAAATGATTAGACTTTTTGTTTTCATCATTTTTACCTGTGCAGCAATTTTCTTTGGACCAATGCTTGCTGATAAGCAGGGCTTTGTACATATTGTGTACGGAGACAGTATTATTGAAACCTCAGTAAATACTGCAGTTGTTATTTATCTTGTTACAGTTTTGCTGCTTTTTGTTCTGTATATTGTGGTAAAAAAGCTGCTTTCATTTCCTGGAAGTATCAGCGATATTTTTAAAAAACGTGCATTACAGAAAAAACTTTCAATTCAGGACAAGGCTTTTATAGATTTTTCCAAGGGGCAGTTTGACGATGCTTTAAATCTCTTAAAGCGTTCGAGTTCGGTCAAGAATATGTCTGTAAAATCGCTGCTGATTGCGGCACAGTCGGCCTTCGCTGTGGGACAGTATGATTATACACGGCAGACTTTGGATGAAATCCAAAATCGCGGCAAGGATGCCAAATTGGCTGCAGATGTTGTCCGCGCTAAACTCAATTATGATGTTGGTAATGCCAAGGTTGCTCTAGAGTATCTTGATGTGGTGACTGATGACATCAAAAACCAGTATATACTAAGTCTTTTTGTAAAATGTTATAAGGCTACAGGTGACTATGAGAAACTTGTAGATATGACCAAAGAGCTGCTCAAATACAAGGTTATTAGCAATGATGAGGCTCATGAGTTCTATGTTAGAACCTATGAAAAGGCATTAAATGAAGCCAATACCGTTGAAGATTTAGATAATGTGCTTAAAAAAGTGAAAAGACACGATAGGAAAACTCCTCGTTTTATCGGCGCCTATATTTACAAACTAATAAAATTAGGAAATATAGACAAGGCTCGTGAGCTTACACTTAATATTCTGAAGACAGATCAGGATGAGATTTTCCTTGAAAGCATTGCTAATTGGGAAGTTCCAATTCCGGAGGTGCTAGTATCTCTTAAAAAATTTGCTGCTAAAAACGTTACTGCTTCGGACAATCTTGCACTGTTAAAGGCTATGGCTAATTTAGAGTTCCGCTCAGGTCTTTTTCCTGATGCCCTAAATGATTATAACAAGATACTGAATATTGAACCTAATGCAGATACTTATCTTAAGATGGGGGCAATTCTAACAAGCATGAAGAAGTTTAATGAAGCATCGGAGCTATACAATAAGGCTAATGCAATTTTAAGCGAGCAGAATGCTTTAAGTTTACAGTAAGTGGTCTCCATAGTATCAAATGAAAGATAGGAATATTTTTTTCGTATTTCTATCTTTTATTTTTCTTTAAATAAAGCGAGTAAATTTTAGGTGTTTTGATGGATAGCAAAATTCTTTTTAATCCTTACACATTTAATAATGGAGTTACAGTCAATAGTCGACTTGTGGTAGCCCCGTTGACATTATTTTCCTCAAATGAGGATGGTTCGGTCAGTGATGGCGAGGCCAAATTTCTGTCTACTAGAGCAGAGCATATAGGTCTTTACATACAAGGTGCCACTTTAGTAACAAAAAATGGTCAGGTTTTCCCATGTCAGCCTCGTGCTATTCATGATAGTGATCTTGGGGCGCTTGCCGAGCGTGCTGCTATTATAAAAAAACAAGGGGCCCTATCCATCGTGCAGCTTCATCATGGCGGAGAGTATGCGCGGCCTTCTCTTAGCGGAGAGTGCGCTTTTTCTGCAAGTGCGCATGATGAGGTTCAAGAGCTAACAGAGGAGCAGATCCTGAAGATAATTGAGGACTTTGCACAGGCTACAGAACTTTGCATAAAGGCTGGCAATGATGGTGTGGAAATTCATGGTGCCAATCAGTTTCTTCTGCAGCAGTTTTTTTCTGAAAAGGTTAATCATAGAAAGGATAAATGGGGCGGAAGTTTAGAAAATCGATTAAGATTTCCTCTCTCAGTAGTTGATGCGGTGTGTGCAGTGCGCGAGAAGTTAAAGCGTAGGGATTTTATCATTGGCTATCGTTTCTCCCCTGAAGAACCAGGAGAAAAAGGAATTACCATGACCGATACCGTGGCCTTATTAAAGGCATTGGTAGAAAAACCTTTGCAGTATCTGCATGTATCTCAGAAAGATTTTAATAATAAAGTGCGTCGGGGGTTAGGAGAAGGCCAGTCTCGTCTTAAAATTATTCACGAGACGGTACAGGGGCGTTTACCTGTTATTGGACTTGGTAGTCTGTTTACGCTTGACGATTATGTTAAGGCTTTGCAATCAGGTTTTATTGAGTTTGTAGGCAGTGGTAAAGCTGTCATGATGAATCCACATTTTGGCAATAGAATTTTTGCAGGAAAGGCGGACGAAATTGTCACTGCCATTGATCTTGGTAAAGCCGACCATTACGATATTCCAAAGCCTTTATGGGAAATGTGTAAGAAAGGTGAAGACTGGTTGCCACCTGTCAAAATGACTGAAATAAGTGAAAAGAAATGAACAAAGAAGAGCTTATAGCGAAAATAAAGAAACTGCTGGCACTTTCGGGTAGTTCTAATCCAAATGAGGCCGCAGTCGCTCTTAGCAGAGCACAGAAACTAATGGAACTCTACAAAATTGAGGCGGATGATCTGAAACTGCCTAATGATGTGGATGAAATAAGAGTGAATAATGCTAGTGCTTTTTGTACTGGCATGTGTGTGCATGGGCTTGCTCACATAATCTGCAAAGCCTTCGGGGTGGATTATGTGGCGCATGCTGACCACAACAGTAAGTATAAAACGGTTTCTTTTATAGGTCCTAAAGACCTGCTGGAAAGTTGCGAATATATCTATGTTTATCTGTCAAGACTGGCAATAGCAGCCATAAACCGTTTCAACAAAATACTCGACCTCAGCATTGCCTGCAGCCTCATCAAGCAAAGGGATATAATTGATTTTGTGAATTCTTATGGTTCATCTACGAACAGGCTTATTGTTCAATGCTGGTGTGACAAATTTAAAGATTATGAAGATGTCCAAAAATGTAATGAGGATGACCGACAATTCAAGATATTTCTAGAAGAGTCAAAGATCGTGACTTGGCAAGTAAAAAATATGCGTTACACATTTCCGGTTTTTTACTCTTTTTTCCTCAAACAGAGAAGACTGAGTAGGCGAGGCTTTATCAAAGGATATTTGAATGCCATCAAAAGCAAGGTGGTTGAATATTCACAGAACCAGAGTGTTGTAGAGAAAATCGAGCAATATCTTGAAAATCACTATAGTAACCTAAGAGTTACAAATAGCTCCCGTTACCGTATGGGACAGCGTGAATATGAAGCCTATAGCCAAGGAAACGATGAAGGTAATGAGGTAAGCATTTCATCGGCGCTCAATGGCACGGCTGCTCAAATTAATGAGCTTGAATACTTTTAGCGGTTCTTATTTGTATTTTTTGATAAATATTTTTACCGGATCATCAAACTCTTTTGACTGAATATGTAATTTGCCATAAAGTTTGGGGGCAGGTCCTGCTGAAGTATCTTTCCCCACTTTGTCTTGATCCCCTAAGTGCTTGCGGTGCTCCCACATGATATAGTCTGGCATATGTGCGTAGAGTCCCGGAGCTTCCTTTAAAAAATCTACTATAAGATTGGTTATGCTGTTGGCTGCATCAAGGCAGGTTTTAAGATCCTCTGTATGATACAGTACCCTTGTGACCAGGATAAAGAGATCTTGCATTGTGCCGTTTAGAATACTGGCAATGTAGTTAGTCTTAGCATTGGTTTCAAGCGCATAGATATCTGCTGAGATTTTTGCCATAAGTGCTACATACTGAGGTCTATCTACTGGTCTTTTTGCTAGCCACTGACAGTATTTATCGCAGAGTATATTGAATTCGTTTTTATGGAAGATATTTTCATAATCACCAAAATCAGCAAATATCGGAGCGGTCTTCTCCTCATCAAGATATTTTAAAAAGGCCTTTTTATCAATGTCTGGCAGTGTGTCAAATTCTGCTTTAAGCAAGTCAGAATGTTGGCTTATGGTATTCTCAATGTAACTGCCGTCAGAGCAGTTATAACAGGTAAGGTTATGATTGTTTTCCTGTTTTCGCTGTAAAAGATAGCCGATATTGCGTCTTGACATATCAAAGAAGTAGGATGATTCAAATTCACCGCCAAAATTCCCTGGCAATACCTTCTCAATAGAGTAGGCCGCGCCCTCATCTCCTACTCCGTGTTCATTGTAGATGGTGGAAAATGTTGAATGCATTTTAGAGCCGATTTTTCGACCGTTATCAATGCCAAAAAGATACAATTTTTCAAAGCCGAAATAAATTGCGCTTGCCACTCCCATATTACCAACCAGAGGGTTTCCAAGACTGAGGGTGGCAATTTTCCCCAATTCTTTACAGTTGCTTTCAAGATAAGGAAACAGCGGTTCATCATCCTTTCCGAAAATAGCACTGTGTTTAAAAAATTTTACGGTGTTAGGATGACAAGTGTCTGTGGCAAGAATAGTTATATCATTGAAAAAATTTTTGTCGGGTATTATTTCAAGAGTTGCTTCACCAATATTGTAGGTGCGCTCGGTATTGGCATAAAAATCAGGTTGAATTCCGGCATGATAGAGTGGATCAAGTGCGGTACCGCAAGCAATGATGAATGCCTTATCCTGATATTTGCGCAAAAAGTTTATGTCTTTATCCAAGGATGGACCATTGCCGACGATAAATATTGGTACATCCTTATATTTTTTTAAAAGAGGTTTCTTGAGTGCAAAGTGATATTTATGCTGCATAAGATAAAGCCCCTGACTGGTAGCAAACAGGTGGTCGTCAAACCAGCCTAGGGCATTGTGGATTTGAGAAAAATTAGTCTTAAGTTCCCTGCAGATTGCCATATTATCAGCAGTTGCCTGATGCAGGTGAATCCACCACGATCCGGCTAAAAATCGACCATGTTTAATATAGATTTTTTCTAGCTCGGCATATAGGTTTTTAGGTTTTACACCAATAATTAAATTAAGAAAATTGTTATTGGTATGAAGATACTCAAAAAGATTGGCCCAATCAAAAGTATGTAGCGAGGCAAAAAAAAGATCGGGATTTGGTTCAACTAATACCAGGTTTTCAATTTCCACTTTTTCATAAAAGCGTGCCAAATGGTAGCCAAGACCTACGCCAACCATTAAAAGGTTGGGAAAGGACTTAAGATCTTTAATAAGAAGGTCTCGATTTCTGGTGGTATTTTTTTCAATTTTGACAGCGTAGTTATGATACTTATGGTGGATCTGTCCTAGTCCGTCAAATTCATTTTGAAAAGTGATCTGCTGAACTTTTGAGGTATCAAGAAAGTTGTCAACATCATTTTCACAGTAGGCAATGGGATCTTCTGTGGCATACAAGAATGACTGTGAGTCAGGATAATAAAGATTGGGAATGCCATTTAAACTACAGAAAAACTCCTGCTTTTGGCTAGGGGTATAATGCTTGTAGCGCCTTGCTAGCATTGGATCGAATTTTTCAAGAGCCTTAAGATTCTTTTTAAATCGTGTTTTAAGGAAGAGATCTAGATCCTTCTTAAGTGCTTTTAGTTGCGTAATTTCATCTTCGCTTGGGGTATCAGTTCTCATATTTAATGAATCGTTTGTAAGGTTATTACCGGTGTTTTTCATGAGCCACCCTATATTTTATAATTTCTACACTGTTGGCATCTTTGCAAGAAACATCATTTTGGTCTGGTCGTCTTTATATGTTATTGTCACCCTACGGAAAAATAAAGGTTAGACTGACTTTTTTTAACATATCACTAAATCCTAGGGATATCTCATAGACTTTTTTCCATTGTGAGTAAAGCGAGTTTTTTATCAGTTCCTGCTGCATAGCCTGTAAGACTGCCTTTACTTCCTATAACACGATGGCAGGGAATGATAACAAGGACTGGATTATGAGACAAAGCCGAGCCTACTGCTTGAGCTGCCATCCTCGCTACTCCTCTTTTTTTGGCTATTTTTTCCGCGAGTTTGCTATAGGTTACAGTTTGACCATAGGGGATTGTCAAAAGTGTTTTAAAGACTTCACAGCGAAAAGAGGTGGTTGTAAAGCAAAGAGGTGGAGTATAGTCAGGTTCAATTCCGCCAAAGTAGGTGTCAAGCCATCTGTCCGTAATGGAGAATATGGTCAGTTTGTTTTCTGATGTGAGGTCTTTTAGGTTTGAAGTATCAATACAATGCTGCTGTCCCTCGAACCACAGCCCAGTAAGTTTATATCCGTCAGAACTTGCGATCATTCTACCAAGCGGGGAATCATAATAGTGAATGTAAATCATAGTTTTTTCTCTTAGAACCAAAAGGTGATCTTGCATATATATCAGTCTTGGTTTTTTGACAAAAGCACTAAAGTCTCCACATGTGATGAGTAAGGGAACATGTCAAATCCTTCTACACTCTCTATCTTAAAACCATGAGTATAAAGTACTTCAAGATCTCTTGACAGGGCTTTTAGGGAGCAGAATATATATGCAAGTTTAAGCGGCCTTTTGATTTTACATAGACTAAGACACTCTTTTTCTCCGATACCTACGCGTGACGGATCACAGACAATGGCAGAAAGCTTTTGATCTTGCAGTTCCCTTTCTAAGAGCTCATGAATATCGCCGGCAATAAAGATGGTGTTTGTAATACCGTTGAGTGATGCATTGTTTCTGGCATATTTTATGGCTTCATCTACGATCTCAATTCCCGTAACTTTTGCAAAATGAGAGGCAAGATACAGGGAAATAGTACCTACTCCGCAACATAAATCGAGAGCATGGGCATGTAGGTCGGTGCCAAGGAACTCACAGACTCTTGAATAAAGTTGCTGCGCCACACCGTAGTTAACCTGTAGAAAACTGTTAGGGCCAACTTCGTAATAAAGACCACCTAAAGGGAGAGTGATACAATTTTTTTTAGTAAGGTTTATAAACTCTTTTCCCAGTACCCTGTTGCCAGTACCTTTGTTGATATTGACAAAGACGCAGTCAATCTTATATTGGCTGGCCGTATCAAGGTAGATTTTCTTTACCTGCTCTTTGGGTGGCGCTGAGGTTATGAGAATACTCATGCGCTCTTTAATGGAATCTCTTAACTGCAGGGCTCTTAAAAGTCCTTTGCCTGTTTTTTCATCATAAATATCAGCACCTACCTTAGTCAATTCTAAACATAGAGCATTGGCAAAGTTATTAAACCATGGGGGCTCTAAAAAGGAATCTGTTACTGCAATTACGCTGTGTGATTTTATGGCATAGAACCCGTTTATGATCCTGTTTTCAGATAAAGCAAAATGTCTTATGGTCTTAAAGCGTGATGGTTTTGCTATATCGCAGCCTACGATAGGTCTTATGTCGTCGGTTTTTATTTTGGCTTTTTTTAAGGCCTGCAGTATGGCCTGTTGTTTTCTTTTAAGTGTTCCTAGGTAGGTAAGATGTTCATACGGATATATGCCGTGGATATGAAGAAGAGAATTTTTGTTGTTGCGATCTTCTGAAATTTTGCGATATTCAAGAATGCGTCCTGGTCTTCTTTTTGACCCTTTGACAAAAGGTGCACCGATTTCTACTAAGACTTCTTCACCATCAATGGCATTATCCATAAAGATTTCGTAACCTTCAAAATAGGAGATCCCCTGTCCATCCTCATTAAGTGTATCTACTGTAAGGAGAATTGGTTCTTGGTAAACTTGGTAGTCCAGGTTGGTTTTTGACATAGTGGAGTTCCTAGGCGGTAAAGTAAAAAACAGGAGTAATAGTGTAAAAATATCGCATCGATGAGAGTTAAGTTTATCTGCAAATGAATGCTAAGGGTTCTTTTTTTTATGAAGAGTGCTATATGTTATTCTGACTACTAATCTTTAATTGGCTCATCTATAATAAAAAAGCTTTGTAGTGTATTATATTTGGAGAAACAAATGGCCAATTCATGACAGATTATAGCGCATAATTTCATACTTTGGATTTATTTGACCAAGATTTTAACGCTTCAACGTGGTATTTTGATACTAAATGAGGTAATGAGTGCTGCATTGCTTTTGTCAAATGCAGACTTTCCATAATTTAAAATAATCGGAAATACGGAGCCTAGAAATTTTAATTTCTTAATAAATTAACTATAATTTATACTTAAGGAAGAGGACAGATTTTTCTGTCTAAATCTGTTTCTTTTTTAACTGTCAATTGCGGTATACGGAGATTAGGACGATGGTTAATTTAAAAAAAACTGTTTATCTACTTACAACTTGCTGTGTATTTGCCTTTACCGGTTGTACTAACCCTACCTCAACGGCAGGATCTGCTAGTACATATTATGATGGGGTGATAACAGGAGTAGAAACCATTGATATTGACAAAAGAAAGCAGAATTCTACGGTTAATGCCATGATTGGCACAGTAGTAGGCGGCGTGACCGGTAATCTTATCAATGGTCATACTGGTGGTACACTTGCCGGCATGGGATTGGGCTATCTTGCAGGACAGGGCTTTTCTCTTCTTGCTGACAGAACTACGGGGCTGCGTCTTACTGTAGATACTGAAAACGGCAATATGATTGTCGATATGCCTTATTCATGCTCCTATAAGATTGGCAAGAAAGTAAGACTGGTTTCAGAAAGTTCTAGAGGCTATGTTCTTGTTGAAGACAGTGGGCGGTATATTACCCCTCAAGAAGATGATCCTAAAAAATGTCCTATAACATCAGGCTCTATAGATAAATAGTTGTGTGCTAAGGAAAAGATTACAAGATTTAATTTAAGGCTAAAATTCAAAGAAGAGGCCAGGGCATGGATAAACGGCAGTTTCGCAGTCGCTTTTCAAAGATTATGCTCTTAAACCGTAGACGTTACGAATTGGCTACTTCGATAATGAGAAAATCGGTTCTGGAGTTATTGAATCTGGTACCGATTTTTTTGCATTATAACGATCCAAGGATCCCGGGATATCGGGACAGTGATGTTCCTTACGGGATAGATATGTTCTCTCCCAATGCTTTTCAAAGTGCTTATCTTCAAAAAAAAGGAATCGACCCTACACAAGATATTTTAGGACATTATCCCATTTACGCGCTTTATACCATGGGTAGCACCTCCTCGATTGCGCAGAGTCCTGAATCGGATCTAGATATTTGGGTTTGTGTCAGGAAAAATTTGCCACAACATGAAATGAATCTGCTCGTTGAAAAATGCAAATTTATTTCACTGTATGCTAAAACTCAAGGAACCGATATTAATCTATTTGTTACTCCTGAAAACCGTTTTATAAGCGGGGAACACGGGAATATGGATACCGAGGACTGTGGTTCGGCGCAAAGTCTATTTCTTCTTGATGAATTTTATCGCTCTTCAATACGTTTGTGTGGACGTTATATTTCCTGGTATATGATTTCAGTTGAGGAGGAGGAGCAAAATTATAATGCCTATCTTGAGGATTTTTACAATAGTGAGTTTGTTAACAATGAGGAATGGTTTGATTTTGGATCAGTAGCCAAATGCTCACCAGTTGAATATTTTGGTTCGGGATTATGGTTGGTATATAAGGGTATAGACCGTCCTTTCAAAGCGGTTTTAAAGATTCTTCTGATGGAGGCTTATGCTTCTGAATACCCAAATACCAGACTTTTGTCGTTGGCTATCAAACAGAGAATTTACCAGAGTCAGAGATACAGTTTAAGCCAGGACGCCTATTATGTTATGTTTAAAAAAGTATCGCGTTTTCTTGCCAAGATAGAAGATCGCGAAAGACTGCAGCTTGCAAGAACCTGCTTTTATCTTAAGGTTCATGAGGCCTGCACCAATCTTAATTCCACGGCCATTTACATAAAACGTTGTCATTTTCTTGAGCATCTTATTGCAAGATGGAACTGGAATCGTTTTTATATCGACGGCATTTGTGCCAATCGCAAACGCAATGCTTTTAATGCCGGCAATTTGCACCAGGACCTGCTGCGTTCTCTGCTGCGCAGTTATCAGGCTCTTTTAAAGTTCTCAGTAAACCATGGTATTGAATACGCTATAACTTCAGATGATGCGGGCGTGCTCTCAAGAAAAATCTATACGGCAATTGACCGTTATCCTGGGAAAATTATGCTGTATTACAAGGATTTTCTGGCTTACAGGGATGCTGAAAATCTGTCTTTGATTAGGCCGTCTTTTTCAGGCTCACTGAGTAATGATGGCTGGCATGTGTACCCATGTGCCGCAGACAGTGTGGATTTACTGCAAAGCCCCTGCATTTATTTTGCAAAAAAAGCTGTCGAAATGGTGGCTTGGCTTAGCATAAACAATGTTTTAAACAGTCTTACCAAGATTAGTTTTGGTAGAAATAATGGACAGTTTAATGCGCAGAAAGTGCAGAATCTCTCCTTTGATATCAAACGTTTTTTTAAAAACAGTACCTTTCGTATCAGCAGTGAGGATCTAAATAAACCGCGTAGTATTGTAAAATCACTCATTATTCTGAATTTTGAGAATGATATTACTCCAAGATTTATGATTTCAAACTCTGATCTAGAAGTTGGTAATACTTTATCCTGCGGTCGACAGAAAATGTGTCTTATCGGCTCGGTTGAGGTTATTGATCTGAATTCATGGGGAGAAATTGTCTATCATAGTTATCATGATGGAGAGCAGGGAATTGTTGAGCTTTTGGCCTCACTGCTAAAATCATCGCTTGGAAACGAAATAAGTAGAGCGGAAAATTTCGGACATGTGGTGAGAGTACGATCCTATTCAAGTGTGCATGGAGAAATTATTCGTTATGACTGTGAAAAACTCATAAAAAACTTGTGTACCTGTCTTAATAGTGATGTCTCTCAAGGTAATTTTCCTTTTAGGATCGGACATAATATTTATGAGGCCAGAAAGGAAGATGAGCATCATAATGCGATTATTGTCAGAAAATCTCTATTCCGTTCTGCTGATGATGAGGTGACAATTCTTTCTAAGTACGGTATGCGTCCAGAATATGCTCTGCAGGTGCCGGCGATTATTGAAAGGCATGCTACATTCGGGATTATGCAGTATTTTTTCTCAAAGGAAAAAAATACTTGGAATATTTATATTGTTAACGAGCGAAATGAAGTTAATATTTATTATGGATTTAAAGGTTCACGTGCAGCCCTCGTTAATTCCATAAATCGATTTTATACTGCGCAGAGTGAAAAGGACGAGTGGTTAATGAATTTTAATTTGCCGCAGTATTTTGTGTTAAGTCCAGATCATAAGGCTATTCATCCTTTTACAATTTCATCTTCTTATTGAGCGCTATTGTCAATTTTGATACAAATTTGCATATCTTTATAGAGAAAGTGCATTAGTATGTCATGGATAAGCTCTTCAATAGCCCTGTACTGACTTCCTGCATTGAGGCTTGAGGACTTTCTACTCCTTTCTTCGCCAAAAAGATAAATTTTAAGGTTACCATTCACAGCTGTTTTTCTACAAAATTTTATAAACTTTCTAGAAAAGTCTTTATTGGATAATGAGGTTAGATCTTATGCTAGAATACAGATAATTAGTTTGATGTGGGATCCGCACAAGAGGCCACAGAACAAATAATCAAACAGGATTATGCCGCAAAATTTATCGGAAAACGCTAAAAAAAGTCTATGGCATCGGTATCGGTTATGCCAAAGGGTCCTGTGAGATTATCTCTCTAGGCTATCTTGATGACAAAGAACATTAACTAAAGCCTTTGAAGAAAACAGCATAATAAAATGCAGTCTTAGTATAATGTAACATGAGGTTTTGCATGACTTCGATGATGCCTTAAGGAAAG
>Ga0326512_10002172_pt1 | contig 14532 bp, 19 predicted proteins | sample 1_2617_0518_D_FD_203652 | JGI IMG/M metagenome (GOLD analysis project Ga0326512, IMG submission 203652) | Bovine rumen microbial communities from UC Davis, California, United States - 1_2617_0518 | ecosystem: Host-associated > Mammals > Digestive system > Stomach > Rumen | place: USA... | reverse complement strand
GTCTTCGACGTAAAGCATGATGCCTGGGTCATCCCGCAGTACTCCCACGGCATCCTGCTCATCGTGGACTCCGAGGAGAACACCGGCACCCCGGCGCTCAACGTCCGCGTCGTCGAGTAGGCAACGCCACATCATTGACGCCGCATGGGGGCGGGTAGCCTATGGCCGCCCGTCCCCTTTCTCATGAGGAGGTGAGACATGGCATACGACGAGGGCACGATCACGGCGCGAGAGCGCAAGGCTGCGAAGAACCAGACAGCGATCTCGAAGCAGAATGTTCGTGACGTCCAGAACCAGCTCGCACGCCAGCTCTCCAACTACGACTTCGCCGATGCGCAGAACCGCGCACTTGCTGACACCCAGCTGGACCAGAACTCCCGCAAGACCAGCGCCGACCGCTACGAGGCCCAGCGTGACCTCCAGGCTGCTACGCTCGGCCTGCTCGGCTCTATGGGCTCTGCCATGAACGGAAGCACCACCGGCAACCTGATGAGCATGCTGCGCTCCCGCAACGACAAGGAGAACAACACCTTCTGGGCACAGCATCAGACCAACCAGGATGCCGTGGAGAACGCCTACAACGATAGTCTGAACCAGAACAACGTGGCACGCAGGGACGCGATGCAGAGCGCCGAGAAGGCGATCAAGGACATCGAGAATGACTGGCGTGCCAACATGAACAACATCAACCCCAATCTGTACCCTGGCGCCAGCACGACCGTAGGCAAGGACAAGGCGTTGTCACCAAGTACGGCATGGACGCCTGACAAGGTCAAGCAGAACAACTCCGAGATCTCTGGCTACGTGATCCCAGACAACAAGAAGGGGCCGACCTGGTACGAGCCCACTGGCGACACGCTAAGCCAGGCATCCATGCACACTGGCGGTATGCGCAACTGGGTGCGAGGCGGCACCAACAATACCGTAGGTGGGGACTACTTCAGCCGAATGATGAACCGATTCAACGGGAGGTAATCATGGGAATGCCAATGGGTGAGGACTTTCTCACCATCATCATGGGTCTCGACGACCCCTGCGAGCCCGGGATGCACGGTCCGATGAAGGAGCCGTGTCCCTCTGATGACGCGGTCGGACTGGTGACCAAGATCCGCGACATGTGCGACAAGTGGCTCCGTTCCTCTGGCAAGTGCGAGGGCATGGCCGAGAAGGAAGATACCGAGCAACAACCGACAGAAGTCGGTGACACCTCCGAGGAGGAATAGCATGTCTCGCGGCATGACCATCGCGGACCTCGTGCAGCAAGTCCTCTATGCCATCTACAAGGTGCGTCTTGATGTCGATGACTCCATCGAGGGCTCCTTCCACTCCAAGAGCGACAAGTTCAAGGAGGTGGTCATGGAAGCCAACTTCGTGCTCCAGGAGTTCCAGAAGGAGCAGGACTGGAGCTTCCTGCGTGATCGCTGGGAGATGGGCATTGCCATCAACCCGCGTCATCCACGCGATGGTATCCAGGAGATCGAGATGCCCGACGAGGTCTATAAGGTCTGCACTGGCTATGGCGATGCTGTCCGCCTGCATCATGGGTATGGGACCATCCAGATCCCCTTCGAGGAGGCCCGCACTGGCAACCGTCGCCACGTCGAAATGTTCGACGAGTGGGGCGAGCTGAACGTCGACAAGCTGAATCAGCGTGCCTTCTTCGTTGGCAACACGCTCACGTTCAATCGCCGGTGGTTCCCAGGCGAGCTTGGCAGGCGTCTCGAGACTGACGTGATCCGCTACATCGAGCCGCTGCACATCTGCGACGACTCGTGCCCGGACCATTGCCCGCATGCCTACGAGGATCGCATCCTGACCTGGATGCCGGATCCCTACTACATCGTCGTGCGTACGGCTGCCAAGCGTGCCGAGGCGGACCCTGCCGTCTCCGAACGCGTGCAGTCCCTCACTGATGAGGGAAGCAAGCTGCTCTCTGCCATTCGCGAGAACGACTCCGCGCATACCATTCCCGACACCTACGACACAACCGCTCTCGGCTATGTGCCAGTGCTCTAGGAGGTCAGCATGCCAAGCCAGAGCAGATCGGGACAGCGCAGGGCACAGGGAGGTGGCAGGACACCGAACTCGGAGCCGAGGATCCAGGTGTTCCAGCAGTTCAATGGGCTGAACTTCGAGCACTCCGGTGGCATCTACGAGCGCATCGCCCCGGACAACCAGACCGACCTCCAGATGAACTACGTGTTCCTGCAGAACAATGTCTCCACCCAGTCCAATAAGACCATGGAGACGCGCGATGACATCGTCACACTGTTCGACGCACCGGATGGCGTGAGCTTCACCGGCCCGGTCTGTCTGGTTGGCTCGTACCTGTTTGCTGCCAAGTCCGACCAGAATGTCGCCGCAGGCAACCTCGACGAGCGCTATTCGACTAGCGAGCCCATCGTCATGTCTGACGACTTCCGCCTGGAGAACCACACTGGCTCCAGTCACAACTGGACATCCCTCGACTACTATGACGACAAGCTCATCGCGCAGACCGAGGAGAACGAGATGTGGACGGCCGGCCTATGGGCCGACCACGCGGACGCGCTCGAGAACGCCAAGGAGGTTCCCGACCCTACTGCCACGTTCTCCATTGGTACCGAGGCTGACTACTGGCTCGACCCGGCCGGCTCCCTCCAGCTGAGCGAGACGATGACACAGGAATGCCCGTTTCGCATCACCATCTCGTATACCTTCGTGAACAAGTATGGGCCCACCGACGTGTCTCCCAACACGGTGTTCTATGCAAGTGCGCCTGTGAGCGAGTGGCATGCCGGATGCTTCCTTCAGATCAAGGGAACCATCCCGCAGGGCTATGGCATCAGGGCCATCGAGATGTACTACACGGCCGACAATGCCATGGACCCGCTGTTCCTCGGTCGCAGGGACGTCGCCAGCAACGCCACCACATGGGCCCACAACTGGTATGGCTACATCGATGCCACGAGCATGTGGCCGATTGCCAATCTCACCGTGCCCACCGAGAACTACACCAAGGGAGTCCGCGCGTCCAAGAGCTGCAACATCGACGGACGCCTGTACTTCTGGGGTGACAGCGAGGAGCCTCAGCGCCTCTACATCGGTGGTAACCCAGGCAACCTGCTGAGCGTCAGCCCCGGCACCGGTGGTGGCTTCGTGGACGTCGAGCCTGGCACTGGCCAGGAGGTACGCCATGTCTGCAAGTACAAGACGCAGAGCGGCAACTCCATCGTCACCATGCTGTGCGACTCGCCGAACTCCCACAAGGAGCAGCGATTCAACCTCGTCGAGGACACGGTGTCCCTGTCGAACGAACAGAGCATGCGCTCCTGGAACGCTGAGCAGGTCGCCGGTGCGGTCGGCTGCAAGAGCTATGACGGTGCCGTGGTATGCCAGGACGGCATCTACTCCATCAGCCGCTATGGCCTCGCGCTCACCACGATGACCATGGAGTACAACTCGCAGATCCGCACCAGCTATGTCAGCGATGCCATCAAGCCGGTGTTCACCGACGAGGCGGACGTCGAGACCAGGCTCTCCAACGCCATGCTCCTGGAGCTTGATGGCATCATCTACATGGCACTTGGCATGTCCTCCGACGAGGAGGGCAGGCTGGATAACGTCCTGTTCTGCTATGACATCGACCTCAAGGCCTGGTGGACCTACACGCTGGACGTGGATCTCCCCATCCTTCGCCTGTTCCATGTGGACTGGCAGGGACAGCGGGAGGGCATCGGTATCGTCACGCCGTCCCACATCTACATGCTGCCCACCACGGTGAGCGACGATGGCAACACGCTGCCGAACCACCCGTTCCTCATCGAGACCGCGCAGCTATCCACGCAGATCCCGCAGCAGGGCTGGCACTACCTGAGCCAGCTGGAGTTCCACTTCGACCACTTCATCGGCGAGGCGATCATTCGCGTCAAGATGATCGACATGTTCGGCAGGGAGCTGGAAGTCAAGAAGACCGTAAGGTCAGACACGGAGCTGTATGACTACGTGGTCCATATGCGCATAGACCAGCGCACCATGTCGTATGTCATTATCATGGAAGGCACCGCCAGGTTCCGCCTGACGCACTTCCTTGCAAGGGTGTACACACTCTCCAACAAGATCGGGCAGGTCTGGGGCTTCGACGACTCCATATCCCACCGTTCCGCTGGCAGCGTGCATCCGACATTCAAATGCTACAATGACGTCCGTAAAGCCATATTCACATAGGAGGAACCATGTATCGCGCAGCAAGACCAGGCCTCCGCAAAGAATCAGCCAGCCATGCAAGGGACGTCACGAACAACGTCATCATAGAGGTGCAGAATGGAGCCACCTCGCGCATCGCCTTCCCTTGCTACTATCTCTATCGCAAGGATGGCATGCCGATCGACTACCATCGCATTCCGCATATGGTCATCGATCACTTCGGCTGGCCGAGTCCCGACCATCGTGACGGCTCATGGCAGCCTCGCATCGTGGACAACCTTGTGGTCGAGCCGATCCATCTCACGAACGAGGGCTATGACCAGGTCAGCATGAATGCCTATGACCTGCCTGACGGGTTCGACCATAGCGTGTCCATCGACGACAACGTCGTCAGGCTCACGCTCAATCCGAGGTGTGATGACGCCATCCTCGAACCGGTCAATGTGCGGTTCTCTGTCATTGCCACGAATTCCGCCGAGGGCATGTCTGACATGGTCGCGAACGGAATCATACGGATCCTGCCTGCGCTTCACATGGACATGGATCCTGGTTCGGAAGGACTTACCCAATGATAATCATCAACTCTGCCGGAAGGTGTGACCTCCAGGTTCCTGTCATCTCCACCATCGGCCGAGGCCCGAAGGGGCCGAAGGGCGAGAAGGGCGATCCCGGTGACGAGGGCTACTCCGCCCTCCGCGAAATGATCGACAAGCTTGACCAGCGGGTCAAGGCACTCGAGCAGGAGGTCAGCGCATGATTCCGCACAGGATCCCATACAATTCCGGAGACCCGCGCTTCGATGACACCGATCTCTATGACGACAAGGTCATCATCCTCTCGACGCTCGGACAGGGTCCCGCGGGCAGCAAGGGCGAGAGCTTCAAGTTCGACGACTTCACCCAGGAGCAGCTGGACGACCTTCGCAGCGAGATAGCGACCGTCTACTGTCGGAAGTACGAAGCCGCCTACCAGACGAACGGCAGCAATGTGAGGACCATTCCCATCCCGTTCGAAGATTACAACGAGTCGGTTGACATGCTTTTCGTCGACATCGAGGGACTGTCTCTCGCGCAGAACGTCGACTATACCGTGAGCGGCAGCAACATCGTACTGATGACTCCCATCACGAACAACAACACGACGATCCATTTCAAGATGCTGACTGTCGTCGCCGTGTCCGAGAGTGACATGGAGGCCATAGGCGACCTGTTCGACGTTGATACCACCGTCACCGTGGACGGAGTCAATCCGGTCACCGGTGCCGGAATCTACAGCTTCGTCATGTCTGCCATCGCTTCCATCACGGATGGGGATGAGGTGAGCTACTGATGCCGAAGGTCCTAGTCACCGACACCTACCTGACTGACATCGCCGATGCCATCCGTGAGAAGCTGGGCGTCAGCGATACCTACAAGCCTTCCGAGATGGGGCCTGCCATCGAGACAATCACTGGTGGTGGAGGTGGAGGTGACATTTCTCTTGTAGACAACCCCGAATATCTGATTGCCGAGACGATCGATACGGCACAGAAGATCAATGCATCGATTAATAGGCACACCTTCGTGGCCTACTTCATCACCGATACGCATACCCATACGTCGAGCAACAACCTCCAGTACGTGGACGCGCAGCTAGCAAGCATGTATGCGGTCGCTCGCACCATCAAGCCAGACCTCGTGATTCACGGTGGGGACATGACCAACGGCTCCGAGGGCAAGGATGCGACGCTTGCGCTGGCTGACCACATCGTGGCCCAGATGCGTGACATTGGCGGCAATGACACCCACATCCTTGTGGGCAACCACGACGGCAACACCGTTCAGGGGTCGGGTGTGGCACAAAGCGAGGTCGAGGCCCGTCGCATCACCGAGGCCGAGATGCTGACGATGTGGCGCTCGTGGAACGATGGCTTTACCTATGCAGGCTCGAACTATCAGGGTGGAGAGTTCTATGGCTACCGCGACTACGCCGACCTGGGGCTGCGTGTCATTCGCTTGCACAGCTACATCCAGGTAATCGGCGATGCTTCTTACAACGGCGGCAACGGTATGAATTGGGGCTACTACACAGACGAGCAGACGTGGTTCAGGGACGTCGCGCTGAACACTGACAACACTATCCTCATCTTCTGCCACCAGACGCTCTCACCCTTGTTGCAGGGTTTCCCGGACGAACAGGACATCCCGCATGGCGGCACGACGATGCAGCAAGCGCTCGACGCATGGCTTGCGGCAAACCCGATGCACAGGTGTGCGGGTGTAGTCCACGGACACGTACACTGGGACTACAGCGCCAAGGGCAAGGGTACGTTCACGGTAATCAACCACGAGAGCAAGGCTCAGTTCTCGCGCACTGGCGCATACGGGGATTTCTATGAGCATGGCCAGTGCCTCGCCAACTACCTGACGTCATTCTCCACGGCCGACAGCACGCCCGAAAGCAGCTACCGCGACGTGCCCGTTGATGCCATATGGCGCGGGCGTGCGGCCAATGCGGCAACGCAGGCACTCTGGACGGCGGTAATCGTGGATACCAACGCCGAATCAATCAATCTGATTCGATGCGGTGCTGGACCTGACAGGGTATATAGCTATGGGTCTGGAACATACTATGCCGTAACCAGCACCCTCACGCACGTCACCATCAGCAATGCGCAGACGGTTGTCGCAGATGGCGAAAGCTACACAGCCACAATTACCGCTCAGAGTGGTGGATACACGATCAACAGCGTTACAGTCACTATGGGTGGCGTGGACATCACCTCGACAGCCTACAACAATGGCACCATCACCATTGCGGCAGTCACGGGCGATGTGACCATCACGGCGATGGCCTCCAAGCCAAGGATCAATCTGCTTCCGAGCGCCACTGACACGGACGGTACCATCTACAACGGCACGGGTTACAAGGCCGACACACGACTCAACAGCGCGGGCAATCCGACAGTAGCCACGGGCTACTACGCCACTGGCTTCATCCCCGTCACGGCGGGCCAGAAAGTCACGTTCGAGAACATGGTCATCGACGCAGACAACAGCATCTCTGGCTACAACATGCAGTACCTCTCGTTCTACGACTCAAGCAAGACATTGCTTCCGAACTGTTCCCTCTACGCACGCGACTGGATAGCCAACTCGGGCATTAACACGCTCATGCAGCCGTATGTGTTAGATAATACAAACTTGATTAGTATCACACCGCATGGCATAGATCGCCAACGTGATTTAACAAATGTTGCTTACATGCGAGTGTCGGCTAGGACAATCGACGGCACGTCGGCAATCTATGCAGAAGATTAAAGTATGTTACCATCCACACTAAGTTCCCCAATGAAAGCGAGGTATCGTAAATGCCTAAGTATGTGGTGATCGAGATGCAGAATGGTGTCGTCGGCACCAATGCATGGACCTATGACACGCGCGAGGACGCCGAGGTCAAGTTCTTCCAGGTCCTCTCGGAAGTCGTGAAGTCTCCCATCGAGACGCATTCGGTGCTGTTGGTGACCAGCGAAGGATTCATCATCGACTCTCGTTGCTACACTCACAGCAATCTGTCCGAGTAAGACAAGCGTCACGATCGGACAGGCAGATGGATCAGGCCACCATTTCCATACTCGTGCAGGCAGCTGGCTTAGCCATCATAGCGTGGATCCAGAAGGTGGCAGACGCCAAGATGGACGAGGCAAGGGCAGACACCGAGAGGAAGCGTCAGACCGAGGCTGAGTGGCGTGACAGCATCGACCACAGGCTCGATGACATCGAAGGCAAGCAGAACCGCTCCATCGGCATCCAGGCTACACAGATCCGTTCGGACATCGTACACAAATGCCATCGTTATCTCGATGACCTTGGCAAGGCGAGCACCGAGGAGAAGGAGTCATTGCACGACGAGCACGAGCAGTACTCGCAGTTCTGCGATGACCTTGACCTCGAGAACAACTTCATAGACAATCTCGTCGAGCGCGTCATGGCGCTCCCCGAGCGATAGGGAAAGGAAATAATCATGGCTGCGCACCACGATCCTCTTATCAACTTCTTCGATTCCCCTGGTGGTCCTAAGGGCAGCAAGGGCGCAGAGAAGAGCATGATGGTCCTCACGGCAAAGGAGGCGGATGGTACGATCCATTTTGAGGACAGTCATGGCAACATATACGTTGGTAATGAGGGGATGGCCCAGGTGATGATTTTGGTCAACAAAGGTCAAGACATTCTGATCCACTCTGACCTCATCTTTAACTAGATCTGTGTATGTGACACCTGCAGGCGGACTCCACGTGAGGCTTGCAGAGCGCCCCTGCTGACGTTTGTCGGTGGGGGGCGCCTTTCTTACCTTTTCACTTCGCGACTATTGACAGCCAAGTTTTCGCGATGGTATAACGAGGCTGTTGAACGGAGGCTCATCATGAATTACCTGTTACCGGATAACATCTATCGGATTTTGAAATGGACAGGCCTCATCCTTTGTCCGGCCCTTGCGGCCCTGATTGGCGCAGTCGGTCCTGCATGGGGCATGCCTCACGTCGATTCTGTCGTTCTGACCATCAACGCAGTTGGCACGTTCGTTGGTGCGCTCATCGGCGCAAGTCACGTGAAGGCCACCTACGATGCCTAGCGTTCGTGACAAGATCGTCAACTACTGCCGCAGCAAGATCGGCTGCAAGTACAGCACCATCCCCAGCGGTGGCGTGGAGGGCCTGAGCTACAACTGCTCCTTTCTCTCCACATGCGCATACAAGGCAGCTGGGCTGTCCATCCCCGGATGGCAAGGTCACCAGAATGGTGATGGCTCCCAGTCCGACTGGGTGTACCGTGCTGGCAACTGGACCACTAATCCCAGCGAGCTCAAGCCTGGTGACCTGGTGTTCTTCGGTGAGCGCCGCACCAATACCGGCCATGTCGGCATCGTGAGCCGTGCCGGTTCCACGCCCTACATCATCGACAGCACGCCGTCCCGAGGTGTCGCAGAGCGCAAGCTTCCCATCGCGGCAGGATTCGTGGGTGGTGGCTGGCCGTTCGCAGACGTCCCCGAGGACGACACGGATACGGAGGGATTCCCAGTGAACAAGACAGTGACCGTGCAGAGCGACTTCCTTCGCGTGCGCGACAAGCCCTCCACCAAGACCGGCAAGGAGGTTGCCCGCTATAGCGAGGGTGACAAGGTCACCATCGATGCCTATGTGCCTGGCGATGATGGCTACATGTGGGGCCACTACATCGGCCGCACCAGTGGCAAGGACCGCTATATCGCCCTCGGATTCATGGAGAACGCACGATGAGCAAGTGGGACAAGCACCTCGACCTTCCGAGTGACATGCACTCCAGCAAGGAACTTGCTACCAATGTGGCTTTTGCCATCGTGGTATGCGTGATCGTAAGTGGCCTCGTGATCGGAAAGCTGGTACTGGACAACGTCATCACCATGCTCTCCGTCTTGCTGGTGTGCGTGCAGTGAGCCTCGACACCCTGCCACAGCAGATCTGCCCGCGTTGCGACCATGCGATGCGGGCAGTTCCAGATTCCGAGTGGCACCTCTTTGAGAGACATACCATAGACTATCAGTGTCCCAACTGTCTTCATATGGAGACGATAGAGGTACGAAAGGAGACGTCTGATGAGCATCTACGCATTCCATGATGACAAGAGCAAGTGCAACCTTGATAGCTATCTCGACAAGATCTCTAACAACGACGATCTGATTCAGTCCATGAAGGGCGACATCAACAACATCGATAATAGTATCGTGAATGTCAACAGGTCAATCGGTGACATCAATGATGATATTGATGGCATCAATGATGACATTGGTGGCATCAATGACAGCATACAGGGTATCAATGGTAACGTCCAGAACCTTCAGAATCGGGTCGTCGGGATAGAGAAGGGCGGTACGAGCGGCACCACCGCAAGGGCTGCAAGGCGTGCGCTTGGCCTGAACTATGATTCCGGTGATGTCATATCCGGCAATTTCTATGGTGCCGGATATGTGACTGGTGGTGGGAAATACTTCGTCTTCGAGATTCCTCTCAGCAAGGTGATAGATGGTGACCTGTTCCTAGTCAATATGGAGGTCACCATCAGGCAAGGTGGCTATTATATCTTTGGGTCAGCATCTGACGAAGGCAGCACGCCACAAGATGTGAAGAGCATAACTACCATAACGAAAATCGATGGTGGCATAAGGGTGGAATTGAACACGAGTTCTGCCCCTTCTCATGTATCGAACAATGATGCCTTCGCAGTCCTATGTGTCACTAGGATCAACATCGTATAGGAGGTAGGTTCACGATGGTCCAGTATCAGAATCCGTATCTCACCAATCCGTACCTGCCCCTGTGCGAGCTGATGTGAGGCCGCTGGTAATACGTGGCAACGTGTGGAGGGTCGTCAGGGTCGAACCTGGCGATCCTCTTCTCATAGATAGGACCGGCACACGCACGATCGCCACGACAGACCCAGCATCGAAGGTCATAAGGATTTCCAGCTCGGTGATGCCACCGCTGTTTGATCAGGTCTACCTTCATGAGGCTGCACACGCTATGATGGAGGAGGCAGGGGTCAACCGACTTCTGTCGCAGCTGCCAGAGGAACGGCAGCAGGTACTCGCGGAAGAGACCCTGGCATGGTTCCTCGAACACCATGCCATCGAGGTCATAGACGCTGTCAGCGCATCGCTCGGTCGTAGGGTATGCGTGGACGGCCTGTGCATAGGGAGACGATGATGGAGATAATGGACCTTTCCCACAACGACGACCTTGTCACAGTGGTAAGGAAGTGCAATGCGAACTTCAAGCAGCTCTACTACACGCTCACGCAGTCATCGCGCAAGCAGCGCAGGATCGAGAATCGGGACATCGATGAAGCCTTGCAGACATTGGGCGATAACCTTACCGAGCTACAGGACGTCATCGTGCCTAACGCCATTGACGATGCCATCGATGAGATTGTGAACGTGACGATACCTGATAAGATCGGCAACCTCGAATATGCCGGCTCGCCTTCCAGCGGCGGAAATGCCAACATGACCAATGCGATACTCTATGGTCACGTCGACAGCTCGAGCACTGCCACGGCATTCACTGCCACTGTGCCAGGCCTGACGGAGCTTGTCGACGGCACGTGCATCATGCTGAAGAATGGTGTCGTCACGTCTGCCTCTGGATTCACCATCGATGTGAATGGCCTTGGACCAAAGCCTTCTTATAGCAATCTCGCGGCGGCGACGCAAGACACAACCTTGTTTAACATCAACTACACGATGTTGTTCATCTATGACTCAACCAGGGTGTCAGGTGGCGCATGGATATGTTATCGAGGATATGACTCAAATACCAACACGATAGGCTATCAGCTCAGGACCAACAGCTCGACATTGCATGCATCTGACAAGACCTACAGGTATCGTCTTCTCTTTACGTCTGCTGATGGATCTAAGCTTGTCCCGGCAAATACATCCACGAGCACAAATGCCACGGCTGTCAGGACGACCAACACTAGGCCGATAGACCCATTCGGTCCCATTCTCTATTATGGATCCACGTCTGTCGTAAATGCTGGGTCATCGTTTGGCACTGGATCTCTGTGGCAGCAGTATGCGCTGACGCTTGGCTACAGCTTCAACAGCACTGGTAGTGCCCTGTCTATGAGCTATCCAGCACCAGTGTACCTAAGATGCGAGCCTCAGCCAGACGGCAGTGCGATCATGGAGGACTTTACCCAATCACTTCCGACCACGGAGGACGGAAAGATCTACATCCTTCTCGGTCGTGCATACAGTGCCACAGCCATTGAGCTTCTGATGACCCATCCAGTCTACGAGTTCAAGTGTGGCATGATAAAACAGTATTCCCCTAATGCATATCCTCCTATCGGATCATATCTCATGGCACAGTCCGATCCGTCAGGTGCATACGTTGGCACCACATGGCAACAGATAGATACTGTCGATACCACAGGTAGCCTATCGATTCCCTTGTGGGAGCGTACCGCATAGGACTAGAATAGGACTACGTTAGGACTAAGATAGGACTAAGGGAGGTGTGATCCCCATGACCAAGAAGAAGAAGGGTAAGGGTGGCTTCAAGGCCGCAGTCGAGAACGTAATGAAGGGCGGCAAGTACGACAAGGAGGCAGCTGGCGCCATCGTCGCCAATGCCTCGCGCAATGCCAGCCCCGCTGCGAAGCGCAAGAACCCGAAGCTCAATCGGGTGAAGTAGGAGATCATTCGTGCAATTGGACGAATGGTGAACGAACGAATGAACGAACGAGGGCACCCGCTGATAACGGATGCCCTCTTCAGTAGGTACTGCACTATAGATTATACAGGTCCTGCGGCCTCTTGTTCCTCAGCTTCGAGAACTTGCTTGGTCGCATCCCCGGCGGCATGTCTCGCCATGCCATCTCATCCTCGTCCTCTTCCAGATCCCATCCTCCGTAGTGGCTGGGCATGCTGGTCCTCATGCTGCCATTGGTCTCGAGGTACGGCACCTGGGCTATGAAGTCAGCAGCATACCTGAAGGCGTCCATGAGGTGGGAGTAGCGGTCATGCTTCGGCTGTGCTGACCAGTCGTCGATGGATGACAGCTGCCGATACTCCCAGTTCTCGAAGCACTCCATCAGCCAGTCGCAGCGGTTGCTGTCGATGATCGCGTTACCCAGCAGCTTGCGCCCACGGTTGATGCCATCCTGCACATAGGTCCTGTCGAGCTTGTGCCACTGGATGTTCGGGAACATCTGCCTGCACTCCTCGATCGGCGAGCTCCTGGAGCCGGAGCGGTCCGAGTCCCATGGCAGACACGCTGCCCTGATGAGATGGAAGTACTCCCTGCCAGCCAGCTCCTGCACGCACTCGACCACTGCCTTGCGGTTGTCCTCGTACCAGTCCAGGATGAACAGCCTGCCGTTGTAGTACTGGAAGATGACGGCGCTGGTCCAGTCGGTCTGCTTGTCCTTCGATGAGATGTCCCATGCCATGTAGACCGGCCTGCTGGTGTCGAAGTTCGTCGGGCAGTACCTGCCCTCCTCGCGCACCCTCTCGATGCCGGGGAACACCAGGCCCGCGTTCACTGCCAGGAAGTCGCAGAGGTACTCCTGGCGGAACATGAGGTCATTGCCCATGGCACGGATGTATCGCTGGCGGATCTCCTCGAGTAGCTCGTCGCTGAACAGCCTGTTGCCCTCCGAGTCCATCGACTGGTCAGCACGCAGCACATCCACGTAGACCCTGCCATGCGCACCAGGCCATGCCTCCGGCTCAGTCTCCCCGGTGTATGCCGCTAGCCAGTCGGCGGCAGTGTTGTTCATGCCACGCGGGGTGAAGTTCATGTTCACCAGGAAGCGCTCACCATTCGCCCTCTTGGCATCCCAGATCGGCTGGAGATAGTCGAAGGCACCACGCTTGTACAGGCTCAGCTCGGACACGAAGAAGTTGTTGTACGAGGATCCGATCAGGGACTCGCTCTCCTTGAAGCCGATGAACTGGATGAGCGATGGCGCAAGGTCATCAGGGTTGTTCAGCATCTGCACCTGCTGCGCGGTCTCATGGATGTCGATGACATCCTCGGGATAGTCTGCCCAATGCTTACGCCCATCGATGTACTTGTCCCAGATGTTACGACGGATCCACTTGTTGTCGAGGCCGACATAGGCGGACTGCCTGCCTGCCTCTCGGTACGCCTCGTACAGCGCGAACTGGATGTCATCGGTGTCCTTGCCTGCCTGGCGGTGCCAGATCTTGGCGTAGTAGTCATAGTCACCAGACAGGCGACGCGCCCAGGCCTCGCGCTGATATGGCCTGGGCGCATAGTACTTGGGTACCTTTATCGCCATGGAGCTACTCCTGCTTTACGAAGTCCTCGCACACGTCGTAGGCAGACTGACCTTCTTCGATCTGCTTGCCTTCCTTGCAGTCCTTCTCGCAGTCCATGCACAGGCAGTCAGGGCAGTTGTCATGCGGACCGCACAGCTCGTTGAAGTCCAAGTTGTTCGTGTCACAGAACTTCTGCAGCTCGGTGCGTGCCTTCTCGATCTCCTCGTCAGCGGTGCGACAGAAGTCGGAGACATCTTGTGCGCTGGGTCCCACGTTCTGGCACAGCTGCAGGGTCATCAGCTCGTCGACCATGTCAAGTGCAGTCGCCTTACCATCCGCGAATTCCTTCGCGTAGAAGCCATCGCACAGCTTGTCCATCTCGTCGGGATCGAGGATCTCAGCCTTGGCAGCCATGGCCTGCGCGACGCCAGCCATGTGCTTTGCCGTGCTGCGTGCGATGTCCAGCTGCTCGTCGATGTCCAGCTCGACGTTGCCGAACACCAAGCGTACCGTGTCGAGCGCGGACATCACGCCATTGGCAGT